>Ga0209668_10000103_pt1 | contig 33812 bp, 32 predicted proteins | sample FrelakmetPLP11PL_FD_187150 | JGI IMG/M metagenome (GOLD analysis project Ga0209668, IMG submission 187150) | Freshwater lake sediment microbial communities from the University of Notre Dame, USA, for methane emissions studies - PLP11 PL (SPAdes)... | ecosystem: Environmental > Aquatic >...
TCGTACAGCCGCCGCCTCTGGACTTCCGGCAAAAGCCCGATGAATTTCCGCCTGTAATAGAGCGCGTTTTCCCCGTACTTCTTGCAGAGACCGTAAAGCTTTTCGTCCGTCATAATCAAAAAAAGGTTAAGAAATGGTTTTGTCGTTCCTCCCCTTTCGGGGCGCAAGATTTCTTAACACTTCGCGATTACTTCAGTCCAAATGCAAATACCGTATAACACCCGAATCGTAGCATCGGCAAAAGCATTATTCCACTTTTTGGGATGGACTTTTCCCCCGAATAGACTCAAAATAATCCGCGTTTTCAGGCTTCCTCAAGCCAAAATCTCAACTTGACAAAAACAAACAAAAAGTCTAAACCTTATATCGACAAACGCGCATAAACAAGCCATCTTTCCTCACCACCATTACAAAATGTTCACCGGAATAATCAGAGAAACAGGCAAAATCGTTAAAATCACAAATACAACGGCACCCGGCACACCAAATCAAACAGCCCTGACAGAACTGATGATCGAATGCCCGGCCATCGCATCCACAAGACAAAAAGGCGACTCAATCTCAATTGACGGTGTATGTCTGACGGTTACAAAAATCGGCAGCGCATCAACATCAATAAAAGACCCCCTCACCGACCCCACAGTCACAACACTGGGCAGTCCATTGCCAGGCCACCCAACCTCAACACCATCAGCGCCACCATCAACCTTCACGGTTCAAGCCATCCCGGAAACGCTGGCGCGCACGATCATCCCCACATACAAACCAAACCAAGCCGTAAACATCGAAACCCCGATGAAACTGGGCGACGAACTGCACGGACACATGGTCCAGGGGCATGTGGATTTCACGGGCACGGTCAAAGCGCACAAATCGGATGGCACACTCACAATCTCCTTCCCGCTCGACCAGGCCAAATACCTCGCCTTCAAAGGAAGCGTCACCGTCAACGGCGTCAGCCTGACCGTCAGCCTGCTCAACGAAGACTCGTTTGAGGTCTCGCTCATCCCGGAAACTCTCGCGACTACCAACCTGAAAGCGCTCACCAAAGGCTCCCCCGTCAACATCGAAGTGGACCTGATCGCCCGCTACCTGGACAGCCTTCTCCAGGATAAGGCCAAAGAAACGACTTACTCGTTCCTCAAAGAGCGCAATTTAATATAACCCCATGCAAACGTCCTCCTCCAAACCCGCGACCCTCAACGGCAAAGGCCTGCGCATCGCCATCATTCTGGCCAGATATAACGATGCCATCGGCGGTGAACTGCTGAAAAACACGCACGCCACCCTCCTCGAATACGGTGTCGGAGAAAGCGACATCAACACTCTCCGCGTGCCGGGAGCCCTGGAATTGCCGCTTGCCGCCAAGATCGTCGCTAAGACCGGAAAATATCACGCCATCATCGCCCTGGGAGTGATAATCAAAGGAGAGACCGCCCATTTTGAGCATGTCTGCGAGCAGTCCCTCCGCGGGCTGATGGATGTGGGACTTCAGACCGAAACACCCGTCATTTTCGGCATCATCACCGCGTTGACCGAGGCCCAAGCCAACGATCGCGCGGACTCAGACAAGCTGAACAAAGGCCGGGAGTATGCGGAGACAGCGATTGAGATGGCAGGGCTGAATAAGCAAAGTAATTTGCGAGCTTGAATCGAAGTTGTTGGACAATAAACTCACAAATAGACAATTATTGGCAAGCATAGTATTATAATTCGGCAGAGAAAAAACTCATCAAAAAGCCCGTAATGGGCAAAATTTGAAAATACTGTTTGTTATGGAAAAAGACAGAGCCCCAAGAAATCGAACCCTCACATTAAGTGCTAAAGAACATGATGCACTTCGGCAAAAACTGTCTCAAGTAAATGGAAATCTAACAAAAGAAGATATCGTAGATAAAACATTCAATACGGATTTATTCAAATCCATAGATTTCTTTCCAAAACACAGCGTTGATTTATTGATTATTGACCCGCCTTATAACCTCGATAAAGACTTCAATGGCCTTAAATTCAACAAATCCAATGATCAAAACTATTTGGATTATCTTGAAAGCTGGTTCCCGAAAGTGATTCAACTGCTGAAACCGAATGGCAGTCTCTATATTTGCGGCGATTGGAAATGTACATCCCCCGTCTATCAGATTTTAAGCAAATATCTCATTGTAAGAAATAGAATTACCTGGCAACGCGAAAAAGGAAGAGGAGCAAAAAGCAATTGGAAGAATTGCACAGAGGACATTTGGTTTGGCACGGTTTCAGATGATTACTTTTTCGATGTTGAATCTGTAAAGATGAAAAGAAAAGTAATGGCCCCATACAAAGAGAACGGTAAACCCAAAGACTGGGAAGAAACGGATAATGGGAATTTCAGGCTTACATATCCATCAAATTTCTGGGACGACATAACAATTCCTTACTGGTCTATGCCGGAAAACACAGACCATCCGACACAGAAACCTGAAAAGCTCATTTCAAAATTGATACTTGCAAGCTGTCCCATCGGTGGCCTTGTATTTGATCCGTTCTTGGGTTCCGGAACAACATCAGTCGTCGCAAAAAAACTTAACCGACACTTTTGCGGAGTGGAAATAAATGAAGAGTATTGTTGTTGGGCGCAGAAACGCCTTGATAAAGCCAATCTTGATAAATCAATACAAGGATATACAAATGGCGTTTTCTGGGAAAGAAACTCATTAAATTTACAAAAAGGAAAAGCAGACAAAAACATTTCATCGATAAAATTATCACTTTTCGAATTAGCCAATGCCGAGCAGAAGTAGAATATTCACGGGAAAAACACGGTTGAATATCGAAAAAGCCGTGATTTCTCTAATAAATTCCGAAAAGGATTTGATGAGTTCAAGGACAATAAACAGCCCTCGCGCAGTTGGAGATGCCATTCAGGGATTATTGGAGTCAAAATTCGACAAACTACTGCCAAAAAACATCCTGACGGAATATAATTCCGCGTTTGCGCGTCGTTCAATGGCCGATTTCGCGTTTACGGATAACGATGGATTTTATTATGTGGTAGACAATAAAACCCACAATTTAGATACGGCATTCAATATGCCAAATTTAACATCCGTAGAAAGACTCTCACGATTTTATGAAGACGATTCCAATTATTTCACATTGTTGATGGTTGCATACAAGGTTGAGGGAGAAAAGGTAGATATAAAGACATGTCATTTTGTCCCAATAGAACACCTGGATTGGGATTGTTTGACAATTGGAGCCTTGGGGTGGGGCCAAATTCAAATTGCAAATTCAAACAACATACGCATAAACCAAAAACAAACACGAAAAGATTGGATGCTGCAACTTTGTGATACTCTGGCCGAATTTTATCCAAAAGAAATTGAAAAAATCACAGGCCGTATCAAACATTTTAAGAAAATTCGCAAGCATTGGGAAAAACATCCGAATTATTGAACCCATGCCCATCTTCATCTTCCACGGAGTAGGAGGGAGCCCGAAGGAAAACTGGTTTCCGCTGTCGCTTGAGAAAATGATGGAAGTTTTGTAACATAAAACTACTCTAACCCCATAAACCATGAAATGCTTTAGACACCATTCGGAAGATGCCGTCGGCATCTGTAAATCATGCGGTAAGGGGGTCTGCCCAAAATGCACGACCGAATTGACCAACGGCTTAGCCTGTAAGGACTCCTGTGAAAAACGAGTAAACCTTATCAACAGGACCCTGGACAACAATCAAAATGTCATTTCAGCGTCAAACAAACAGATTAAGAACATCGCGTCCATGGGCGTTATCGTAGGGGTATTATTGGCCATTTCAGGAATCTATTTCATGCAATTCGATAAAGTGAACGGTGGAGTATTCATCGCCATCGGAATAGTGTTTATCTTGTCCGGGATAATGAGATTGGCGAAAAAATCACAGTATCCTGTGATATCGGACGGTCACCACAAGAAATAATGGAGTTCTGCGCGCGCGGATTTTCTGGGTGGCTTCTTGGCTTAATAAAGCCAGCCATGTTTCAACAAAAGAGTCCCTGGCCAGGGACTCTTTAATCGGTTTGCGTGAATGAATTTGACACTTACTTAATAATAATCTTTAATTCAACCTTCTTTTGCGAAAACCATGGTAAAAGGCCGCGACCAATTCAGCATCAGAGAACCTCAGTATCTTGAGAACTTCAAACCGTTTTCAGAAAACATCTCGTTCGCCCAGATTGCCGATTCCATCAAAACGGGTATCACTACACACGGCAAACCTTTGGATTGCCTTGATTCAATGGCGGGAATCGGCATCGTCGGCCGCAAAATCAGGCAGATGATCAACAACCTTCATATCGTTTACCAGGATAAGAGCGAAAAGATGCTGGCTTCGGACAAATACGACGAGAATGATAAACGAGTGCTCTGCGACGCCGCCAAATTGAGCCTTCCAGACGATTCTTTCGACATCGTCCTTTGCCGCGCAGGGCTCAACAACATCAGCAAAGAAGATTACCCGAAGGTATTGCGCGAATATGTCAGGGTTTTACGCAACGGCGGAATCGGGGTCTTGCAGGACCATTTTGCGCAAACACCCAAGATAAAAGAAACAATCAATTTACTGGAGACTCGCATGTCCCGGATGGAAGGAAAAGACGATGAAACTTATGTACCGACTATTGAGGAATTAAAAACACTTATCATTCAAGCCGGCGGAAAAGTCAGGAAAGAACAATCCTTCGAAATCATGTTTTCCCTAAAAAAGCGTTTTGCGGCCAAAGGAATAAATCAACCCGATCTCTCAGCGTTCAAAGGTATTCTTGCTGAACAATCTGGCCTCATAAATCAGGTTAATGACGATGACATTTACCTTACATATCCGGGGATTACAATTTCCTTCGTAAAATAGCCCCCCTACCTCGTCAAAATCACCGGATCGAAACCCAGTTCCAGCATCCTGTTGAAAATCGGGCGGAGTTTTTCTTTTTCCCGGTCAACAAGCTCAATTTTTTCTTCCAGGGTTTGCCGTTGATTTTGATAATCCCCCGCCGCCAGGACTCTGGTTACCAAACGATACACCTCGTTTGTGATGTTCATAATGGAAACAACATCAATATTCGAAAATTCACCCGCCAACAGGCGATCCACGGCATCAATGACCCGCAAAGCATCCTCATCTCCACCATCTAAACCACGCTTATAACCCCCGGGCATGTAACCGTAAAAATTGTTCATTTCCATGATTACCATAGATTAGAGGCGGACACCCTACAATAAGTTTTGCCTACTGTCAATTTAACCTTGACAAATTTAACCTATATATACATAATTCCCACCTTTCTAAGACTAATATGCTACATCCTCCAGAAGATCAAGACAACCAAAGTCCAGATTCCGTCGTAACACTGGAAATGACAGCCGAAGACCGGCAGGCCATCGAAAACATTGCCGACAGATTCAGCTTGTTCGAAAAAATCGCTTATTTCAGCAAACGGGCAATGGATTTAATTGAATCCACTTTTGTCAAAGCAAAAGCCAAAATCAATATAACAAAGATCGGTGTAGTCCCTGAAGAGCCGACAGATGAACGTTTCTCCGAAATCCCCGCGGACATCCCCAAACAGGCAATATTTGCATCAGGAACGATGCTGGCGCCCTTACCGGTCTGCGGAAACGAAAAAGGCCAGACTGACCCGGATTGGAAATGCCTTAAGATAGGTTTTTCATTCTATCGCCGCTCTCAAATGGAAAGACCAAAAATTATCACATCCATTTTTCCCTACAACAGAACCAGTGATTTCCTGAAACCGATACCGGAAAGGGTTGCCGAAAGACAGAGAGCGTTTGAAAGATTGATGAGCTTTTTATATGGCGGAAAAATACCCACCGAAACCTTCAATGGAATTAAAGAAGAGGTAGAACCGATTATCGAGCGGTGGATCAGGGAAGCCGTGCAGGAAAAACTCGACAAGGGTGAATTCAAGGTCATTGCGGATGCCGGAGAAAAGGATACTGGCATTTTCAAGAATTCAGACATCCAGGTTGATCCAGATGCCACTCAAGCGTATATGGACGGACAACTTACTGAAACTCTCCGTAAACCGTCCCCTATCCACATACCTTCGTATCAATGCTATGTCGGAACGGAAGCCCAGGAAGGGTGGCTGAACCTCTGTCGCACGCCTTCTTACGCATTGGCTTCAAGGGAAATGGACCTTCTTAGCCGAAACGCCGAACAGATAACCGAAGAAATCGGACCGGTCGGCCATATTATTATGTTCGGCCTTGGAGATGCCGAAAAAGAAAGTTATTTGATCAGAAAATTACTGGAAAAACGGGATCAGGAAGCACCCCCTCTGGACATCCATGGAATAGATGTCGGCATGAAATTCCACTTAAATGGGCTTCTTGAAATGAAAAAATTACGACAAGAAACAGGTAAAGCCATTTCCTATCGGGGTCATGCCGCACTCTTTGAAAATGCCGCTAAAATCGCCGGCTCCATGACACGAGAAACCGAGAGCGATAGGCGCACCTTAAGATTCACACTGGGCAACACCTTCTGTAACTTTGATGATCCATGGGATGTATTTGCCCCCGCCATGAAACAGGGAGATGTACTGATGCTCACTACCGACATCATACAACCCGCGGGCAGTACGGATCCCGCAATACGGAAACAACGCGAGGACAATATTGCGGCAATCGTCGCCAGATACAATATCCCCCAGTGGAAAGAATGGGTCATGAATTCCTTTTACAGGGCAAATTTCTGGCGGGGACGCGTATTTCCCGAAAATGTTGAAGTCAAATGGGATGACGCCAACAGCGCCGTGGTCCTTATGTACAAGTTCACGGAATCCGTTCAGAACGACAGAGGGATAAAGTTCGGTGCCGGTGATGAAGTACGGCTATATATGTCGAAAAAATTCGATTCGGATCGACTCGAAAGAGAAGCTGAAAGAAAAGATCTGCGCATTAAAAAAATCCTCAAAAACCAGACCGAGGACTTTGGATGTTTCATCCTTGAAAAGACGGGAAAACCATAAATATCGGCGTTGCCAAAGACCGGCATGTGGGCTACATTTCTGTTTAAGGAATGAGATTTTCAAACATCATAAAAAAGGCCGCATCATATTTACCCTCTTTGGATGAGCGGCGACTTTGGCGTACATATAATCTGGCCAAGAAGGCCCATCAGGGACAGAAACGCAAGGACGGCGAACCCTATCTGAGCCATCCAATCGCGGTGGCGGATATCCTGACCGACCTATACGCCGATGAAGACACCCTGGTAGCAGCACTTTTGCATGATGTCGTCGAGGATACGACTTACACCATCGCCCAAATCGGAAAGATCTTCGGAAAGAATGTGCTCAACCTCGTTGATGGGGTCACGGTGCTCAACAAAGCCCTCTACCCTTTTGACAAGAAAACCCGCAAAGTAGAATCCCTGAAAAAGTTCTTCCGGCTTAGCAAGAAGGACCTGCGCGTCATTCTCATAAAACTCGCCGACCGTCTTCATAACATGCGCACGGTCAAGGCACTCACGGACAAACGCCGAATCAAGCTGGCGACGGAAAACATGGATATCTACATACCAATCGCCAACCTCCTCGGTATCTGGAAGATCAAAAACGAACTTGAAGACCTCAGCTTTGAATGCCTCAAAACCACACAATTCAAAAAAATCAGGGAGTTGCGCCGGACATACCTTGAAGAGACCAAAGAAATCAGTGATAAAACCGTTAAATTATTCAGCAACGCCCTTAAGCAGAACGGATTCCGCGCGACCATCGTCCCCCAGGACAGGAGTCTTCTCTACTATTACCTCAAATACAGCGCCACCGGAAACCGCAACGAAACTTTCCGCAACCTTTCTTTCAATGTGATTGTCCCCAGAAAATTGGACTGTTACACAGTACTTGGAATCCTGCACGCCCTGTTCAAACCACGCTACAGCAGGATCAAAGATTACATCGCCACACCGAAAGCGAACAATTACCGCAGTCTGCATACGGTCGTTTTCGGGGTCAACGGCATCCCCACATCTTTCCGCATCAGGACGGCCCAGATGCACAAGATAAACGAATACGGCATCCTTTCTAACATCCACAAGTATTCGGTGAAAAATCCGCAAAAAGCGTCGCTCCTTATCAGGGAAAAGACCAAATGGCTCCAGAAAGTATTAGAGATAAGCGATGAACTGCCGTCCGACCAGAATTTCCTGAATAGCCTGAAGATGGACGTTTTGAACAACAGGATTTTCGCCTTCACCCCCAAAGGAGACATCATTGACCTTCCGGAGGGAGCCACCATCCTGGATTTTGCCTACGCATTGCATTCCGACATCGGAGACCGGACGCGCGGAGCGGAAGTTGACGGCCTTGCCACTCCCCTGTCCCAGCAACTGCAGACCGGGGATACCGTAAAAATCGTTACGGGAGAAAAACCGGCGCCAAAGCTTGAATGGCTGAACCTGGTAAGGACCAATGAAGCAAAGCATAAGATCAAGACCTTCTTCAAACAGGAAGGTTCGGATAAAAGTTACAAAGCCGGCAAAAGACTGCTGGAACAGACTCTTGAGCATTTTCAGAAAACAAGCCTTGCAGATGTCCCGTCGGAAAAAACCGCCAACGCCGTCAAGGAATTCGGCGCGGACAACCTGAAGGACCTCATGATCATGATCGGAAAAGGGGAAGTCTTGCCGAGGAATGTCCTGAACGCGATTTACTCAAAGGAAGAGATGTTCAGGAGAAAATCACATTCCAAAGGAAAAAAGACCACGCACGAGCTTTATGCCGTCCAAGTGCTGATTGGCTTCAGGGACCGGATCGGACTTTTCAGGGATATCGCCACCACCGTTTCACGCTACAACGTCAACATCGTCAAGATCTTCGTCAAAAACCCGGGAGACAAGGGCAAAGAAGGGCAGATGGAACTGACAATCGAAATCAGGGAACTTGACGAGCTGATGGACATATTGACGGCACTGGAGCAGATCCAGAATATCACTTATGCAAGAAAAAAATAATTTTTAATCCCACCCAATGCCAACAAGAACCGGCACAAAAATCAATATCCTGGACACGAACAAAAAAATCGGCGAAGAATTCCTTGAGTGTCTGCGTCAACGCAACATCCCTTCCAAATTCGCCTACTGGGGGAATGAGGAGACGCGTCACTGGCTGGACATTTGCAAGGACCCCGAATACATCAACTGGACGCTGGAAGTCGGACTGCTTGAAAAAAACCTGCCTGAAATTATCAGCCTTGGCGGCACGAAAGTGGGCAACCTGGTCGGTCTCGGCATCGGCAACGGTGAGAAAGACAAGCGTATATTGAACGCATACCTGAAGACGCGACCGATGAGATACTTCTCTCTGGACAACAGCCTTCCGATGGTCAAGGCCGGATTCAAGACCTTAAGTAATACCCCTGTCGAAAAGACCGCATATATCGGCGATTTCAAGCACCTTGAATCCCTGATGCCAAAGATCAGGAAACATACGGGCAAAAGCAACCTCATCAGCATCCTGGGAAATACACTGGGCAACCTCAACCAGGTACACACGCTGAACCTGATCCGCAGAAGCATGGATAAGAATGATTACCTGCTGGTCTCGTTCCAGATTCTGGAAGCGGGCAGGATTCTCGAAATCGGAGAGATTCTCGGTGCCTACAACACCAAAACATGGCACGAGCTTTCATACGGAACGATCATGAGGAGCGGGCTGAAAAAGACTGATGGTTTGACACAGGTGGAGTTCGGCAAGGACAAGCTGTACCCGCAATTCAACATCATTGAATTTTTCTTCAGCCTCAAGAAAGACAAAACCGTCAAATACGGCGGCCGCGAAGTCGATTTCAAGGCGGGAGAGAGGATCCTGACCTATTATTCCTACAAATACGACGAAAAGAACATCAACTTTCTGCTCAAAAACAACGGATTCAAGCTGGTAAAGTCATTCTTCGCCCCCGGCAAGAAATACCTGCTGGCGCTAGCTAAACTGAAATAAGGAGCATCCCTTTATGACACCCGCAATTCATGTCGTCGGCACGATGTGCATTCCCCGCGATACCCGCATAGCCGCTACGGACGATTTTATGCTACAATCACCTGCGATAAATTCGTAACCATCCCACACATGAAAGTCCGTTCAATCCGAAAAATCAATGTAGCCGGCAAACGCATTCTGATGCGCGTTGATTTCAATGTGCCTTTGGAAAAAGGCAAAGTCATGGATGACACCCGCATCAAAGAAACGCTCCCAACCATCAAATTCCTCCTGCAGAAAAAAGCAAAAGTGATTTTGATGACCCACCTCGGCAGACCCGACGGCAAAGTCGTCAAAGACCTAAGACTTGATCCTGTTGCAAAACAGTTGAGCAAACTTCTCAAGAAACCGGTCAGGAAGCTGGACGACTGCATCGGAGAAAAAGTGGAAAAAGAAGTCGCCGCCATGAAGCCGGGACAGGTTATTTTACTTGAAAACACCCGTTTTTACGCGGAAGAAGAAAAAAACGACGATAAATTCAGCAAAGAACTGGCCAAACTTGGGGACATTTTTGTAGTGGACGCCTTTGGCACCGCACACCGCGCCCACGCCTCCACATTCGGAGTCGCCAAGTACCTGCCCGCCTACGCCGGATTTTTGATGGAAAAAGAAGTGACCATACTCGGAAATCTTATGGAAAAGGTGAAACATCCGCTCACCCTCATCATCGGCGGGGCCAAGATTGACACCAAAATCGGGCTGATCGGCAGTTTTATCAACAAAGCGGACTACTTCATCATCGGCGGCGGACTTGCGAACACATTCATGGCCGCGGAAGGGTTCGATGTCGGAAAATCCCTTTATGAAAAGGATAAAGTTGAACTGGCGCAGGAAATCATGCTGTCCGCGGAAGCGATGAAAGAAAATTTTGTTCTTCCGGAAGATGTGGTGGTGGCGGACGAAATCAGCGACAAAGCGGAAACAATTACGCTCCCGATTGAAGATGTTGAAGGAAAAATGATTATTCTGGATGTCGGCAAAAAATCGTTGATCGAATACGCAAAAATCCTCAAGAAATCAAAGACGGTCATCTGGAACGGCCCAATGGGGCTGTTTGAGAAGAAACCTTTCGCCCACGGCACAAGAACCATCGCGCGACTTTTGGCTTCCCTAAAAGGCACGCAAACAATCCTGGGCGGCGGTGACACCGTTGACGCCATCAATAATTTTGGCATCAGCGAAAAGAAATTCACACATGTTTCCACCGGTGGCGGCGCTATGCTGGAATTCCTTGAAGGCAAAATCCTGCCGGGAGTGCTGATTGTGCTGGAACAGAACAGCGTGAAGGCAATAATGAAGGCTGGAAGCGTCAAGTCCACAAAAGGGGCAAAAGCCGGCAAAAAAGCATCCCCAAAAAAAATGGGAGGATGTTGCGGTAATTGCACCTGCCGCTAATCACAGGCCTGCGTACAAGACGCTAGTTAACATCCGAATCGGAATCAACGATCATTTTGGCTCGCGCAAGCATAGCTTTTTGATAATCCTTATCTTTAGCGAAAAGACGATTAAGACTTTCATCACCATGCGCAAAACTTGTTAAAGTGGCATCTTTGACATCTTCTCGAGAATCTTCAATCCTGTCCAGAATCCCCATAATCTCAATCTTGTTTACGGTTCCGGATAAAGCGATTTCCAGATCGGTCATTTCATTTTCACCGACACCGGATATACCAAGCATACCTGCAACACCATTTTCCATATCATCCCAATTACCTTCCTCAGATACGATCCCAAGCATCCCCGTAAAATCCTCAAGGATTCTTTTAATTGCCTTAAATTTGCCTGAGCGTAAACAGAACTCATCAGTCAAAATTGGGGCTTTTGCGTAGAAAGTAGAAATTTCCCGCTCAAGACCTTTAAGCATTTTGACCAAATGGGAAGTCTGTTCATCCAAATCATAGTCATTCAGGAATTCAGGCAGTAAAACATTAAAATACGCATCAGCGAAATCCTGAAGATCCTTTAGGGTGGCCACATCATCCAGACGATCAACAAACAAATCGGTTATCAGCAAAAGCTTTCCGGCGGCCTCCTTGGCCACTTCCTGCTCTCTGGCACGCCTTTCATACTCATCTTCCGACATATCAGATATGCCCGTTCTTGCCAAATGTGCGGCAATACCGGCATCAAGCCCGTCTTCATCCATCAGGTCGGAAAAATCCAAATTTTCAGCATTAGCTCCTTCCATTTAATTATTGTGTTTATGAAACAGAGTTACATTAAAGCACATTTACCTAAGACTGTCAAGAGTCGCTTTACAGCCTAATCAGATAAGTAAAAAAACACCTGTGCATTACAGCGGAAGGCTTTGGTCAGGACTCATTTCGATTCTAAATGACTTCACTTTTGCCGCTTCCGTCTCGACTTCAAATATTTATCGACCACCTTCAAATCCGCCTCCAATGAAATCGGCATGGCAAAACTTTGAAGAGGAGTCATCACATCTTTTAAGCCGTTACCGGTGGAGACGCACACAACCGTGTCATTCCGACCAATAACCTTATCCCTGATCAAATGGGGTATTGCGGCAATACTTAAAGCAGAAGATGTCTCACAGAATATCGCCTCATTCCCGGCTAACAGCTTTTGAGCCGCCAATGCTTCCGCGTCGTCCGCCACATAGACGGAGCCATTTGATTCATAGATGGCCTCCAAAGCCAAATCCCCGTCCAAAGGGTCTGCCACCGCCACAGCGGAACAAACCGTCCCGGTTTTCTTCCATGGTTTATAAGCCTTCAGGTTCTTTTTATATGCGTCCCAAAGCACGGCGGCCCCTTCCGCCTGCACCGCGACCATACGCGGCAATCTATCGATCAGACCAAGCATTTTGTATTCCTTGAAGCCCTTCCAGGCCGCAGAAAGATGAGTCCCGGCGCCTGTTGGAATAATCACAACATCCGGCGCCTCAAATTCAAGCTGTTCACATATCTCATAGGCGATGGATTTCTGGCCTTCCCTGCGATAAACATAATCGCCGGCTGTATAAAAACCATGCTTTTCGGCCAGCCCGTGGACAAGATGAACGCAATCCGAATATTCCCCCCTGATTTTGATTACATGGGCGCCGTACTCAAGCATCTGCACAAGCTTTCCCACGGGCGTTTCATTGGGAACAAGAACATGGCAGGGCAACCCGGCCTTGGCGCAATAAGCCGCCACGGAAGCGGCCATATTCCCGGAAGACGCAACCATTACCGCAGTAGCCCCAAGCTCAAGCGCTTTTGTAATTTCCACCACCGTTCCCCTATCCTTAAAGACCCCTGTCGGATTAGAACCTTCGCTTTTTACATAGAGATTACGCAAACCAAACTTTCTCCCCAATTTTGCCGCGTTATACAAAGGAGTACAGCCCTCATTAAGAGTAACTACCTTTTTGGGATCATTAATCGGCGTTAAGTCCAGGTATTTCAACGATGAAATTGGGGCTTCCAATAACGCGCTTAGAACCGACTTACCGGCAATCCGTGCATAATCGTATACGGCATCCAAAGGACCGCCGCAAGCAGGACACCTGCTGTGAGCATCTCTTTCCTTGCATCCCTTTTTGCAGGAAGTGCAGACCAGCCTGTATTTGCTCGTTTTGACGGCCATTTGATTAAATCATGGCTATGCAATCTATTTCCACCATCACATCTTTTGGAAGTCTTGCCGCCTGAATTGTCACTCTGGCTGGCTTATGGCCGCGAAAAAACTCGGCATATACCTCATTCATCACAGCAAAATCCTCCATATTCTTCAAATACACTGTTGTTTTTACGATTTTACCGACACCGCTTCCCGCCGCTCCCACGACCGCCTCCAGATTAGCCAATACCTGCCGGGTCTGCTCCCGTATTCCGCCTTCCACCACGACACCATCCAGCTTCAATGGAATCTGCCCGGAACAAAAAACCATCCCGTTCGCAATAACCGCCTGGCTGTAAGGCCCGACAGCCGCAGGAGCGGAATTTGTTTCAATAAAATCCATAATCTATTTGTTAATCAATTTGGCAAAAGAAAGATCCGTCTTGCCAAATATCCTCGTTACGGCCGCATACAAACCATAGACGATGAAAAAAGCCGCGAATACATCGATGGAATAGTGAATCCTCATTAAAAGAACCGTCGCGCCCATAAGCACCGAAAAACACAGGAGCAAATAAAACAAAAACCTGTTATGCCTCAGCAACAAAGCCCCCATAAAAGGGTATGAAACATGCCCGGAAAAAAAGAGGTCGTTGGAATGCAACATATGGCTCAAAGGCCAAATTGAAAACTCGCCTGTTATGGCCGGGATATAAAACCCGGCCGGCGGACCCAAATGAGTCAAGGCGATAAATGCCGTCCTCACGATAAAAACCGCCGCAAAAAACTTGAGCCCGAAAGGCAGAAGATCAGGCCTGCAAAACACCACATAAACCCATAAAACAGCCATTACAGCCACAATCCCGTAAATATAAAGATATCTCAAATCCACAATCGGCAGGATATCAAGCAGTAAATCGCCTACCGCAGGTAACCCCTTCAATCCATCCAGATATCGGATCACTTCCCCATAGAAAAAATAGCCGGCCACCCACAATACAAAAGAAAGAAAAACAGAAAAAAGATATTCTTTGCTTGCCAACAAAACACGCCAGCGCCAAAAAAAATTATTTATTCTCACGCTTATTATTGGATTTATTGTTTAAGGCCGATTTTTTGGCTTCAGCTTTAGGAGAAACGATTACTTTTTCGGAGGCGGCGACCGCGGCAACGGGCAATTTCTTCATCTCACCCGCGGGTAAAATATTTGAATCATCCACCGACGGTTTCAATGCGGGCGGGGACTTTACAGAAGGGACCTTCAATACCGTCTCATCCAAATTGGCAGTCTCGCTCCAGCGCCGGATCTTGTCCTCAACAATTTCACGAGGTGTCGCGTATCGTTCGCGGGAAAGCTTAATAACTTTTTCCCTGCGCCCGGGTTCCTGCTCAAAAGCCGGCGGAGGCATCGTATCCAAAGAAAAGGTCTTACTGGGCATACCGTCAACAAGAAGCCTGGTATATGCCGTGTATTTACTCAAAGAAACCAGGTCGTTTGCGGTAACTTCTTCACCGTACTGGCCAACCATGTATTCCGCGTCGTCAAAACCAACCTGAAAAGAAATAATTGAACCGACATTACCAAAAACAGCATCTCTGACCTCTTCCGGCATCTGGGCGATATACTGGTTCGCCATGGTCAGGTTCAGCCGGTATTTGCGGGCCTCGGAAAGAATCGTTGCAAAAGAATCCGTCGCAAAATTCTGGAACTCATCCACATACAAATAAAAATCCTTGCGTTCTTTTTCGGGGATATTGGCGCGGCTCATGGCATCAAGCTGAAACTTGGTGATGATCATGGCTCCAAGCAGGGACGATGTATCTTCGCCGATTTTTCCTTTGGAAAGATTTACCACGACGATCTTGCCGTGATCCATGGCAAAACGCAGATCAACGGCGCTTTTCGGCTGTCCTAGAATATTTCTGATGATAGGAGAAGACAGGAACTGCCCGACTTTATTCAAAATAGGCGATATCGCCTCCATCCTCTGCCTGGGCTCCATCTTTTCAAATTCATTGACCCAAAAACTCTTTACGATCGGATCGGTGATTTTCCTGATCACCTTTGCCCTGAAATCCCGGTCCTGAAGTATCCTCGGAATTCCAAGCATCGTAGTATTGGGATATTCAAGGAGCGCCAGAATCGTATTCCTTAGGATGTGCTCAAGCCTCGGCCCCCAGCTCTCTCCATAAATCTTCTTAAAAATACCCACCAGCCCGGAACTGACGATGCTGTTAAGGTTCGGATCAATGTTTTCCAGCATATTGAAAGATACCGGAAAATCCCTGTCGGACGGGTCAAACAACACGACATCATTGGTGCGCCTGGCGGGAACAAAATTCAAGACAGCGTCGGCAAGATCGCCGTGCGGATCCACAACCGCAAGTCCCCTGCCGGCCTGAATATCCGCAAAAATCATGTTTTCAAGCAGGGTGGATTTTCCCATGCCGGTTTTTCCTATCACATACATATGCCGGCGCCTGTCCAATCCCCTTATCCCAAAAACCTGGTTTCCACTGCGGAAATTTGTCTTTCCAAGAATGGTAAGTTCTTCTCCGTTGACTTTACCAGGCATAGGCAGGTCAACCGGCGGTTCAAGCCGTTTACTGCGCACCCAATAAATATTTGGAGTGGTAACGGTTAAATTCGGCATATGGTAAATGGTCGCCAATTCTTCAACATTGAGCACAAAAGAATCATCCATACGCCTCTCCCTGTAACGCCGTACCGCATCATCCCCGTTTAGAGTTCTTTCAATCCGGAATCCGTTCAAATGGGGTATGTTGTACTGCTTAAAAGACCCGGCAATTTCCCTTAACTTAATCATGGCGGTCTCCCGTCCCGAATCTTTCGGAAGGTAAACGATACGAATACTGGTTTCATAGAGAAGTTTGCCAACTTTATCCATGGACGCAACCACGCTTGTTTCTTTTTCATGAGTCTTGGAAATCTGTTCCTGGATATCCCCTCCCGAACTTTCGGATTCGGTATTCAGCGCGTTCGTACCGGCCTTCAATCCCTGAAACGCAAAAAGCCAGTAAACCGGAAAAAAGATGATCCTGAAAATCCGGTTCCTTGTAATAAATGCCTTGGAGTAAGCCTTATTCAGCCGTTCAACATTCATGTAGAGACCCTTCGCCATCAATTTGATACAGTGCGTATAAATAATCCTCCACTTGTCATCAAGCGGTCGTACAACAATCTGGATCCATGCCTGCTCATCCGGATCATTGAACTTGGACAAGGTAGAAGTAACGGCGGCAAGAGGATCCATGGAAACCTTGGCCTTCTTGTCCTCAAACTGGGGATATCGCTTAATCGGTAAAAAATCGGGATCAATGAGGGAAAGTTCCGCCGCAATCGCGTTTTTGAACTCATCAACCGCAACAAATTGTTTATCAGCTCCATTATCGGCCAAACCGGTTTTCAGAATCCCGGTTCCAGCTTTCACCAATGACTTGGATTCCCTCCCCTCACTCTGGTTACTTTCACTCCCGGTGGATATTGCAACACCGGAAGGCCCCGCGTAATCTTTTGCTTCAACAATCTCCACATTCGGATACTGGGCGTAAATCTGACCTTCAACAAGATTACGCAGTCTTGAAGGAAACTGCACATAAAACCTGATGTTCCTGTCCACATTGGCAATCTCAAAACTGACCTGATCCTGCGATATCCCGTTCAACCTTTCCCAAAAAGAAATTTTGCGTGAAATACTGTGGATAGTGGAAAAAATCTGTTCAGCCACAATCGGGCCGGTCTCATTCTCCTTTGACACCCTGATTGAAAGAATCGTATACGATTCACGCTTTCTCCTCCTCTCGGACTGCAATGAAATGAATAATTCAACCAGTACCAGAAAAGCGAGCACCCCCGCCAGAGCGAGCAACATATTCAGCAATAGCGACAAATAATCCATATATCGCAAAAAACAGCTTAAATCCGCAAACAAGTATAAAGTAAGGAGTATAAAAAACCAACCAAAATCAGTCTTCCAGTTTAAGAAACCGCTTAAGAATGATCACCGCCGCCAATTCATCTTCCATCGGCTTACGATCCGTACCTCGAACGCCCCTGATATTAGCCAAATAATCATCCGCCTCAAAAGAAGTGAAAGACTCATCTTCATATTCCACGGGGATATCGCCAAGAAATTCGTCCAATTTTCCACCGATTCCTCTGATCCGCTCCGTTTGCGCCGTTTCCTCTCCATCTTTGCCGGAAGGAACGCCCATGACAATTCCAACGATTTTTTCCTTCAAACAAAACTCCATGATCTTTCCAAACAGACCAATCAGGCTTTTATAATCCCTGATTACGCCCCTGCCAAAAACCATAGAACGGTCTTCATCACTAACCGCAAGCCCTACAGTCCTGCTTCCAAAGTCTATGGCAAGAATCTTGCCTTTATTTTTCACCCTTAACTTCTAAGAGGATTTTTGCTTCCACGGTTTCAGAAAGCTTGACCGTAATTTCATGGCTTCCGGCGGCCTTGATATGTTCAGAAAGCTTGATGCTGTCCTTTCCGAGTTTCAACTTGAATTCTTTCTCGATCATATCCGCGACATCTTTTTCTTTGATGGATCCGTACAGCTTGTCGCCCTTGGACTTCATCTTGAAACTGATCTTTTTCCCGTCCAGTTTCGCCTTGATTTCTTCCGCGTGTTCCTTAAGTTTTTCTTTCTCAATTACCTGCTTCTTCTTTATCCCTTCGGCAAACTTGACCATTGCCGGAGTCGCAAGAGAAGCAAGTTTCTTTGGCAAAAGATAATTCTGAAAATATCCGTCTTTAACGTTTTTTACATCACCTTTCCTGGCAACGCTCTTTACATCCTGAATAAAAACTACCTGCATGGAAAATTAATTAGTAATTAGTAATTGAAGCGTATCATTTATAAAAGAAATCGATTCAAAAGTAAAGCCCCTACTGGCAATTAATACACCACCTGTCCATGTGGGAAAACCTGTCCGAAACAAACGCCAAATTCTTAAGCACCATACCTTTGACCTTTCCGTCTGAAGCAAAAGTATAACTTGGCCTGAAGAGGAAAATGGCAGGAGTACTGCGGGAAATCTCTCCGGCTAAATCTTTCAGCAAAGTTTCCTTCATGGCGGCGTCAAAAGTGTCCCTGATTTTTTCAATCAGGGCATCGGCCGCAAAACTCCGGTAATTGCTTAGATTTAGACCTCCTTCAACCGCCTGGCTTGAATGCCAATATGAATAGGTATCGTAATTATAACCAAGACTCTGCCCGGTAATCACCATGTCATAATCCCTTAGCGCAAGCCTGGAACTGAATGCGTCAGCCTCTTCATATTGCAGTTCCGTCTCCACCCCGACCTGCTCCCAGCTTGACCTGAAAAATTCGGCCAACTGATCGGTTTCTTTGGCCTGTACGGAACCATCCTGGTATTTTCTTACCATCAGGTTCAGTTTCAAGACATTCCCCTTTGCATCCTTGCGATATTTTTCAGTACCACTCTTGTCCATCGAATAACCGCTGTCAAAAAGAGCGACCTTGGCCTCATCAAGGCTAACCTTATAAGTCCATTCGCTCTGGTTGAGTTCCATCATCGGCGTGTTAACAGTTGTCTTGTTTTGCATTTTTTTCAAAAGTTCTTCCTTATCAACCGATTTCTGCAGAGCCAACCGTACCTTATCCTTCTTCAGCACATCCGAATCCTCATTGAAGAAAAGCGCGGTATACTGCGGCAATTCGTAATTACTGAATATAAAACGATTTGCCATATCTATCTCATCCCATATGTCCCTGGGAACCTTGGCAATGACATTGAGAGTATTTTTTTCCTTAGCCATGCTCTGGACATCCGGATAGACATTAAAACGGATCATCTTGATTTTGGCATGTTCACCGTAATATGTGTTATTTACCGTTAAAACCAGCCTTTGTCTGCCGTCATTCATGGTTTCAACGGGGCTTTCAACCTTATAGGGACCGCTTCCGACCGGTTTTGAGTTAAACACATCAAAAGGCAAGTCCACGACGGCAACCGCCCCCAATATATGCTTCGGCACAATCCCGACATTCGTATTTGTCAAGAAAAACGAATTGGGCCTGGAAAGGACAAATTCAATCGTCTTTGCATCAATCATCTTAATTTCCACTCCTTCAAAATTCGCCTTCAGTATCGGATTCTGAAAATCCGGACTCTGAATGATGTCATGGTATGTAAAAAAGACATCTTCCGCCGTCAGAGGAATCCCGTCGTGCCAAAAAAGATTGTCTTTAAGAACAAACCTGTACGACTTTTTGTCTTCAGTAACGGTCAAATCGGCCATATCGCCCACAAACGACTTCAAGTCGGGGTCATATTTGGTAAGACCGGAAAATACAAGACCGGAAACATCTCTGTTGGCATCGGAGAAATCAACATAGAGCGGATTGATCGCAATCGGCCTTTCGCTCAAGACACCCTCAGTATATGAACCACCTTCGCCAAAAAGAAATCCCGGCGTTCTGGCAACCTCAATAACGCTCTGTATCCCCGCAACCATAAAAGCCACCACCAATATTATGCTGATGACTTTTTCCTCTATGCCATAAGAGCGGATTACCCGCAAAAAAACACGCCAGAATCTGACCATGATTAATTTTTTAGCGGACAAACATGAACGCTATCGCGGAAAGCACAAAAATCACGGACAACACGATTGTCGCCCTGAAAACCAGTTTCTCGGCTCCCCTTTTGGTCGTGGAGATGGTACCGGTACCACCGAATGTGGAAGAAAGGCCGGAACTCCTGTTTTGAATAAGAATGGCTACAATCAGCATAATCGCCACTATCGCCTGCGTATACTTCAATATTGTGAACATATGGTTGCTATTTATTGCGAATAAAAAGATGTAAAACCCAATTAATGAGACCAAACACCACCCCGGCAATCAGATATGTCCATGTACTGCTGATGATCACCGTAACATCGGAAAAATGTATACCATTCACGACTTTCATGGTCAACCAAAAGATAATGGCGTTAATGACAAGGGTGAAGAGACCAACCGTCATCAGCATTATCGGAAAAGACAACAACTTCATCAGCGGCTTGATGAAAACATTAAGTACCCCGATGATAAAGCCGGCAATCAGAAAAAACACAATCCCACCGGTGTACTGGATATCAATCAGAAAAAAAGTAACCGCATACAGAGCTATAGCGTTCAGAACGACTCCAAGGATGATTTTCTTAAGCATTTGACCCGTAAAAAATATATCGTGGACAGCCTAACATAAAACAGACCAAATACCAAGTCCAGCACTCAAATAAAATGCTGATATCTGCGTTAAGCGAAAACAAATTGAAAAACGCCTTTCCGGCGCTAAAAGTTGATTGTCATTTTACTAAATCTAAAATTTCTCAATTTTACGCACCAATTCCTTTTGTTCCCGGAGTATTTCCTCTTTTAGACGCTTCTTAAATATAACGCATAACTTACCAATATCAGAGGCATAAGCTTTCAATAATTTCAATCTGGCTGTCCTTTTGCCGTGTGTATCCGTAATATCCTTACCATTTTCCTCTATCCTGACGGTACGCTTATCTCCATCCTTGAATATCCTCAAAATGACACCCCCGGTTTTGAATCCGTGGTCAATCATGAAAAACTTCCTTTTGCCTCCTGCCAACTTAAAAGGATAAACATACTTTTCCTTTAACGACCCGGGAATTTCTTTGATAACGCCTTCAATCAGAACATGCTTGCCAATAAGCTGTTGAGCGTAAAACGAATACTCAACTTCATTCTCCAATTCCTTTAGGGAATCAAGTTCCTTCATCAAAGCTGATATTTCAGGGTCACTGGACTGCATTTACATTATTCTAAACCATTTTAGGTACGGAACTCTTTCACCTTCTTATCATCTTCCTTTTTTTTCTTATCATCTTTTTTTCTTTTTTCCTCCTCATTTTTTGCATTTTCATCACTAATCAACTTAACAAACTGATCCAGTTTTGATTGAAAACTGGATTCATTCCTCCCAAAGCAACGCATCACGCCAAGATCTGCCCTTCGAGTTAATCTTAGGGGCTCCGAACGGATATGCGCCATCTTGGTCTTATTAAGAGTCATATCGTAACGACTGCGAAGCTCGCTCGAATCCCACTCACTCGAAAATACCAGAGTATCTGAAGCGCCAATTTTATTTACACGGATAACACCATTATCAAGCTTAAAAATATATGCACCTACACTTTTAGTACCTTTTCGTTCAGGTAACCCCTCAACCAACGTAAAAAAACTAACATAACTTTTGTTTAATGAATCGAATTTTTCGGTTTCTATATCATGTTCCTTATCTTCATTACTTTCCTTTTTATCATCCTGTCCTTCCGGATTATCATTAAGCTGAGAGGGTCCTTTTGGTAATGGCATATTTGTTTTTGTTAAATTACTATTTATCATATTATTATAGCATGTATCGCCGTTGGTAGCAAGCGACTCGCCACCTTTTCCGCTTTGAAACGCCAATGCCTGCCCGGCAGAAAAGCAAATTGCCATTCCGGCCACCGTAGCTCGCAAAATCTTTCCATTTAATACACTGCGAACGGAGTTGATGCTCCTTCGAACCCCGCTCTCACCTTGAGATTCATGGCTCGCACAATCTTGATCTAATTCATGATGTCTTTCCATATCGTTTCAAAATTAGAAATGATAATAAATTATCCGCATAATACGCCAAGCTTATTTCCGCACCGCGACTTTGACCTTTACCCCGTCAACTTCCAACTCTTTTTCGCGATCCCACTCGAGCTCGCCTTTTTCCTGCAGTTCAATCGCGAGAGTTTCTCTCTTGATGTAATCGGCAAAAGCGAAAACCGCTTCCTTCACTGGACTTTCGGCCTGCACCAGGACATAAATCCTGTCATCGACCTTGTAATCCGCGTCTTTTCTTAAATCCTGGATTAATCGAACAATCTCGCGGGCGTGGCCTTCTTTTCTGAGTTCATCAGTAATTGTAGTATCCAAAACAACGGAAATTCCGCCTCCGCTGGCGACATCGAACCCGGGTTTGCCCATGAATCCAATCTCGAACTCCCCTTCCCCGAGCACAAAGTCGGCCACATTCACGGTACCGTCGTCATTGATTTCAAACTCGCCGGCTTTCGCTTTTTTGATTATCTCCTGCACATCTTTACCGTAGCGCGGCCCCAAAACCTTGGCGTTTGGAGTGACGACACGTTTCACGAATTCACCGACATCATTCAATATCATCAGATCCTTCACATTCAATTCCTCGCAAATGACATCTTTTTGCGCCAGCACCATCTTTTCGTCGAGATTTGCGGGTAAACCGACCTGCGCAAGGCTCAAAGGCTGGCGTACTTTAATATTGGCCTTGTCGCGCACCGCATGCCCGAGAGTGACAATCTGCCGAACAATCCTGTTTTCCACATTCAATTCCGGAATTATGTATGACTTGTCCGGCTTTGGCCAATCCGTCAGATGTACGGATTCTTCCCCCGTAAGATTTCTGAAGATTTCATCGGCCAAAAACGGCATAAAAGGAGCCAACAACTTTGAAAAACCGGTCAGCACCGTATACAAAGTCTGGTAGGCCTCAAACTTGTCAGTGTCATTTTCGGACTTCCAGAAACGGCGGCGGCTTCTGCGCACATACCAGTTACTAAGATTATCAACAAATTCCAGCATCGGGCGCGTGGAGCGCGTCATGTTGTAATCGTCCATTTCTTTTGTAACGATCACGATCAGCTCGTTCAATTCGGACAAAATCCACTGATCGAGTTTATGTGAAGGTTCAAAAGACTTATTCATATCATTAGGACCCCATTTATCAATGTTGGAGTAAGTCACAAAAAAGCTGTAAGTATTCCAGAGTGTAAGCGTGAATTTTTTGACGATTTCCTCCACATGTTTTTCGCTGAAGCGCACATCTTCGGCCAAAGGAGCCGTAGAACTGTAAAGAAACATACGGGTTGAATCCACACCTTTTGTTTCAAAAAGGACATTCGGATCAGGATAATTCTTCTTCCTCTTGGAGAGTTTTTCACCGTCCGCGGCCAGAAGGATGCCGTTCACGATCACATTCTTGAAAGCGGGCTTGTCAAAAAGTATTGATGCCAGGACATGCAGTGTGTAAAACCATCCACGGGTCTGGTCTACGCCCTCTGCGATGAAATTTGCAGGGAAGTTATCTTCAAATTCCTGTTTGTTTTCAAACGGATAGTGAAGCTGGGCGTATGGCATGGCGCCGCTTTCAAACCAGCAATCCAAAACTTCCGGAATGCGCCTCATAACCTTGCCGCACTGCTGGCATTCAAACGAAATATCATCTATATAAGGCTTATGCAGGTCAAGTTCTTTACCGCGCATTGGCAGTTTGCCACCTGACCTCTCCCTTAATTCTGCGATAGAACCGATGCATTCGTTGTGACCGTCTTCGCACTCCCAAACCGGGATGGCGCATCCCCAGTAGCGATTGCGGCTGATCGCCCAGTCGCGCGCACCATCAAGCCACTTTCCAAAACGCCCTTCCCGTAGATGATCTGGCATCCAGTGAATCCTCTTATTATTTTTTATAAGCCGGGGTTTCAAATCTGTCACTTTGATAAACCATGAACGGGTTGAATAGTTCAGCAACGGTGTGTCACATCTCCAGCAATGAGGATAACTGTGACGAACACTCTCCGACTTCAAACACAATCCATGCGACTTCAAATAATCCACAATGTTCTGATCCTGGCCCTTAACAAACTTACCGGCCCAGTCGGTAACCTCTTTCTTAAAATTGCCGTCCATACCAACATGCTGTATCAAAGGCAATGAATATTCCTGCGCGACCTTGTAATCGTCCTCACCAAACATCGGAGCGATATGAACGACGCCTGTACCGTCTCCGGTCGTCACAAAATCAGCCAACACGATACGATAACCGGTCTTTCCCTTAACATCCCGATAATAATCAAAAAGGGGGCGGTACTCCCGTCCTTCCATTTTCCTGGGATTGATCTTTTCAAGCACCTTATGACTCACGACTCCGGGCAATCCGCCAAGAACCGCTTCAATACGGTCTTCCGCCATAATGTAAACCTCTTCCTTTCCGTCTTCAAAATGCACGCCGACTTTTGCATATTTGATTTTCGGCCCCATACAAAGAGCAACATTGCCGGGAAGAGTCCAGGGAGTAGTTGTCCATGCCAAAACAAAAACATCTTCATCCACCAGTTTGAATTTGCAATAAACAGAAACATCAGTCACATCCTTATACCCCTGACTGACCTCAAAATTGGAAAGCGGAGTCTCACATCTTGGGCAGATATGCATGCTCTTATACCCCTGATAAACCATGCCCTTAAGCCAAATCTGCTTAAAAACCCACCATATCGACTCCATATAATCGTTATCCAAAGTGGCATAGCTGTCGCCAAAATCGACCCAGCGGGCGATTCTTTTCAATAAAGTCTCCCATTCCTTTGTATATCTGAATACGCTTTCACGGCACTTGTTGTTGAATTCCGCGACCCCCATTGCCTCAATGTCTTTTTTACCGTTCAAATTCAGTTCCTTTTCGATTTCATATTCAACGGGAAGACCGTGACAATCCCAACCGTTAGTCCTCGGGACATAATACCCTTTCATGTTCCAATAACGGGTAACGGCATCTTTAAGCGCGTTAGCCATGATATGGCCATAGTGCGGCAAACCGTTGGCAAATGGAGGCCCATCAAAAAAAACATACTTGGTCTTGTCCTTGCGAGCCTTGACCGACTTCTCAAATGTTTTATTTTCTTCCCAATATGCCAGGATTTCCTGTTCCAGCTCTGGAAAAGACTGTTTCGGATTAACGGTATTAAACATGGTTCATAAAATCAATGCCCCAATATTTTAGCGTAAAAAAAGGCCAAAATAAAGGGTAAGACCAGTAACAAGCCGCAGATTCACCTGGAGGAAAATTCCGGATCACTGGCAATCCGGGATTCTTCCGGAAAAACCTGCCCCTGGTATTTTGAACTTTTCTTGTTTTGATATGGGACTTCTGCAGAAGTAGTCATTTGCTCAAAAGCAAGCTGACAAACACGCATTCCCGGATACAAAGCGACCGGCATTCGATTGATATTTGTTATTTCAAGAGTAATGGTCCCTTCAAAACCGGCGTCAACAAAACCGGCGGTGGAATGGATGATAATGCCAAGCCTGCCAAGTGAACTGCGCCCTTCAACCCTGGCAACCATATAGTCTGGAATCTTTATCTTCTCAAGAGTAACACCAAGAACAAACTCTCCGGGCTGAACAACAAAAGCGTTTCCAGGCTCAATCTCTATCATCCTTGCGACATCCTTAAAAGTCTCGGGATCCATTGGATCAAGAATTGCATGACTGGCATGATTATAAACCTTAAAATAAGCGCCCAAACGCAAATCCAATGAAGATGGTCCGATATTGGCCAAATGATCATTATTTGGAGATGTAATGACAATATCCCCTTTCAAAATATGAGCCTTGATGTCGCGGTCGGAAAGAATCATTTATTCCTGCTGTATAAAGGCTTATATCCTGCAACCAGGCTGGAAGCCAACCCGATATACTTCGAAGGAGTCAGATCCTTCAGCCTTTTCTTTTCAGCCTCGGGAATCTGCAGAGAAGAAATAAAACGACCTATAATCGCTTTTGATATTTTCTTGCCCCTCGTAAGTTCTTTAAGTTTTTCGTAGGCGCCCTTTACTTTATACTTCCTTAAAACCGTCTGAATTGGCTCGGCCATAAGCTCCCAGTTATTATCCAGATCAGCTTTAATCACAGCCTTATTTAATTCGAGCTTGCCCAAACCTTGAATACAATTTTTATACGCCAATATGCTATAGCCAATCGCAGAGCCAATATTTCGTATTACGGTTGAGTCAGTAAGATCGCGTTGCAGCCGGGATAAAGGCAACTTCTCGGAAAAATGGGACAATAAAGCATTGGCAACTCCCAGATTTCCCTCACTGTTCTCAAAATCTATCGGATTTACTTTATGCGGCATGGTGGAAGAACCCACTTCACCCTTTTTCAGTTTCTGCTTAAAATAGCCCATACTTATATATGTCCAGACATCCCGATCCATCCCAATGATTATGGTATTGATCCGCCGCATCGCGTCAAAAATCTCCGCATAAAAATCATGAGGTTCTATTTGCGTTGTATACATGGTGACCTCAAGGCCCAATGCTTGAATAAATTTCTTACTCGCTTCAAGCCATTTCACCTCAGGATATGCCACCAAATGAGCATTGTAATTTCCAACAGCCCCATTCATCTTTCCAAGGACCCCGATACCAGAAAGCGCTACAGTCTGCCCTTCAAGACGAACTAAAAAATTGATCAGCTCCTTTCCAAGCGTTGTTGGACTGGCGGGCTGACCATGAGTTCGTGCCAACATCGCAACATCTGCATATCTTAAAGATAATTCGTGAATCTTTTCCGCAAGACCGGTTAATACCGGCACCACCACATTTTTCAAAGCGCCCTTTAACATCAATCCATAAGCAAGATTATTAATATCCTCAGAAGTGCAGCCAAAATGAATAAACTCAAGATATGGCTCAAATGCACTCTCTTTCAGATTTTCTCTGATAAAATATTCGATCGCCTTAACATCGTGGTTTGTGACCTTTTCTATGGCTTTAACCCTGTTGGCGCACACAGCGTCAAAATATTCATATATACCGCGAAGTTCCTGCAATTCCGTCGGCTGCCATTTTTTTGTTCCCTTTAATTTAAGGTCATTGCAAAGAAAAATGAACCATTCCACCTCAACCATCACCCTGTATTTCATCAAGGCGGATTCACTGAAATAAACGCGCAAATCCTCCACCTTGCTTCCATATCTTCCATCAAGCGGCGAAATATTGTTGACAGGGTCCCTCATAATGCAACTTGTTAAATCTTAAAACCGGCTTTAACTTTTCTGATGTGATCCGAACATCGCTTTCTTAAATCAGCGTCACTCAAAGCAAAAATCCTCACCACCGCAAGCGCGCAATTGACTGGATCCAGAACGGTCAAAACCGGCACATCCGAAGGCATTTGCAAAGTTGAGTTGATATTTACAGCCATATCGTCTTTATCCGCAAAAGGAGGACAAGCAATGACTGGATGGATTGCCGAGCCCGCCGTAACTCCTGAAAGGCCGTTTGACCTCCCGGCGACCGTGATATAAACCAGCTGGCCGTCATATTCGTTATACTTTCCAATCAACTCCGCGACCATCTCGGGAACTTTATGCGCGGAAACAACATGGATTATGTGAGGAATATGCCATTTATCCAATTCGACGGTTATCTTGCCGGCCCATTCCTTGTCCTTTTCGGAACCCAATAACAGAGGAACCATCATTTTCATAAATACTTGGTTAAATTTTTCGTAAGTCTTTCAATCACAGGGCCGACCGTACCTTCAAAAACCTTACCGGTAATCAATTCATACGCTTCAATATAGCGGCGGGCCGTTTCCACCCTGATGTCATCGGAGATAGCCGGAATCTCGCCTTCTCCCATAAAACCCTTGTCGGCAAGCCATTCGCGCAAATACTCCTTATCAATCTTCTTTTGCTCCTCTCCCGCGGCCAACCTTTTTTCATATTCATTCGCAAACCAGAACCGGGAAGAATCCGGCGTATGAATCTCATCAATAAGGACAATTTCTCCATCCGGAGTCCTGCCAAACTCATACTTTGTATCTACAAGAATAATCCCCTGTTTGGCGCAAATCTCAACTCCTCTGGCATAAAGTTTCAAAGATGCTTCAGCGATTTTTTCATAATCTTCGCGGCTTAATACTCCCCTGCCGATGATATCGTCCGGAGACACCGACTCATCATGGTCACCATGGGCCGCTTTAGTGGACGGAGTAATGATCGGTTTATCAAATTTCTGATTTTTCTTGAGACCTTCCGGCAGAAGGTTGCCGCAAAAGTTCCTGACCCCTTTTTCATAGTTATACCAGGCGCTTGTTGTGGTAACACCGGTAATATATCCGCGAACGACCATTTCCACCGGAAGAGGCTTGCACTCGCGCGCCACAACCACATTTGGATCCGGAAATTCAATCACATGGTTACCAATGATATCTTTTGTCTGCTCAAACCAGAATTGTGCCATTTGGTTAAGGACCTGCCCTTTGAAAGGGATTTCGCAAATAACCCTGTCAAAAGCCGAAAGCCTATCAGTAACCACAATTATGCGCTTGTCACCTTTAGTATAGTTGTCCCGTACTTTTCCCTCATATTTAACTCCAAGAGTTTTGAAATCGGTATTACCAAGAGAATTTCTTATCTGCTGCAGAAGTTGTTGGGGAGACATCTGGATATTAAATTTTAATGACTGTAAGGCCAATATAACGGATAAAAATCACTCTAGCAAGTTGGCAGATGCCATGATAATCTTAAATCCCGAATGGAAAATAAACTTCAAAAATACGGCCAAGTAGCAACGGTTCTGGGAGGGCAATGGGGAGACGAAGGAAAAGGGAAACTGATTGATATCCTTTCTGCGGAATACGACATCATTGTGCGCGCCACCGGCGGCGCCAACGCAGGACACACGGTTTACATCCCGGACCCGATAAATCCGGATCAGACCAAGAAATTCATTTTTCACCTGATGCCATCCGGAGTCCTTTACCCGGACAAAATCGGGGTAGTCGGCAACGGTTGCGTCGTGCATCTTCCAACCTTCTTTGAAGAAGTGGCTTTTCTGAAAGAAAACGGTGTTGAAGTGGAGGGACGGGTTTTTATTTCCGACCGCGCCCACCTTGTATTTGAATATCATAAGCTCATAGACAACCTCCAGGAAGAGAAAAAAGGCAAAAGCAAAGTTGGTACGACCGGGCGCGGAATCGGCCCGGCTTACACGGAAAAAATTTCACGCACGGGAATCCGCCTGCATGAACTTGCGGATTTTGAAAGATTTGCAATGCGCATAAGAAACAATGTGGAAATGCTCAAACAAATGTACGGATTTGAATTTGATGTCGACGCGGAAATCGAGTATTACCGCAATCTATTGCCAAAAATCAGGCCATATATCCGCGACACCGTACACTTTGTGAACAAAGCGATGCGGGAAGGCAAAAAACTGTTGATGGAAGGCGCAAATGGGACACTCCTGGACATCGACCACGGCACATACCCGTTTGTCACTTCTTCAAACGCTTCCATCGGCGGAATTGTAACCGGCTCTGGAGTAAGCGCCATGAAACTGGATTCGGCCATAGGGATCATGAAAGCATATTTCACTCGCGTGGGAGCGGGACCTTTCCCAACCGAACTTAACGACGCCATCGGAGAAAAATTGCGCACGACAGGCGGAGAATTCGGATCCACCACCGGAAGACCGCGTAGATGCGGCTGGTTTGACGCAGTCGCTTCAAGATATTCGGCGGAACTAAACGGACTCACCGCGATCAATCTGACAAAACTGGATGTCCTTGATGATTTTGACACGATCAAAATCGGCACAAAATATCTTTATCAGGGCAAAGAACTCGATGCTTTCCCGTCATCCCTGGAAACGCTCGCCGAGGTTGAAGTAATCTACGAAGAAATGCCGGGCTGGAAACAGAAAATCAACGACACCCGCTCGTTTGGCGAATTGCCGGAGAATGCCCGCAATTACATCAAACGGATCAGTGAGCTGATGGAATGCCCGATAAATTTCATCGGCGTTGGAGTAAGCCGCGATGAAATGATTATCATGTGAAAACCCATCAAAAGCTCAAACCTTAACCATACGAACAATGCAATTTTTCCTGGACACAGCGAACCTTGATGCAATCAACAAATATCATTCATGGGGAGTGGTAAACGGAGTGACTACAAATCCTTCCCTTATAGCAAAAGAAGGAGCTTCACTGGAAAAAAGAATCAAGGAAATTGCAAAAATAATAAAAGGACCGATCAGCGTTGAGGTTATTTCCACGGATCTGCAGGGTATGCTGAACGAAGCCCGCACCTATACGACCTGGGGCAGTAACATCGTCATCAAACTCCCAACTTCGGAAAACGGCCTGAAGGCCTGCTATGACCTCTCCGATGAAGGCATCAATGTAAACATGACGCTTGTGTTTTCAACGGCACAGGCTCTTCTCGCCGCCAAAGCGGGAGCAAAACTTATCAGCCCTTTCATAGGCAGGCTGGACGACATCGGCGAAGACGGAATGGCCTTGATCGCCGAATTGATGGAAATATACGAACATTACGACCTTAAAGCGAAAATAGTGGTGGCAAGCATCAGACACCCGCGCCATGTTGTGGAAGCGGCAATGCTGGGAGCGCACATCGCCACAATTCCTCCGGAAGTCCTTGAAAAAATGATTAAACACCCGATGACGGACATAGGGATAGAATCGTTCCTCAGGGACTGGGAAAAGGCACGGGGCAATTAAGACTATGATAAAAATTGATCTATCAAACCTGGCAAAAATCAAAGCCCAACACGGGCTTTCCGGAAAAGAGCTGTTTGCCGAACCCGCCAAAATAAAAAACCTCCTTCAGAAAATAGAATCACGCAAACAGGGATTTCATACGGTCATTGATGACACATCCGCAAACAGAAAAATCAGCGATTATTCAGCTAAAAACAAAGGAAAATATAAGGACCTGATACTCCTGGGAATAGGAGGATCGGCGCTCGGGACAATCTGTCTTCAGCAAAGCCTGAAACACCTATTCCATAACGAATTGGCCGGTTCATCAAAAGCCCCGCGGCTTCATGTTTTGGACAACATCGACCCGACGCTGATGTCGGAAATCTGCGACATTATAGACCTCAAATCCACACTGCTCATCGTAGTGACAAAATCCGGGACAACCCCGGAAACTTTGGCTCAATATTATTACTTTCTGGATAAGATAAAAGCAAAGAAACTGAATCCCAAAAACCATTTTGTATTTATTACCGGGTCGGGAAAGAGCGTATTAAGAAGATTCGCCGAAGAATATGGCATTGTTGTTTTTGATATTCCGAAAAACATAGGAGGTCGTTTTTCCGTATTGAGCGCGGTTGGACTGTTGCCGGCAATGCTTATGGGATTAAATGTCAAAGAACTCCTGGCGGGAGCCAAAGAAATGAGAAAATCTTTTTATAGCCCGGATTGGACCCGGAATATGCCTTATCTACTTGCAACCGCACAATCCAAGCTCCTGAAAAAAGGAAAAATCATCAATGTGATGATGCCATACTCCCAAAAACTGATCCGATTCGCGGACTGGTACGGACAACTTCTTGCCGAGAGCATAGGAAAACAAGGCACCGGCATAACACCAATCAGCGCGCTCGGGGTTACGGACCAGCATTCGCAAAACCAGCTTTACAACGAAGGGCCCAATGACAAACTCTTCATTTTCATTAAAGCGGCAAAGCCGGGACCGGTTATACAGATTAAAGCATCGGGAAAAGATCCGGAGACCGCTTATCTGAAAAATCTTTCGTTCGGCAAACTGATGGAAACCGAGATGATGGGAACGATAGGAGCTCTTACGGAAAACGCCCGCCCAAATCTTACAGTTGAAATCGACAAAGTGGATGAATACCACATGGGAGGACTTTTCATGTTATTTGAAGCGGCCACCGCTTTTCTTGGCGAGATGATGAATATAAACGCTTATGACCAGCCGGGAGTTGAACGATCCAAAGAAATTACCAAAAAACTCCTTACAAAAAAAAATGAAAGATGAAATGCCAAAAACAGGAGCCAATCTCAAAGAAAACCACATCAAGCTCCTAAAGACTCTCTCAAAATCATGTCGCCGCTCCATCATTGAAATGACCGGAAACGCGCAAAGCGGACACCCGGGCGGTTCTCTTTCATCAATTGATTACCTGTCCCTGCTTTACGCCTTCATCATAAGCAAAAGTGGCGAAAAGATCGTCATCAGCAACGGGCATATTTCACCGGCCGTTTACGCAATCCTTGCTGAAATGGGCTACATTCCAAAGGAGAAAGTTATTCAATCTTTCAGGAAGCTGGGCAGTATTTATGAAGGACATGTAACCAGGCATGTTAACGGAGTCTGGTTTGGCACGGGCCCATTGGGAATCGGGGTGTCGGTCGCGGCGGCATTCGCCCTGGCGGAAAATCTAAAAAACAGCGGCGAAAAAGTGTTTGCGGTGATGGGAGACGGAGAAGCGCAGGAAGGGCAAGTCTATGAAATGATGCTTTTCGCCAACAAATACAGGTTAAACAACCTGATACTTTTTGTGGACAAAAACCTTCTGCAACTGACGGGAACCCTTGAAGACATCATGCCGACCAACCTGGAAGAGATTTTCAAAGCCAACAACTGGGAAGTGATTGAATGCAACGGCCACGACTTCAATGAAATGTGGAAAGCACTAGGCAAAGCCGGAAAATCAAAAGATAAGCCTGTCGTAATCCTCGGCAACACCATAATGGGAAAAGGCATAGAATTCATGGAAAAAGACTGGGTGAACAGGAAATCAACCTGGCACGGAAAAGTCCCGGATGAAAAACAGTCACAGGAAGCGCTGGATAAACTATCAATCAATGAAAAAGAGATTTCTCTATTGAAAGACTTTCAAAAACAAATCGAATGGCAACCTGAAAAACCCGTGTTCCGACCTTCATTGGAGCCAATTGCGGTAAATACCGGCAAACCAATCCTCTACGACCCATCGACTCATACGGATTGCAGGAGCGCATACGGACAAGCTCTTTTAGATCTGGCAAAGCTTAACAAAAATATCCTGGCTCTATCCGCAGACCTGAGTTCAAGCGTAATGACCAAATATGTTGCCGCAGAAATCCCAAACCAGCACATTGAATGCGGCATCAGCGAGCAAAACATGATTTCCGTCGCCGGAGGATTAAGCCTGGACGGCTTCATCCCGTTCTGCTCAACATTCGGAGTGTTTATCACCAGCCGCGCCAAAGACCAGGCCAGACTCAATGACATCAACAGAACCAATGTAAAGATGGTGGCGACGCACTGTGGCCTTTCCGTTGGAGAAGATGGCCCGACACACCAGGCAATCGATGACAGCGGTTCATTTTTGGGCCTATTCAACACCATGCCGATTGAACCCGTTGATCCAAACCACACGGACAGGATAATCCGTTACATCGCCTCCCACTACGGCAACTTCTATGTGCGGATGGGCCGCCACAAAGTTCCGGTAATAACCAAAGAAGACGGCTCCCCTCTCTACGGAGAAAACTACAGATATGAATACGGCAAATGCGACATCG
>Ga0209668_10000104_pt1 | contig 33419 bp, 24 predicted proteins | sample FrelakmetPLP11PL_FD_187150 | JGI IMG/M metagenome (GOLD analysis project Ga0209668, IMG submission 187150) | Freshwater lake sediment microbial communities from the University of Notre Dame, USA, for methane emissions studies - PLP11 PL (SPAdes)... | ecosystem: Environmental > Aquatic >...
CCTCAGCGAGCTCTCCGTCCAGCCTGCCGACCTGCCCGCGCACGACCCGATCCGCGGCTTCGGCTGGCGCGGTCCGTATCTGAGTCCGGTGCGCGGTGTCTACGCGGTGGATGCAGAGCTGGGCTTTCTTGCGGAATACGGCAGCTTTGGGGATCCGGTGCCGCTCGATCTGTTCGAGCGGCCGCTGGTGCTGCAGCGCCCCGATGCTCAAGGGCGCTACCTGCGCGTGGTCAGCGCTGGCTCCAACGGCAGGCTCGAAACTCCCGCACAGGAGATCTACCCGGCTCGATCGAACTGCGGCGACGATGCGCTGCTCTACATACGCGAGGCCGATCTGCGCCCATGACGGAGATGCCTTTGAAGCGAAACGCAGGGTTCACGCTCGTGGAGATGCTCGTGGTGCTGCTGATCCTTGTGGCAATCGCCGGCACGGCTCTGCAGGGCAGCTGGCAGCTCGCGGAGGATTCGCGCCTTCGGGAGACGGAGGCCTCGCTTGCGGGATTGGAGCGCGCCATCGTGGGCGAGGAACGCTCTCCCGCGCAGAGCTTCGTCAGCGACATCGGCCGCCTGCCGACTCTCGTGCAAGGCGAATTGCCCGAGTTGTTCACCGCATCGGCCGGCATTGCGCTGTTCAGCGTCCAGACGCCGGCCGGCGATGCACGCGTGCGCCTGGGCTGCGGTTGGCGCGGTCCGTACTGGCGCGGAGCCTTCGGCAGCACGGAGCTGCGCGACGGCTGGGGGGCCGCATGGCGCTGCTTCGATGTGGACGGAAATGCGATCCTTGACGGCGAGCCGTGGCGCGCGCTCGCCTCGTACGGCCGCGACGGCAACGTCGGCGGTGGCGGTTACGACAGCGATCAGGCGTGGGTCCTCGAAAGTGCCTCGCAGCCCTCGCGCCTGCATGGCTCGTTGATCGTGCGCGTACAGCCGCTGCCGGTCAGCGGCAGCGCCCAGAGCCTCGTGGTTCGCGTCTACGGTCCCGTGAACGGGCTGGTGCAGACGCTGCGCCAGGAGCAGTTCAGCACCAGTGACCCCACGCTGGTGCGCGTATTCGAGGCCGTGCCCATCGGAGCGCGCGCGGTGTGCGTGTACCAGTCCGACAGCACCGAATCCGTCGATCCCCAGCAGCCAGTGCCCGCGCTCGTGCGTCAGGCAGCACCGCGCGCCGTGGAGCTCCCGGCGGGCGGATTGCCGGAGTTGTTCTTTGATCTTTCGACACCATGAGTACACGGCCCCGTTGGACACTCCTGCGCCTGGTTTCGGGTGTCGCCGATCGCATGGATCTGGGCGAGGGCAACTCTCAGTACCTGCGCGCACCGTCGGGCGCGCGATTGGCCGACCTCGCGGGCCTCGCGCCGCTCGGCCGACGCTGCGTGCTCTTCAGCGCGGATGTGCAGCTGGCAGAGACCTCGCTGACGCCGGCGGCCTTCGGCGCGCTGAGTGCTCAGGAGCGCGAGCGCGCGCTGGCTTTGGAGTGGGAGCTTTCCACCGGTCTGGATCCGAAAACGTGCCTGCTGCGGGCCGGGGAGAACTCCGCGGGCGGTCTGACGGTGCTGGGCATCGAGCGAGCACGCCACGAGCGCCTCCTGAGCGAGTGCCCGGGACTTCAATGCGCGCACGCGGAGAGCGTCGGCGGTCCAGAGCTCGATCCGCAGACCTGGTTTGAGCGCGCGCAGCAAAGGCTGGAGTCCGGAGGGCTGGCGGTGCTGGAGGCTCCGCGTGCGGCGCTGCCCTTGCGCGAAACCTTGGCCGGGGTGCTGGCTCTGCTGGTGATGCTGGGTGCCGCTGGGATGCTGTCGGAACACGTGACGGGCCGCGAGAGGGCCTTGCGCGAAGATTTGACGCTGCTCTCGAATCGACAGGCGCAGTGGGCGGAGCAGTACCGTCTGGCCAAGGCGCAGTTGGAAGAACTCGAACGTCTGCGCGCGCGGCAGGCGGCGCGCGGCCCGCGCGAGCGCGCCCCTCTGGGCCTGTCGCCACAGACTCTGTTGCACTGCCTCGATCGCCTCGCACTGGCGCTGCCCGCCGGGGTGCAGATCGGCGCGCTGACACTCGATGAGCGGCAGGTACGCCTGCAGGGGCTGGCTCTCGAGGTTTCGGGCGTGGAGTCCCTGCGCTCGGAGTTGCTCGCCGCAGCCCCTGAGTTGATGCCGCTGGGCAGCGAACAGAGCGAGTGCGTGCTCGCGGAACAGCTCCGCGCATGGCGCTTTGAGCTGCGACTGGGACCGAATCCGGAGCAGCGCCCATGAGCAGGCGTGATCGCTGGCTGCTGGCGTTGCTGCCCGCCCTGTGCGTGGCGCTGTGGACCCTGTTTCAGATCTGGCTGCCGCACCGCGAGCGTGCTCAGGCGCTCGAAGCACAGATCCAGGCGGCGCGGACCGTCCCCGGCGGCGGCAGCATCCCAGCCGTGGATGCGGAGGAGCTTGCACGACTGCAGGCAGCCCTCGCCGAGCCTGATGCTCGCGGGCCTGAGCGCGTCACGGCGCTGCGCTGGTCGGGTCTCGCCGCATCGCTGGATCGTCATGGCATCCGGTTGGTGCGGGAGCGCGCGCTGGAGCACGGCGTACGCGCTCTGGAGCTGGAGGGCGGATACCTTGCGGTTGTGGATTGGCTGCGCGGCCTGATTCAGGATCCCGCAGCGCCTGCACCGCGCCGCGTGGAGCTGCTGGAAGCGCGCACGGAAGAGGGCGCACTGCGCTGGAGCGTGTGGCTGCCATGAGTGGTGGGGCACCCGAACGCCGCCGTGCTCCGCGCTGGCGGCCTGCGCTGCAGGTGACAACGCGGCTCTTGCGCGATGGCACGGCCATCGAGCTCGAGCTTCATGATCTTTCGAGCCGCGGTGCGCAGGTGCGCGCTCATCCGCTGCTGGAAGAGGCCGCCCGCGAAGGCCGCACCGTGACACTGGAGCTCGCGCTGGGTTCGGTGCCGGTGCGTCTGGAGGCGCGCGTGGTGCGGCGCGCCGCATCGTGTGGATTGGAATGGGTGGGCGCGCGTCCATCGAGCTTGACGCTGGATGTACGGCTCCTGCGCGTCGATCCGGCCTGGGCGCTGAAGCTGCCCGCACACCTCGCGCTGCGGCGGCGGCTGCTTCCCCTGTGTGAAATCGAGGGCGAGGTCGCGCTGGCTCTCTGCGATCCTCTGGATGAAACGACGCAGAAGGCCGTGGAGCGACTTCTCGAGCGTCCCGTGCGCCCGCAGTTCGTCGAGGCGGAGTCCCTGCAGCAACTCCTGCGCCGTCTGCACGGCGAGAGCCGGGCAGCCTCTGGCGCAGCGGATGAAGAGGATGCTGTGGGACTGCTTGCGGAGCTGCTGCGGGCGGCCGCTCTGCGACTGGCATCGGACATGCATCTGGATCCGGAGCGTTCCGGCCTGCGCGTGCGGCTGCGCGTCGACGGCGTGCTCGAAGACTATCGCCGACTCCCGGCGCGCATCGCGCCGGAGCTGATCAGTCGAATCAAGGTTCTGGCGGGGATGGACATCGCTGAGAAGCGCGCACCGCAGGACGGCCGCTTCACACACGATCCAGGCACAGGCAACAGCTTCGAGCTGCGCGTCGCAAGCCTGCCGACACGCCATGGCGAGCGCATGGCGCTGCGTCTGCTGGCGCTGGATGAGCGGACGCTGGAACTGGAGAGCCTCGGGCTTGAGCCGGCCGAACTGGAGCGTCTGTTGCTGGCGGTCCGAAAGCCGCACGGTCTGGTGCTGGTCACGGGACCCACCGGCTGCGGCAAGAGCACCACGCTGCAGGCCGCGTTGCGCCGCATCCTGCGCGAGCGCGCGGTCAATGCCATCGCCGTGCAGGATCCGATCGAATACGACCTGCCCGGGGTTGCGCAGGTCGAGGTCGACGCGGCGCACAAGGTGACTTTCCCCAAGGCGCTGCGCAGCATTCTGCGGCACGATCCGGACGTGATCCTGATCGGCGAGATCCGCGATGCCGAGACGCTCGACATCGCGCTCAAGGCTGCACTCACGGGGCATCTGGTGCTCGCCACACTGCACACCAACTCGGCGGCCTCCACCGTGACGCGGCTTGTCGACATGGGGGCCGATCGCTTCCTGATCGCGGCGACACTGCGGGTGGTGGTCGCGCAGCGGCTGGTGAGGCGCTTGTGCCCGCACTGCCGGCGCTCCTTTTCGGTTTCACAAAGCGCAGCAACCGCTTTCGAGCTCTCCGCTCTGGGCCTGAGCCCCGACAGCACCACCTGGCAGCCCGGTGCCTGCGTGTTCTGTGCCGGGCGCGGCTATCAGGGTCGCATCGGGTTGTTCGAGCTGCTCGACATCGACCGCGAGGTTTCGGCGCGCATCGCGGCCGATGCCGGTGAGGCCGAGTTGGAGCGCAGCTGCGCGCACACGCTGAGGCAGGATGCTCAGCACAAGCTCGAGGCGGGCGTCGCTTCGCTGGACGATCTGCGCTGGGCGCTGGCGGGGGCCTGAGGGAATGGTGCGCTACCTCTACAGCGCCGTGGATGCCCGCGGCGAGACCATAACAGGCGCCTTGGAGGCAGGATCTCCACGGCGTGCGATCGAGCGTCTGCGCGAGGGCGGCCTGTGGGCGCGCTCGGTCCGGGAAGAAAGCCGCTGGTCGCGCCGGCGCGAACGCTGGTCGCCTCCGAGCCGGCTGGACATCGAGTTCGCACTGCGCCAGCTGGCGTTCCTGGTGCGCAGCGGCGTTCCGATCCTCCAGGCGCTGCGCTCCACCGCCGCGGAAACCTCGCGTCGCTCCCTGCGTACCCAGCTGGAGCGCGCTGCGACACGCGTGGAGTCGGGTGAAAGCCTCAGTCGCGCGCTGGAAGCGCAGGGCGGTTTCCCGCCGGTCGTGGTGCGATTGGTTGAGGTGGGGGAATCGAGCGGCGAGCTGGATGTCTGTCTGCGGCGCGCCGCGGAAGGGCTCGAGCGCGAGCGCATCCTGCGCAGCACGGTGCTCGGCGCGCTGCTGTATCCCGCCGTGGTGCTCGTGCTGGCACTGGGCACGGTGACCTACATGATGGTCTCGCTTGTGCCGAAGCTGACCCGCTTTCTGGAGCAGCTGCGCCGGCCGATGCCAGCGCCGACGCGCCTCCTGATCGATATTTCGCACTGGGTGGAGCGCCATGCGCTGACCACGGGCATTGTGCTGGCCCTCGGCGTGCTGGCACTGCTTCTCTATCGGGCGACGGCGCAAGGCCGACTGAAGACCGATCGCTGGCTGCTGCGGCTGCCGATCTTCGGTCGCATCCTGCTGCTGGCCTCGACGACGAACTTCGCGCGCTATCTCGGCCTGCTGCTGAAGAGCGGAGTGCGCGTGCCCAAGGCACTGGAGACCGTGGCTCCGCTGATTCGCAACCGGCATCTGGCTACGCATGTGCTGGAGGCCCGTGTCCGGGTCGTGCACGGGGCGGAATTGGCCCCGCAACTGCAGCGTCCCGGCGGATTTCCGGCGCTGGTCGGCGGCATGGTCGCCATCGGAGAGCGCTCCGGATCGCTGGATGAGGTCCTGACGGAGCTCGGCGATTATCACGATGCTCGGCTGTCGGAAACCGTGCGTCGCGTGCTGACTTTCCTCGAGCCGGCCCTGATCGTCTTTGTCGGGACGCTCGTCGGCTTTGTCTACCTGTCGTTCTTCCTTGCGGTCTATTCCGTGGCGCCTGGGCGCTGATCGAGAGCCTTGCTGATGAAAACCATGCTTTTCGCTGTTGTCTGTCTGATGCTGGTGCCACTGGCGCTCGCTTGGCAGGAGAACGCCGCACGTCGTGATCCCACGCAGCCCCTATGGCTTGCCGCAGACGCCTCGAAGGCTGGAGGTCTGCCGGTTGTGCCTGGTGCGCCACGCCTGGAACTCGGCGGTCTGGTGGTGGCAAAGGGCCAACCGGGTCACGCGCTCGTGCGGGTGGGTGAAGTGTGGATGCGAGTCTCGACCGGGACGGATCTGGAGGCGCCCGGAGGCTGGCAGGCGCGCGTGGAAGCGGTGGACGAGCAGGGCGTGAGCCTGCGCGAGAGCGGCGGCAGCGTGCGCATCCTGCGCTGAGGAGTCGATCATGCCCAACCTCATGAGACTGATTGTGGTGCTGCTGTTGATTGTCGCGCCGGCACATCTGACGCCCTTGGCCCGCGCGCAAACCATGCTGAGCAAGGTGGACTTGCGCGCCATTCCGCTGCGCGAAGCCTGTCGTCTGCTCGCCGAGCCCAGCGGGCTAAACATCGTCGCATCACCGGCGGCAGCCGAGCTGCCGGTGAGTCTGTACTTGCGCGGCATCGACGTGCGTGCGGCCATCGACGCGCTGGCGCAGGCTCATGATCTTTGCGTTCTGGAGACGGGCGGCATCGTGCGCCTCGTGACCAGCGCCGAGCGCGCCCGCGAGCGCACGGAGGTGCGTGAGGAACGTACGGCGTATTTCACGGTGCTGTATCCCAATGTGTTCGATGTGGCCTACGCCGTGCGCAATCTGTTCGGAAGGCGGGTGCAGCTGCGTGTCAGCGAGGGAGACCAGCAGATGCTGCTCGATCTGCAGGATCGCATGGCGCGGTTCGATCTGGTCAACTCGCGCACGCAGGGGCTGGGCACGCAGAGCCTGGGATCGAACGCCCTGGGTTCGAGTTTTTCGGGTTCGGGTGCTTTGGGTTCCTTCCAGCAGCAGAACGCGCTCAACCTGCAGGGCCAGGACAGCCGAACGCTCGCGGGTGCGGGCGCCCTCGGTGACGGTGCCGACGGAATGCAGGGCACGCCGGATCCTGCCTTGGGTGTCCCGATCCATGTCACGGCGGCGCGCCGGCAGAACAAGCTGGTCGTGCGCACATCGGACTCGGCTGCGCTGGCGCAGATCGAGGAGCTGGTGCGGGAGCTGGATGTGCCCACGGCGATGGTGCTGCTGGAGGTTCGCATCCTCTCGGTGGAGCTCTCCGACGGGCAAAGCTCCTTCTTCGAGTACCAGTTCAGCGACGGCAAGCTCGGCGGAGACTTCGCCACGGGTGCGATCGCTCCCTCCGTTGCCCCGGCACTGGGAGTCGGCGGTACCGGGACCACGCCCGGCAACTTCATCTTTCAGTTCGTTGACGCACAGTTCGGCGCGCGCATGCAGCTGCTCGAGCGCGAATCGCGGGTCAAGCTGGTCTCCACGCCGATCCTGCTGACCGCCAACAACGAAGTCAGCAGGCTTTTCGTCGGCCGCGAAGTGCCGCTCAACCGCGGCTTCTCCGGCGGCCAGGTCGTTGCGAACCAGACCAGCACGTCCACGGTGTCGGGCACCAGCGCCATCGAGTTCCGGCCGGTCGGCACCACGCTGCTGATCACGCCCAACATCAACGCCGATCGCACGGTGACATTGCGCATCCTGCAGGAGAACTCGGAGGTGCGCTCGACGGCGCAGATCCTCGTGCCCTCCGGCAATGAGTTTGTGCCGCAGGATGTCGGCGTGGTCAGTTCCCAGACCATCAGCGGGACGATTGTGGCCAAAGATGAGCTTGCGGTGGCCTTCGGCGGTCTGATCGAGGAGGGCACGGATGTTGGCACGGAGCGCGTGCCATTGCTGGGAGAGCTTCCTCTGGTGGGCGCGCTGTTCCGACGTGATGTGGACCAAGCGAAGCGTCGCGAGATCGTCGTGGTGGTGCGTCCCTTTGTCATGGGCACGCCCAGCGACTCCGACCAGCGCACGCGCACGCTGTTGGAGGGCATCGACAAGGGGCGCAGTGCGTTGGAAAAGAGCACGACGACCACCGGCGTCGAAGGGCTGGAGGTCTTGGGACTGCCCAAGCGCTGAGCGATGCGTGCGGTCGTTCTGCTGGGGCTGTTGTGCTTGACGGCGTGTCGCTCGGTCCATCCCGCTGCGGCTCCTCTGCCGACACAGACGCTGGCACAGAGGTCGGCGAATCCGCTGACGCAGCCCCCGCAGCTGGCTTCGGAGCAGGATCTGCTCAACTGGCGCATCGCGCGTGCCGCCGAGCGTGATCCGGCCCGGAGGGCGGAGCTGGATCTGGCCGGCGCGCAGCTCCTGTGGAGGCTGCAGGGCCCTGGAGCCGCCCGCACCGTGTACGAGGAGCTCGCCCTGCAGGCTCCTCCTGCGCAGGCAGCGCAGGCCTGCGCGCAGCTGGGTGCTCTGGAGCTTGAGCAGGGCCGTGCGGGGGCCGCTTTGGCTTGGCTCGAACGCGCGTTGAGCGTCGAGCTTCCCGCGCCGCTGGGTCTGACGGCGCAGGGCAACCGGGCGCTGGCGGCCGCCGTGCTCGAAGCAACACCGGCGCGACTGGCGGCCCTGGATGCGGCCGCGCAGGCTTTGGAGGCCGCAGGTGATGCGGAAGGGGCTGCCGCCTTGCGGCGCAACCGCGCGCGTTTGGAAGCGCGGCGCTGACAGACAAGGCGGGCGGGCTTGCATCAGCAAGAAGTCCCGGTACGCTCTTGCGACCTCGTTGCCGGGGTGGCGAAATGGCAGACGCGATGGATTCAAAATCCATTTCCCGCGAGGGAGTCGGGGTTCAAGTCCCCGCCTCGGCACCACCTGCAGGGCTCAGCTGTGAGCTTGCGGGAAAGATGCTGCCTGTGCTGCTGCACAAGCTCAACAACGTCACGCAGGTCTTCAGCGGCCTCAACTCGCTGCTCACCGTGACGGGCGATCCTGCGTTGCTGGTGGAGCGCGCGGGGGACCTCGAGCACGCCGGAGCACAGTTGCATCGGCTCGGATGGCTCGTCGGCATGATCGGGGCATCGCAGGGGGCCGACCTGCTGCTCGCACGACGCGAAGCTCTCGGTTTGCGCTGGAGCCTGGAAGCACTGGCGGAACTCTGTGCGCGCGAGCAGGTGCGGCTTGAGCTGCCCGCTCAACTGCCCCGTGTGTGCCCGCAGGAGAACGAGGCGGACATCTGCTGGGACCTTCTGCTGTGGATCCGCAGCCAGCCCGCGCAGCCTGTGCTGCGCTTGAACTGCGCGCGCACTTCGGATCAGTGGCTCTTCCGGCTGGAAGGCGGCGCTGCAAGTCATGCCCTGCCAGCTTGTGCGCTGGAGCCGCTCTCATGAGCTGGCTTGAGCGGCTGGTCGGCGGGTGGGGCTTTGATTCGCGCAACGGCGCTTCCGTTGTGCGTGGAGATGCCGTCCGCGTGGCCGAAGTGGAAGCGGCTCTGCAGGCACTTCGTCCGCTGCTCGCGGCGGATGGAGGAGATGTGGAGCTGGTCGAGGTGGGCGAGGCTCATGTGGTGCTGCGCTGGAAGGGCAGCTGCAGCTCCTGCGCGAGCGCACCGTTGACTCTGGAGCGCGGCATCGCTCCGGAGCTGCACTCCCGTCTGGCCTGGCTCAAGCGCATCGAGACCGTCCGCTAGCTGCGCGGCACTTCAGTCTGTCTTCTGGCCGTCCGACTTCTGGAATTCGCGCAGCACGGTGGTCGCATAGCTGCCGGGCGGCAGCGCAAACGCGATCCTCAGGAGATCGGGCGCCTCCAGGCGGAGCTCGCACTCGCGCAGGTGGAGCCAGGCCGCGCGGCGAGCGCCGGGCAGTTGGGCGCGACGCAGATCGTCGAGGGTGATGCCGCTGTCGGCGAGGCAGCGCTGCTCGAGCTGCGCGCTCTCGTCTTGAGCTTCGCGCATGCGGTAGCCGAACAGCGGTCCGGTCGGCACGATTTCCCGGGACGCAATGCGCGGTGCCTCGCACTCCGGATCCTCTACGGCGAACTGCGGCCCATCGCAGCGTTCCGCGATGTCGCCTCGCATCAGCGCAGGCAGTCGCCCGAGCGCGTGGCGTGCCTCCAGCCAGCGGTGGAAGCACTCCGCTTGCCACGCCGAGAGCTGGAACTCCGCCAGCCAGCCGCGCGCCGGCCGCTCGAACAGCTCTCGACCGCGCTCTGCATTGTCGCCGTCACGGCCGAAGCGCTGCGGCCCGAAGGCGTTGGCAAGGCCGCGCTCGAGCAGTCGCTGCGCGATCGCCTGCGCTGCGGCAAGCGCGTCGGGCTTTACGGCGCGCAGCCGGATGTCGAAGCGGTTGCCGCGCAGGTGGCCCAGCCGCAGCTTGTTCGAATGCCGCGAGGCTTCGAGCACTTCGATTCCAAGCTCGGAGCGCACGCGCTCGGCGGCGGCGTGCGGATCCTGCGCATGCAGATGCAGAGAGAACCATTGCGTGGAGAACGCCTGCTTGTCCTTGAGTCCGGCAAGCCCCACGCCGGAGGGGTGCAGACGGAACAGGCGGGCGAGCTGTGACTGCAGATCGCGGGTGTTACGTCCTGCCCGACGGGTCAGGAGATAGACGTGCTCTCCGCTTCCGCTCGGCAGGTAGGCGGGCAATTCCTCGACCGAGAAGTCCTCAGGCTGCTGCTTGATCTCGCCGCCGATCCCCGGCAGGTCCGGCGTCGCGTAGAAGCGGAGCACGCTCACGGCCGCTGTGAGAAAAGCCACTCGATCGTGGCGGGCAGCACTTCGGTGACGAGCAGCGTGTGACCGGAGTCTTCCTTCCGCTCAAAGCTCACTTTGTGGCCGGCTTCCTTGAGCGCAGCGCAGCTCTTCGCCAGTCCGTCGGCATTGGCCAGCGGATCGAGCGCGCCCGCGATCACCAGCAGCGGCGGCAGGCCCTCGGCCTTGCCCCGCGGTCCTCCGGCGAGGCAGGCCACGGCCGCGAAGCGTTCGGGCGTGGCGGCAGCCAGACCGAAGGCGGCACCCGCACCCATGGAGTGGCCGACCAGATAGACGCGCGCGGGGTCGATGGCGTAGTGGTAGCGCAGCGCTGTGAGCAGCTGCTCGAGCGTCTCCGGCTTGAGGCGCATGCTGACGCGCGGGGCAACGGCGAGAAAGCCGCGCTGGTCGGCGAGGCGCTTGATCACTCCCGCGCCGTACGCATCAAAGAACATGTTCTCATCTCCGCCGGCCCCGTGCAGCGCGATCACCAGCGGCACGGGCGTGTCCTGCGTGGCGGGAAGCGGCGCGTACACTCGCAGAGGCAGATTGCCCTTTTCCTGCGGCAGAACGCGCCACCAGTCGCCTAGGCGGCGTCGGTAGGGGTCTTCGCCCTTCTCGAGGGCCTCGATCTCGCGGATCAGGTCCTTGGAGAGTGCGCGGCGATCGCAGAAGAACTGCGCGGAGTCATTCGGGGAAGGCTGATTGACGAGCAGTGCGGCGCGCGCCTTGGCGCTCTCCAGGGCCAGACGCAGCGGCTCACCTTCGGGCTCGATGCGGTTGAGCCGAACCAGCGCCGCGAGGCGCAGCTCATCGTAGTTGGTCTCATCCTTGGGCGCAGGCTCCAGCGCGGGAGCACCCAGCTCGACGCTCAGCTGTTCCAGATCGGCGAGCACCTTGGCGCCATCACCGGTGAAGAACGCGATCGTGGCGCGGTCGAAGGCCTGATGCAGCTCACGGCGGCGCGGTCCTTCGAGCTGCTCCTGCTTTGCCGCATAGGCCTGCTCGAAGCGCACGTAGGCACGTGCCAGATCGAGTCGGGTGGGAGAGGTCTTCTGCGGCGCAGCGACCGCCAGCAGCAACAGGAGGGACAGCATGGCCTGAGCCTAGCCTAGAAGCGTCCGCCGAGCGACCCGGCGTAGCCCGTCAGCTCCGCATATCCGCTGCCCGAGACCGAACCCTCCAGCGTCACAGGGCCCTCCCAGTAGATGACACCACTGGAACCGGCCGTGTCGAGCTCGCAATCGGGCAGCTGAGCGCTCAATCGGCCGTCGATGCCGGCCGAGGGCACGCGCAGCGACCAAGCACAGGGGTACTTCCCCCCGGTGCGGGGACTCTGCCACCATTGCCGTGCTTCCAGATGGATCTCTTCACGCCGCAGCGCGCGTGTGCTGCCATCGGCGAGGATCAGCGTGCCTCCGGACTGCTCGATGACGCTGCCATCGGCGCGGCGCAGGCAGTACACCATCAGCTCGCGCTGGTCGGCGAGGCGCAGGCCCAGCCAATCCCAGCCCACGACGCCTTCACCCAGCTGGCTGGAGCCCCATTCGTGGTCGAACCAGGCTTCGCCACGCACCTTCAACGCACGCCCTTCGATCGTGAGCGAACCTTCTCCGCGGAGGCGTGTCCAGCTGACATAGGCCGACGCATTGCCCGCTTCCGGCCCCTTGCGTGACAGCCCGCGCTCGCCATGCAGCACCAGCGGCTTGGCGGTGACGAAACTGAGATCGATGGCGATACCGCTGTCTGCATCGTGAGCGCGCGCGCGCAGATGCTGATCATCGGATTGCGTGAAACTCCAGTCGTCGAGCCAGACATCGAGCCGGTCGTGAGCAGCTCCAGCGAGACCGCCCTGCGGTCGACGCACCCGCTCCGCATGCCGGAACCGGCCTGCATCCACCTCCGCCACCGCCAGATGTCCCGCGAAGGCCTCACGCAGCTTCCAGCGCGGCTCGTCCGGTGCCGCCGACCCGGGCTGCATGCCCTGTCGGAAGATCGTCAGCTGAACTCCGTGGCGCCGGCCCGCATCATCCAGCAGCTCGGCAGTGAGATACCACCACTCGGTGCGATATTCGCGGTGTGCGCCATGGTCGCGCGGGAAGCTCAGCTCCGGCGGCTGCTGGTGCAGCTTCCAGTCAGCAGTCAGCCCCCCGACGACGCACAGCAACGCAGCCTGAATCATGTTCCCTCCTCACGCAAAATTCGCGCCGCCGGACTGGCGAGTACCCGCAGCGCCGGCAGCGCACCGGCTATGCCCGCAAACACCACCACCAGCACGAGCATGCGCAGGCAGGTCTCGAACGGTTGCTGATAGCGAATGGTCCAGCCGAAAGACTGCAGGTTGACCACATCGACGAGCACGACGCCGATCGCAAGGCCGGTTAGGATGCCCAGCACGGCTCCGATGAGGCCGATCCAAGCGGCCTGCAGCAGGATCTGCGCAAATAGCTCCGCGCGCGTTGCACCCAGCGACCACAGCAGCGCCAGATCGCCGGCGCGCTCGGCGAGCAGCGCATACAGCACGGTCAGCACCGCGATCACGGCCACGATGGCGCTGACCAGTTCCAGCGCGCGCGTGATGGCGAAGGTGCGATCGAAGACACTCAGGATCCGATCGAGCAGCTCGGTGCGCGTCAGCACCTCGACCGCATAGCGCGTGCGGAGCGCGGCGAGCACGCGCTCCCGCTCGGCATCGGCGCGGGTCGGATCATCGAGGTAGATGTCGATGGTGCGCGGCAGGCTGCGCGGGAAAAGACGCAGGAACTCCGCTCGTTCGGTGATCACGAGCCCCTGACTGTCACCGTAGTCGACAAAGACGCCCTCGATGGTCTTTTCAAGAACACCGGCATCGGTCTCGATGCGGATCGAATCGCCCTCGGCCAAGCCCGTCCAGGTTGCCAGCGGTTCGTTGATCAGCACACGACCGAGCGTGTGAGCGCGCTGCAGAACTTCGCGCGAATCGCGACCATCGCGATAGGCGACCCCGCCGCGGCGCGCCACGACGGCCAGATCGCCGCCGCCCAGCGTGATCGACCGACCTCCCACGCGCGCGGGCTCGCGATGAAAGGGATGCACATGCTCGGGACCGTAGAGCGACTGGCATTCGGCGAGGATGCCGGCGTCGAGTTCTCCCAGCGGAACTCCGCCCGCGGTCGCCACCGGACGCAGCGCCAGATCCGCGAGCAGCCCTTCGCGAGCCCAGCTTTCCACACTGCTCCGGAACGACAGCACCATCGCGGCGATGGAAATCGAGAGTGCCACGCTCATCCCGACGGCCGCGCTGGCCCAGGCGGCGCGACGGCGTCCGGCGGCCAGGGCGGAAGCCGAGAGACGCAGGGAAGGCATGCGCGCCAGCAGCCCGGGCACTCGCAGTGCTGAGCGGCCCAGCGCGTCGATCAGCGGCCCCTGCACGGCCACGAGGGCGAGCAGCAGCGCAATCGAGGCACCGAGCCCGCTCAGGGGCAGACCGTCGGGGCTGGGCACATGCATCAGTTGCAGCGCCGCCCACACCAGCAGGGCTGCCAGCAGCAGGCTGCCCAGTCGAGCGCGGGCGCTCAGCGGCTGCTGCTGATCGCGGCGCAAGGACTGCAGCGGCGGCGTGCGCACGATCTCGAACAGCGGCAGGATGCTCGCCAGCAGCGCTGCGGCGATGCCCATCGCGACACCCGCGAGCACCAAGCCCGCTTCGATGCGCACGCCGCTTTCCGGCAGCGCGCCGAGGACCGTCTCCACGCTTGAGCGCATGGTCGGAGCCAGGGCTTGTGCCGCCAGCGCACCTCCGATCGCTCCCAAGGCGCCACCCAAGGTGCCGTACAGCAGCGCTTCACCCAGCAGTGTGGCTACCAGCTGCCGGCGGGTGGCTCCCAGCGAAACACACAGCGCGAGCAGCTTGCGCCGCTCCACGACGGCGCTCGCGAGTGCGGTCGCCACCAAAACGGCCCCGACCAGCAGCGAAATGCCGGAGAGCGAGAGCAGGTTGAATTCCAGCGAACGCACCATCGCCCGCCGCTCGCGCTCGAGATCGGCGCTGCTCACCACGCGCAACGGTTGTGGAACGCAAGCCAGCGCCGACTCCTGAACCTGCTCTGCAGTCCAGCCCTTGCGGGGAACGAGATCCACGGAGTCCAGCCGCCTGCCTGGCGCAAACAGACTCTCCACGAGAGCCAGATCGCCGATCACGGCACTGCGCAGCGGATCATCGGGAGAGCGCAGGGGAAAGCGTCCGATGACAGGTACGGTGCGCGGAATGCCGCGCACGAGCAGCTGCAGCTCGTTTCGTTCCGTGAGCGCAGTCGGCAGCTCTTGCGAGACCCAGACACCGCGGGCCTGCCAGGTGGCCTCGATCTGTTCGGATGTTGGACGCCAGTCTTTGGGGCCTTGCAGCAGACGCGGATCGAGCAGAGCATCGATGCCGTACAGGCGCAGCACGGAGCGGCTGTTTTGCTCCAGCACCCACTCGTCCATGCGCGGCAACAGCTGCGCGCCCTGAGTCAGCGGGCGCAGCAGTGCCAGCGCGCTGTCGTCGATCCCGCCGGGAGCCTCGATGCGCACCAGCTCTCCGCCGAGGGCAGTGTCGTCGCGCAGCGAGGAAACCGCCGAACGCGAGGCGATCAGCGTGGCGACAAAGGCTGCCACGCCGGCGGCGATGCCGATCACGGTGGCGAGCGAGCGCCACGGGCGGGAACGCACGGGCGCCCACACCAGCGCTCGGAACAGCATCAGCCCGCCTCCGTGAGACCCCAGCCGATCAGCGCGCCGTCCTTGAGTCGCGCCACGCGATCCGCACGCTGCGCCAGCGCACGATCGTGCGTGGCAACCACCAGAGCGGCGCCGGCTTCGCGGCGCAGCTCGTCGAGCAGCTCCAGCACGCGCACACCGTTGGCCGAGTCGAGGTTGCCGGTGGGTTCATCAGCCACGATCAGGCGCGGTCGATGTACCAGCCCCCGCGCGATGGCCACACGCTGCTGCTCTCCGCCGGAGAGCTCGCTGGGCAGGTGGCGGGCGCGCTCGGCGAGCCCGACGCGCTCGAGCAGGAATTGCACGCGGGCGGGATCACGCTTGCGATCCAGCGCCAGCGGGAGGGCCACGTTTTCTGCGACGGAAAGATGCGGCACCAGATGGAAGGCCTGAAAGACGATGCCGATCGAGCGACGGCGCAACAGCGCGCGCTCGCGCTCGCTGCCGCGCGCCAGATCGACGCCGAGTACTTCGGCGCGACCGGAGCTCGGCTGATCCACACCGCTCAGCAGGTTGAGCAGCGTGGACTTGCCGCAACCCGAAGGGCCGACCAGCGCCAGCCACTCACCGGCCCTGACCGCGAGCGAAACCTCCCGCAGAGCCTGCACGGTGCCTTCACCGCGCTCATAGCGGCGCGAAACCGCTTCGAGGCGGGCGATGGCATGGTTGTGCGCTTTCGCGAGCGCATCCGCGGGCGTGCCCGCTGCGAAATCTTGGATGTGAGTGGTCAATTGCAGTTCGGACGCGAAGGTAGCGACCGCACCCTGCGGGCGGAACAGATCATCGATCGCCCGCTGGAGGAGGTCTTCGCATATTTCGCGCGACCGGAAAATCTGGATGCCCTGACGCCGGGCTTTCTTGGGTTCCGGACGCTGACCCCAAGCCCGATCCCGATGCACCCGCAGGCTGTGATCGAGCACGAAATCCGATTGCTGGGCATTCCGATGCGCTGGCGTACGCGGATCTTGGAGTTTCAGGCTCCGAGGTTCTTTGTGGACTTTCAGGAGCGGGGGCCCTATGCGCTCTGGCATCACACGCACCGCTTCGAAGTCGTGGATGCGCAGCGCACCCGCGTGATCGATGAGGTGCGCTACCGCATGCCGCTGGGGCCACTGGGGGCGATCGCCCATGCACTCTTCACGGCCCGTCTGCTGAGAACCATCTTCCGCTTCCGTCAGACGGAGCTCGAGCGTCGCTTCCCGGCCCGTGCTCAGCGCTGAGCCTGCTGCTGAGCCCGCTGCAGGGCGCGCTGCGGTTCGCGCAGCCAGCTGGAGGACTCGCTCCAGCCCCCCGGACGATCGTGAACGTGCCACAGGCGCTGGTGCTCGTCGATGAGATGCTCCAGCTCGCCGGCAAGCAGCCGCGCTTGGGAGCGTGGCAGGCCTTCCAGCGCAACGCCTGCACCCGCGCGCAGGCGCGCGATGCCCAGGCGACAGCTGAAGGCCAGCATGCCCCCGATCCAGCGCGCCGCATCCTGATCCGTCTCCCGCGCCGCTCTTGCGGTCTCAAGCCGCGTGCGCACGCCGCTGAGGCGCTCGAGGCAGGCATGCAGGCCGTCGAGGCTGAGGTTCTGCGTGCGCGGATGGGGGAATTCCGCCTTGGCAAAGGCAATGAGGAAGAACAGCGCCGTGCCGTTGGTGCTGCGCGCGCCGCTCCATTCGTGCGCGCGACCGAGCTCCAGCAGACACTCGCCCAAGCGCCCGCGCGGATCGGCGAAGATCCACTGATCGAGCCAGTGCGAAAGCGATTCGCGCACGCGATCCTGGGCTCGGGCATTCCAGGAGAGAGCTGCCGCGCTCAGCAGGCCCGGATACAGCGTGACATGCGGCTGCAGATGGCCGCGATCGCCCCAGTCGGTGACGAGCAGCCCCTGCGCTCCGGCGGCATGGCCCGCTTCGGCCGCAGCCGCAATGTTGCTCAGCATGTTCTCCGTGCGGCCTCCAAGACTCTGCCACGAGGAAGTGCCGGGGCAGACCTGGAACTCCAGTCCGCTGGCTGCAAAGCGGGCGAGGTTCTGCGCGAAGGGATGGTCCGCGTCATAGCCCCACTCCATGGCGATCGCATCCCGGGGCAGCTCGTCGATCAACTCGGGGTGCTGCAGGATGATGTCGCCCCAGAACTGCATGCGCCGGCCGCGCTGGCGGACTTCGCGCTCGAGCTGTTGCAGGAAATCGAGGTAGACGCGGCCCTTGCCGCGCTCTTCGCAGGCAGAGCGCGAGCGGCCCAGCCCCAGATCAAATGTCTCGTCGCCGCCGACGTTGAACTGGCGCGAGCGGAAGTGCGGCAGCAGCTGATCCATCAGCCCGGTGACGAAGGGCAGCGTGCCGGGATCGAGCGGACAGAGCGCAAAGGGCTCGCGCGAGCGACTGAAGGCGTGTTCGACACCCTCGGGCACTTCGGCAAGCGCTCGATAGGGTTCGTGGATCAGCCAGCGGTGCATGTGTCCGAAGCTCTGCTGGTTGGGAATCAGCTCGATTCCGCGCTCATGCGCGGCCGCATCGAGCGCCAGAATGTCGTCGCTCGTCAGCGGACTGGCGTCAGCCCAGACGCGTTCGTGGCCGGGATAGGCGAATGTGTGCTCGGTGTAGAGCTGCAGCTGGTTGATGCGCAGGCTTTCCAGCGTGTCGAGCAACTCCATCAGCCACGCGCGTGTGGGCACGCGTGTGCGGCTGATGTCCAGCATCAAACCGCGGGCGGCGAAATCAGGCCAATCGCGGATGTGCAGCGCGGGCATCGTCACTCGTCCGTGACCAGCGCTTGTGCGGCCTGCGAAGATCTGACCCAGCAGCGCCAATCCGTGGCGCACGCCCGCGAGATCCGCTGCGCGCAGGAGCAACTGAGGCTCGCCGAAGAACAGCTCGAAACCCTGCGGTCGCTCTTCCCGACTCAGCTCGATGCGCAGGGAGATGTCGTCCGCGGTTTCGCCCGTGAAGGCGTCCACGGTGCCGATCCAGCCCTGACGGCGCGCACGCTGCAGCAGCGCGTAGAGTTCCGCAACGGATCCGGTCGATGGGGCGCACAGTTGCACGCGCAGCGGCAGGCGTAGCTCGAATGCGCCGCCGAGGCGCCGGCACTGCTGCGGCGGGGGACAGAGCGACTCAGGCTGAAAGACAGTGCTCATGAGCCGATTCCGCTCGGCCGCAGGCGGAACACCGCCCAGGTGCCCTGCGCACGCGCGATGCAGGTGCCATCCTCGCGAAAGCACTCGCCCTCGACGAACACCAGGCGCATGCCGCGCCGCACGATGCGCGCCTTGGCGCGCAGACGGCCCTGAGCCGGCTCCAGAAACTGATTGGAGAACTGCACCGTACCGCAGCCCTCACCCTCGGCGAGACTGCGACCGACGGTGCGTCCCATCGCGCCGTCGAGCAGCAGCATCGTGATGCCGCCGTGCACGATGCCGACCTCATTGAAGAAGCGCTCGTCGGTGTCCAGCTCCAGACTGCTGGTGCCATCCGGAGAATCGATGGTGCGGATGCCCAGCGTGGCATTGAGAGGTGAGTGCATGTTCAGTCGGGGAGCTTACGGATTTCGCCTGCCATGAGGAACCACAGCTCGCAGCGTACCGGCGTCTGTGGCGGCAGTGCTCGGCGCAGGATCGAGCGGTAGGCCTCCAGCTGCGCCGTGTAATGTGGCAGGCGCTCGGGAATGGAGTGCGCGGCATCGGTCTTGAAATCGATCAGCACCCACGCGCCGCTGTCCGGATCGATCGTGATCAGGTCCACGCGAGCGGACAGGTGCAGCGCCGTCCGGTCAGGGCCATTCGCCGTCGCAAAGACATCCAGTTCGGCCGCCACAAGCTGCTCGCGCGCGTTCGCCAGCGCGGACAGCCACGGTTCGCGCTGCAGACTTGCGCACAGCTCCGTGCCGCGGGCCCCCAGCGCCTCCAAGCGCGGCTCCAGCAGCTGCGTGAGATCCGCCTGCGGATCGCGGAACCAGTCCTCGAGCGCGGCGTGCACGGCCGTTCCGAAACTGCGTCCGCCGCCTGTTATGCCACCTGTACCGCCGCGAGAGCCGCCCTCCGCCGACGCTGTGCCGGGGCGCAGGCTCTTGGCTGCGGAAGGACTCGCGGAGAAAGTCAGCGATTCGCGCTGCCGCGCGGGTTCACGCCCGCGCACCCGCGCGGGAGGGAATTCGGCGCCGGCGGTGCTGCGCCGCGTTCCCGGACGCGCATCGCAGGTCGCAGCCTCAGGGACGAGAATCCGGAACGGGCCGTGCTGAACGGCCTCGCGTGATGCCAGACTGCCGATCACCATCGCGTCCCCAAGGCAGGGCAGCATGCCCGCATGGGAGCGCGCCGTGGCCGGATCGTCCGTGTAGCCATCGCCGGGGAAATTGCCCATCAGGATCAGCTCATCCTTGGGGCGTGTCATCGCCACATAGAAGGTGCGCACATGCTCGGCCTGTTCAATGGCCTCGCGGAGCTCTTGAGCTTCGCCTTCCAGAAGATCGGGCAGCCCATCGAGCACCAGGGCCGTGCGGCCGCCCGAAAGGCGCGTGCTGCGCACAGGGGTTTCGTTGCGGTTGCCCGTGCGGTCGGTGTTGAGGCCCACCAGATACACGCGCGGGAAATCGAGTCCCTTGGATTGGTGGATCGTCATCAACTGCACCGCCTCGCTGGCTTCGCGCAGCGGTTTGGCCTCGCGTTGCTCACGCTCTGAATCCAGATCGCGGCGCAGATCGCGCAGCAGCGCCTGACCATCGCCATCCAGCTCCGTGAGACGATGCTCCATCCGATCGAAGAACGACTGCAGGTTCGCGAGGCGGTACTCGCCCAGATAGCGGCGCGCTTCGAGCAGCTCGAGGCGGGTGCCTTCCCGCAGGCGCGTGAAGAACTCCTCGATCGTGCCCTCGCGCAGCAGATGCCGCAGCTCGCCGAGCAGCCGGACGCTTCGGCGCAGCAGCGGGGGCCAGTCGAGCGTGGATGCCGGCCCTTCCAGCAGCGTCGCCGCTTCCCGTGCGGCGTGGGCGATCGCAGCATCCAGCCGCGCCAGAGCCGCTTCGTCGCAGCCCTGGAGCTCGGTCATCCGCGCGAGGAACTGCTGGTTCTCCAGCGGAATCCAGGCCGCGTCCGGGACCCCGCAGGCGCTGCTGCGCAGGGCAGCCACCAGCGCCAGCGTGTCGGTCGGATCGATCGCCGTCCGCAGCCACGCGGCCGCATCGAGAATCTCCCTTCGGCGATAGAAGCTGCGGTCCCCGCGCACCTCGTAGGGGATGTCGGCCTCGCGCAGAGCCGTCAGCAGTGCCTCCAGCTGTCCGCTGCGGCGCACGAGGATCGCGTGGGCGTCGAACGGAGTGCCTTGATGGCGCTGCGTGAGGATGTCGTGCGCGATCCAGCGCGCTTCGAGCTGGCGCGCCCTGTCCGCGGACGCCTCGCCGCTGGCATCCCAAGTGCAGATGACGCGCAGATCGGAGCCTTCACGGTCCTTGTGAGCGATCAGCGGCTGGAAGGTCGGTTGCACGCCCGGCTCCGGGCGCATGGCGCGGGAGAACACCGCTTCGACTGCGGAAAGGATCTTGGGCGTGGAGCGGTAGTTGCGCGCCAGCAGGCCCAGCTCTCCGCCCAGAGCCGTGACCTTGTGCTTGAACTCCTCGTAGGCCTGCAGATCGGCGCTGCGCCAGGCGTAGATCGACTGCTTGGGATCGCCGACGATGAACAGTCCCGGCCGGCGACGCGCCTTGGGGTCCAGCGCGAGACGCTCGACGAGCTCGCACTGCACAGGATCGGTGTCCTGAAACTCGTCCACGAACAACTGCTCGATTCCGGCCGAACAAGACTGGCACAGGTGCGGGTTGCGCACGATGGCGAGCGCGCCCTGCAGCAGGTCCTGAAACGTGACGATGCCCTCCCGGCGCAGCTCGCGCCGCAGCTCCAACAGCAGCCGATGCAGCAGCTGACGCACGCGCTCATAGCCGGCAGCTTCAATGTCGAGCAGGAGCTCCAGCCTAGGCTGCAGGGTCTGCATCAGACGCTGCACGGCTCCCTGATCTGCAATCACCTTCTGCTCGGATTTCGTGAATGTTCCCTTGGAGAGTGCGTGCAGTTTCTTGAGCGTGCTCTCGTCAAGTACTGCCTTCCAGGCCTGCACCGCCTCGGAAAGTGCTTCGAATTCGGCGGGCGGCGAGTCCAGCAGCTGACTCAGCGCATCGGTCGCATGGCGCAACGTGATCGGCACCTGCGTCGTGCTCGAGCCTCTGGCGTTGGCAAAAGGTGTCAGCGCCTGCGTTGCCTCTTCCAGGCAGGGCAGAAGGTCCCGGAGGTACGCGCGCAGCGTCGCCGGCGTGAAGCGCGGCTCGGCGAGTTCCTCCGGCGGCACGGACTGCTGAACCAGAATCTCCAGGCAGTCGACCAGACGCTGCGGAGAGCCGTCCGCGCGCAGATATTCCAGCCAGACCGCATCGACCGGCCCGTCAAAGGCCCGGCGAAACTCGGCATCGACCACGCGGCGAATGCACTCGCGCAGGCCGTGTCCCTCTCCGTCGATGCGGTAGCCGAAAGGGAAGCCCGCCGCCTCGGGATCGAGTCGCACAAGCCGCTGCGCGAAGGAGTGCAGCGTCATGCCGACAGGCTCCGTCAGCGCAGCGAGCAGCGCCTGAGCCCGCTGTGCGCGACGCCCGTCCGTATCCGGCAGCTCGGCTTCGTCGAGTCCGCGCGGCAGGGTGCCTTGAGCAATCCCTGCCAGTGCATCGCACAGGCGCGTCTGCATCTCCGCGGCAGCCTTTTCGGTGAAGGTCAGCGCCAGCAGGCCGCGCAGCACCGTCTTCGGGATGGAATCGGCCCCGGCGTGCGCCGTGCCGCTCGCCGTGCCGCTCGCCGCAGCATTGGCGACAGCGCGCTCCCACCCGATGCCCAGGCACCAGACGCACAGGCGCGCGACCAGCAGCGCGGTCTTGCCTGTGCCTGCGCCGGCCTCGATCCAGACCGGCGCATCAAAGCAGCGCTTGGCAAGAAGGCGTGCGGACTCGTCGGCCTGCAGTGTCGAGTGGTGAGTGTCCGCGCCGCTCATGCGCTGCCTCCTGTACCCGTGTCCACCCCGTCTTTCAGCCGGAGTGCCGCCCGCGCCGCGCGCTCGTCGGGCGGCGCATCCTCCGGCAGGGGATTCGGATCGGCGAGCCACGCCTGCATGCGCAGCTTCGCGCCGGAATCGCCGCGCAGACAGGCCAGCCTGACCTCGCAGTATTGGCAGGCCGTCGGCTCCGCCTCCTTGCCAGCCTGCGCCAGCCGCGGCACGAAGCCTCCCTCGACCCACACGGCATCCAGGCGCTCGAGCGTGGTTTCAAGTGCCTCGCGAACGGCCGGATCCGGCGTGTACTCGAACACGCGAGCGTGTTCGGGCGCACCGGGCGCCAGATAGTGGTAGCGCCCGCGGGCGTCTTTCGCCGCAGCGTACACCGCGGCCTGCAGATGCGTGCCGGCGCGCAGCGCCTTGAGCTGCTTCTCCGCGTGGTCGTTCTTGGTGTCCGTCAACGGCTTGCCGGTCTTGAAGTCGATCCACAGCTCGCCTTGCTCGTCGCGCTCGACACGGTCGGCCCGGAAGCTGACCCGACGCGCACGGCCGGGAATGGCGAGCTCGCCCTCGAGCTCGCCGCCGACGATCTCGCGGGTGCAGTTGCGATAGTGAGTGCCGGCCGCCTCCAGATAGGGTTGCATCTTCTCCACGAGCCAATGCCTCAGGCCCAGCGGCGCGAGCTGTTCCTCGCGAATGACATGCAGCGCCGCCTCCTCCGCCTCGCGCTGCACATCCTGCCGGGAGGGCCAGGTCGCACGCGCTCCGGGCCGCGCCAGCTTCTCCAGCACGCGGTGCACGGCGATACCGACGATCTGCGGCGAGAGCTCCGGAACGAAGGCCAGCGGATCCTCGATCCGTCCCAGTCTCAGTCCGCGGCGCAGAAAGGCCTGCCAGGGACACCCGGAAGTGTTCTCCAGCGCACTGACGGAGATGGATCGATCCGGCGGGAAAGCCTTGCCCACGCGACCGAGGAACGCACCCGGCGCCTGACGCCGGTTGTGTGCCGGCTCCAGCTCATGCAGCACGGCGGCGTGAGCGCGAGCGATCTGCGGCTCGCAGACATCGGCGAGGATCTCGGCGTGCGGGCGCGCTCGCTCGCACAGCGCCATGGCCAGCGCACGCTCTTCCGGAAGCGCTTCGGCGCGCCCCGGCCAGTTCTGCGGCAGCTCGCACGGCGGCGGCGCTTCCCTTTGCCCGGCGCGCAGCCAGGCTTCGACGAAGGGCGAGGGCTGCAGCTCGGCTCCGGCATCATCCCCCAGACTCCAGGAGATCGTCACGCGCGGAGCGGCGCGCAGCAGGCTCTCGAAGTAATAGCGATCCTCGGCAGCGATCCCGCTCTTCAACGGCAAGGTCTCCAGCAAGGGCAGCAGCGCGCGGCGTGCCGAATCGCTCAGCAGCAGGTCCTCGGCGACACGCGAGGGGAAGCTCATGGCCTGCAGGCCGATCACGAAGAGCTCGTCAAAGGTGCGCCCGCGCGCCTCCATGACATTGAGCAAGGCGACGCCTCCGCCTCCGCCCGCCAGCGGTGTGCGGCAGCGCTCGACCCATTGCGCCGACAGCCAGTCGAGCAGTTCCGTACCACGCCAGCGCCACTGCGGAGGCGAATCTTCGATGCACTCCTCCACCAGCTCTTCCAGTGCCTGCGAGTCGACGTGGAAGTGCGTCACGAGCCAGTCGCGGCAGGCCGGGGCCAGCGAGCCCGCGGGTTCTTCGCGCGCGCAAAGTGCTTCCCACTGCGCGAGTTGCTCCCGAACGAACCGCTGCAGGGTCTCGATTTCCGCGCGAGTCACGGTCGTCTTGCGCTGGGTGCCATGCTCGTCATCGTGCACGGCGGGAATCGGCAGCGTCACGCCGCGCAGACCCTCCATGTGCGGTTCGAGCTCGAGCCGTGCCAGTTGCGCGAGCGTGTTCGCGCCCAGCAGGTGGCAAGCCGCCACGGTGAGGCTCGCACGCCGCGTCGCTTCATCGCCGAAGCTCCGCGGTTGTGCCATGCGCCAACGCTCCAGACCGAGCGCCTCACCCTGCAAGACAACGTCCCGCAGCGCACGAGCGCAGCGCTCCCGCCCATCGGGGGAACCGGGCACGCCCAGCCCGGAACAGGGGATGCCCAGGGCGCGCAACTGCCGTCGCAGGCGCGGTGCGCAGGTTTCCAGATCGCGCGCGACGATGGCGATGCGCTCCGGCGCAGTCCCCTGCGCCAGCGCGCTTTCCACCGCGCCGGCCACCGCGCGCAGCTCGGCGCCGGTAGAGCGACCGCGCAGCATGGAAACGTCGGCGATCGGGTCGCGCCTCGGCGGGCGGGCCGCAGCGTCGATGGCTGGCGAGAGAGACTTGAGCCAGCTCGCCCCGAATTCGCACGGCTCCAGAGTGCTGGCCAGGCCATCCTGAAAAAGCGTCGTGACCGGCAGCTCCAGCAGCGCGTGCAGCAGTTCTGCGGCGCTGCCGGTGGCATCGGCGAATCCAAGGATGTGAATCCAGCGCGCATCGAGCGGGACGCCCGGCCGCGCCCGGCGAAGGGCCGCCGCGGAGCGCTGAAACTCCTCACCGGGCAGACAGATGCCGGATTCCTCGGCCAGACGCTGCACCTCGCCGGCGACGCGCAGCACGAGCACGGCGTGGGCGCGCTCGCTCTCCCTCAGTTTGGCCGCATCCAGGGCGTCCAGTGCGGCTTCCAGCTGCGTGTGATTCCACTGCGCGTGCAGCACATCGCGCACGCTGGCACGCAAGGCCTGGCGCGTGGCCTCGTCCGTGTCGGGCGGCAGTGCGCGAGCGATCAGCGCCGCATAAGCTCCCAAGCCCTGGGTCTGCTCGCGCGGCAGCACCTGACGCGGCAACTGCGGCAAAGACAGGAAGCGCACGCCTAGCAATACGCCGGCGCACTCCTGAACTGCGCGCGCCTGCAGATGCTGTCGCAGGCTGCGCGAGGGGACGATCACGAGTCCCGGCCGACGCAGGATCCGCGGATCCCGACGCAGGGCCGCCTGATCGGCCCGAATGCGCTCCAGCCAGCGCTGTTCCAGACCGAGCGCTCCGGCGCCAAAGACGATCTCTGCTCCCATGGGAATAGTCGAGCAAACGCCGGCGCGGCGGACAATGGTTCCGGACACTGCCCGCCGCTACACTCATCGGCCGCATGAGCGCCCTGATCCGAACCCTCGCCTGTGTTGGTCTGCTTGGCCTGTCCGCCTGCGATGAGTCCGATGCCGTCGCGGTGCGCCTGCGCGTGGCGCCGGACTTCTCCGGATCGCTGACCGTGTCCTCGCTGAGCCCCAAGGAGGCACAGGCACCCGTCGCGCTGAGCAACAGCGGCGTGTCCTGGAAGAGTCAGGTCGAACTGCGGGCCGCCGCGGGCGATTTTGCGCGCCTGTCGGAGCTCAAGCTCTCGGATGTCGAGCTCAGCGGCGGTGAGGGTGCCGACGGGCTGTGCTTCCTGCGCCTGCGCCTGCCGCGCGGCGAGAACGTGCAATGGGCCCGCGAGCTGGTTCCGCTCGACGGCGGTCAGCGGCGTGATGCGGCCCGCGCGCTCGATCCCAAGGGCAATGCCGATGGCGTGGGTGAGTCGATCAAGTTCGAGATCACGCTCCCGGCCAAGGTGCTCGGCAACGGTCTCTCCGGTCGCACGCGCGGTGTCAAGCTCGACAGCGACAATGAAATCGCGACATTGGTCGTGCCGGTCACCACAGCCACATCCGCGGGCGAACCGCTGGTCTGGCACCTCACGTGGCAGAAGTAGCCGAGCTGCCGGAGCCTTCCGGCGCATAGCGCGCGAGGTACGGGCGTACTTCGAACTTGCGGGCGGTATTGGCCGAGCTCATGTAGCGAATCGAGCCGAAGATCGGGCGCTTGGGCGCCCAAGGGCGGTCGAAGCGGCCCAGCACCCAGAAGATCCCGCTGTAGGAGTTGGGGTCGCGACCATCGAGCGCGTACTTGTTGTTGAGCTCGATCATCACCGCCAGCGCTTCGCGGGGTGAGCGCGTCCACTCGAGGATCTTCTTGCCCCACAGCATGCGCAGATAGTTGTGCATGCGTCCTTCACGGGTCAGTTGCCGCATGGCTGCATTCCACAAGGCATCATGCGTGCTCGCGGACTCGAACTCTTCCAGCGTGTAGACGTGTTCGCGCTTGTCGCAAGCGTGTTCCTCGAGGGTCGCCTGCGCCCAGTCCGGGAGGGACTCGTAGCGATCGTGATCGCGGCGCTTGTGTGCGAACTGGTAGCCAAGCTCACGCCAGGTGATCAGCTCGTCGAGGAAACTCTCCGCGCTGGCGCCCATGTTCCACCAACCCTCGCGTTTGCCGGAGGCTTTGTCGGAGACATCCGCGCTCTTCCAGCCTTCGTGCTGAGCGACCTCCCGCAGCACCTCGTGCACCGAGAGCTGACCGAAGTGAATCCAGGGTGAGAGACCGCTGGAGGCATCGCTGGTCGGCTCGCTGCGCTCCGTGCCATAGCGCGCGAGGCGCTCGCGCACAAAGTGCCGCAGTGCTGCGCGCGCCGCTGCGCTGCCGCCGCGTTCGTCACCGCGCTCATCGACCGGCGCGGGGGTCTGCGGGACGCCGACCTTGCGGGCGTCGAAGCGCGCAAGGTCCGTGGCCCCGTAGCGCTTCGTGAACTCGCGCGGCAGCACGGCATCGCGCGGGATGCGGGCGGACGCGAGGCGGTCTTCGGCCGGAAACTCATCGAGCCAGGGCCGCAGGTTCTTCTGCAGGTGCCTGCGGAAGGCGTAGGCCGTAGGAAAGGTCTGCGCGCAGGTCGCCAGCGGCAGGATGCCGGTGGAGTCGACGACCTCGAGCGGCACCTTCAGCTGGCGTGCGGCGGCCGCCTGCATCGCCGGATGGAAGTAGCAGGGGTACTCATCGGTGACCACGAGCGCCGCACGCTCGCTCAGCAGCGCCAACGCTCCCTTGGCAGCACCGACTTCCGGCTCGATGTGCGGCACATAGCGCACTCCGGCGGCCTCGAAGGCTCTCTGGTTGTCGCGCATTCCATCGGCAACGAAGGCATGGAAGCGGGCACTGGCCCACGGATAGCCCGCACGCAACGGCTCGTAGACCAGCAGCGGCCGCTGCAGGCGCTCACACCAGCGCACCGCGCGATCCAGCGCGAAGTTGTACTGAGCCCGCCGGGTCGCACTCATCCAGTACAGGACGTACTCGCCCTGTGCGGGAGTGCGAACCTCATTGGCAAGCCGGATGCGCGGATGCGGAACGGAGTCGAGTGCGCTCATGTCAGCGATAGGGGTTGGGCGCCGCGCTCAGTCGCTCGAGCAGGCCCGGCGCCAGACTTGCGGCGCACAAAAGCCCCACCAGCACGGTGCGCGGCCAGAATGACTGCCAGCCCAGCGCAAGCAGGCCTCCGAGCAGGCAGAGCGCGCTTGTGCGGGAGAGATCTGCGTACAGCCAGCCGCACAGCACCAGCGCGATCAGCAGCGCCGCCAGGCCTGCGCGCAGCGGGCGGGTGAGCTCATGCTGCGGACGGCGAAACTGCCCCAGAGCGACCAGGCCCAGAGCCCCCGCGAAACCCGCGGAATAGAGAGCCAGCGTGGCGCTGTGGGCGAGCAGCAGGCCAGCGGAGGTCGTGGCAAGCAGCAGCACCCAGGCGGGAGCGCAGCGTGTCCCCGAGGGTGCGCGGCTGGCGCCGAGCAGCGCCAGCGCCGCCAGCAGGGCGGCGATCACTCGTTGCCACAACGGCCATTGGGCGGGTTCCAGCCTCAAGGCCAGCACGAGCACGGCCGCCGGGCCCAGCAGCGCCGGCAGGTAGGCCGGCTTGCTCGCGAGCCCGAGCAGCGCACCCAGCGCCGCCAGCAGCCAGAGCCAGTCTCGGCTGGAGTGGGGTGTCGCGGTGAGCGGGGCGAGCTCGGCGAAATGAGCCCATTGCGCGCAAGCAGCCGCGAGTGCACAGGCCAGCGCTTGCAGCCAGCTGTTGACGCGCAGCAACAAAACGCTGCCGACGATGAGAATCGCCGGCAGCGCAAAGCCCCACAGCAGTGTTTCTGCGGGCAGCACGGGTTCAGCGGGTCAGTTCCAGCGAGAGCGTGATCTCCACCTCGTCGCCGATGCCCTCGAGCATCGTCTTCATGCCGAAGTCGCTGCGCTTGAGCGTCGTCGTGGCGTGGAAGCCCACTCGTTCGCCGAAGCGCTCGGTCTTGGAATTGCCGGTCGTCTCGACCAGCAGCGTGATCGGCTTCTTGACGCCGTGCATTTCAAAATCACCGCTGACGGCGAGCTTGTCGCCGCGAGCTTCCACCTTGTTGCTGGTGAAGGTCAGCTTGGGGAATTCGCGTGCCGAGAAGAAGTCCGGGCTGGTGAGGTGGCCATCGCGATCCTTGTTGGCCGTGTCGATGCTGGAGACATCGATCTCGCAGCGCACCGACGACTTGGCGAGCTCGGCCGCATCGTGCACGACCTCACCGCTGAAGCTGTTGAAGCGGCCGTATGCCCAGGAGGTGTTGAGGTGCTTGACCTTGAAGAGCACCGTCGAGTGGACGGTGTCGATCTTCCAGGCGCCCGCAGGGGTGACCGCCAGCGCCTCGCCGCGGTTGGAGAGCAGGAGCAGGGGAGCGCAGGCCAGGGTGAGAACGAACAGAGTGGTACGGAGCATCGCGGGTCGAAGGTTGAAGAGGTTCGGGAGCCTGTTCGACGCCCCCGCACCTGCGGATGCGCCTACAGACCGGGCAGGATGGTACCGACCGCGCCGCCTGTGCTGAGCTGGACAGGCGTAAGGTTCGGGTTCAGCGGCCAGGTGGCCGCGACCTGCGGCTGCTGCGTGCTCAAAACAAACGATCCCATGCTCGTGATTCCCACTGCTGAGCCGAAGCTCGCGTCCTGGGTGTTCCACTCCGAAACGGTGCCGCTCGGCAGGTGTACGCGGTGCAGCAGCGTCGGGCCCTGATTGCCTGGATCGGTGACGAACGCGAGCCAGCCGTCACGGCGCGGCGCGTAGTCCGAATAAACCGTGCCATCGGGCGCGCTGATGAGCAGCGTCGGCAGCTGGCTGAGGTTGGCCGGGAAGCGGTAGAGCTCCTGCGGCTTGTTGCCGTCCGAGCGACGGATCTCCATCGTCATCCAGCGACCGGCGATCTCCGTGTGATCCAGCGACTTCACGTTTTGCAGCACCACCTGAGGCGCCTGGCCGGGGCGGATCAGGTAGACCACGCCCCCGGTCGGATTTGAGTCGTGCATCAGCATGCTGACGCCGTCCGGCAGCAGGTGCACCGCTTCGGGCTTGACGATCGGTACGGCGGTGAAGGGAGCCTGCGCATCGCCGGAGAACATGCTCAGGTTGATGAAGCTCGGACCGGCTCCCGGCGGCAAAGCCACCTGAAACAGATCGAGCGCATCCAGAGTCGGCTGCGGATTGGGGCCGACCTGGGCATCACCCACGGCTACCTGGAATGCGCCGCCGATGCGAAAGATCGCCAGTCCGATTTCGTCGAGCGTATCGATGAAGTTGGCGTTGGACGTGATGAGATCGGTCTGCGGAGCGCTCGGCTGCTCGATGTTGGCGAGCACCATCTCCGAACCCGTGGCGGTTTCGATGCGCCAAGCCGCCTGCGTACCCTCTTCGCTGATCGCCAGATAGGGCCCGTTGACGATCTCGGGCGCGAAGCCCGCCAGCGCCACCTGTGCGGGCTGCGTGCTGATCTGAACGGGGGCCCCGCTGCCATCCAGCGCGAACACATGCTGCTGCGTCACGCTTTCGCCGGCGCTGGTCAGGAAGTGGAGACCGTTGCGGCTGCGCACCAGCTGGCGCGCGTAGTAGGAGACATTGCTCAAGGGGAGCGTCACACTGCTCACTTCGCCCGTGCCTCCCAGCGGCGCGCGCCAGATGCCGGACGTGCTGACCGCGAGGAACGCCTGCGCACCGACCGCCAGTCCCGCGGAGCCGAAATCCTGCGGCGGCGTGTTGCCGCTGCGCAGATGCGAGAGTCCCTGCAGCAGATCCAGCTCGTAGAGATCGCCTTCGTGCGTCGCGCGCGTGGCGACGAGCGCATGGGAGCCGGAAGGTGAGATGGCGATGCGCTCGAGGAACGGATCGCCGGTGGCGCTGGCGATCTCGAGCAGCGGCAGCACCTGGCCCTGCGAGCTGATGCGGAAGTAGCCGAAGCCCGCGATGCCGTTGGGCGCGGGGCGCGTGTACTTGTAGAGGGAGCCTTTCTGGGCCGGCAGCGCCAGACGGCTCGCCGGGGTGTCCAGGCGCAGGCGCGGCCGCTGCGGCAGGAACTCCTCAAGGTCCGTGCGGCCCGTGAAGTCCAGCGGCAGCAGTTGAATGCCTTGCAGGGCGGCAGGGGCCGGAAGCTCCTGGCCGCTCAGCTCATCGAACACCCGCACGGTCGCGGCTGCGGGGTTGGTCTGCTCGAGAAAGACCACTTGGCCGGCACGGAGCGGTTCCGTGACGAGGGCGAGCAGACCTGCGGTGCAATACAAAGCGCGCATGAAGGAACTCCTGATTACTTCAAAGCCTATGCCAAGACCGCACCCCCTGCGGGAGGATTCCGGAGGGCTTCTGCGGCTGCCGGGGCGGCAATCTGTCCAGATTCTGGATACACTTTCCGAAACAGGGACAGAACGATGACCCTTCCCGCAGCATGGCCCTCGGGTTTCCAACCCCTGCAGAGGCTCTCCCAAGGCGTGCAAGGCAGCGTCTGGAAGGCCCTCGCGGGTGGGGAGCCCTGTGTGCTGCGGGTCTACCGCAACACGCAGGCCGCCCAGGAGTTGGACGCGCTGGCAGGGCTTCAGGATCCCTTGCTGGCACGCCTGCTCGACTTCGGCACGCTGCCTGATGGCACCTTCTGGCTGGCCCGCCAGTGGATCGCGGGCGAACCGCTGCCCGCGGATCTGCGGCCTCACTCCGAGAGTCAGGTGCGCGAGTGGTACGCGGGGCTGTGCGCGGCGCTGGAGCGCCTGCATGCCGCAGGGCTCGTGCACGCCGACCTCAAGTGCGCCAACGCCATCCTGACCGCCTCCGGTCAGGTCGTGCTGACCGACTTCGGCCTGGCGCAGCGCCTGCGTTCGCGCGCCGAGCAGGCCGGCGTCAGCGGTTCGCTGTCGACACTCTCCCCGGAAGCCCTCGACAACCTCGAGCTCGACGCACGAGCGGATCTGTTCGCCGTGGGCGCGATGCTCTACGACGGACTGTGCGCGCAGCCGCGCGCGCTCGATGAATTCTATGCGCGCTTTCCGGCGCAGGACTTCTTCACCAGCGCGCAGTCGGATGCGGAACAGCTGCCTGTGTGGTCACGCGCCCTGATCGGTGAACTCGTGCAGCGTGATCGCGAGCAGCGGCCTCCGCGCGCCGGTGCGTTGCGCCTGCGCCTGCTGGGATCATCCTCCGTGGAGCGCGCGGCCCGCGTCGGTTCCGCAGGCGCGCGCAGTGTCTGGCACTCGACGCCTCGCGAGGGCCGCGAGGCGCGCATGGCTCAGCTGGAAGCTCGGCTGGATCGGGAATGCGAGGCCGGTGAGCTGATCTGGATCGCGACGGAGCCAGGCGAGGACGGCGTGGCGCTGAGCGCGGAGCTGGCGCGAGCGGCCCAGGCGCGCGGTCGCAGCCTGGAGCGCGTGTCGGCAGAAGGCTGGCTGCGGCCCGGCGAGCACGCCTTCCGCGGCGATGCCGCGCTGGAGCAACAACTGCAGGACGGCACCGGCGCATGGCTCCTGCAGCTGCACCGCGCCGGGCCGGCGGAGTTGCGGGCGCTGGCCCGTCTGGCGCGGCTGCACGCCACGCTGGTACAGCGCCGCGCGCTCGTGTGGGTGGGGCCCGACTGGCCCGCGGAAGGCGCTCCGCCGCCGCGCACGCTGCGCCTGGCCATGCGCTCGCAGGAAGAATGGGAAGCGCTGCTCGCCGCGCGTCTGGAGCCGAGCTCGCAGCAACATGCGGGCGCGCTCGCCGAACGTGCACATGCCGCACAGCTTGCACCGGAGCTGCTTGCGCGCCAGGCGGGGGATCAGGGCGTGCTCGCCCCGACCGATCGCGGCTGGCGCGTGCTCGGTGATCCCGCACGTCTGGTGCTGGAGCCGCCCGCTCCGACTGCGGCGGATCCGGCGCAACGTGCCGAGCAGCTGAGCATCCTGCTGCGGTTGGATCCGCTGCACCGCGAAGGTGGCCTCGGGCGCTATCCCGCAGATGAGCGCTGTGCCGTGCACCGACGGCTTGCCACGCAGGTCGAGACCCTGCTCGAGCGGCAGTTCCATGCCTGCCTGGCGAACCGCGGCGCGCCCGAAACCGACCCCGCGCTGGCGGAGCTGGCGCAGAGCATCGCCGAGTGCACGGAGCGCGGACAGACGGAACGCAGCCTGTGGGTGCTGCAGCGCGTGCGCGAGTGCCTGGCCGGAGGAGAGCTGCCGGCATGGTTGCGAGCCGAGGAGGCCAAGGCCTGGATCCAACTGGGCGAGTTCGAACGCGCACGCGCTGTGCTCGAGTCCGGAACTCCTCCGCAGGACGCATGCGCGCGGGCACGCTTGCTGCTGGTGCGCGGACAGTTGCTGGCGCGACAGCGCCAGTTCGCCGACGCGCTCGAGTGCCTGTCGCAGGCATCGCAGCTCGATGAGCAGGCGCACAATGCCGCGCTGCTGGCGCAAGCGCAGGTGTGGCTCGAAAACGGCGAGGAAGCGCGGCTGGAACCACTGCGCCTGGTGGAACCCGCCGACTGGCGCACGGGCTACAACCTCGACATGTTGCGCGCGATCGCCCGCCTACGCCGCGGCGAGCTCGCCAGAGCTCGCGAGCTGCTGGAAGCCCGGAGCGCTGAGGCGCAATCGCGAGGAGATGCGCTTGCGGGTGCGGCGGCACAGCTCAATCTTGCGCAGCTGGAACGACGTGAAGGGCGCGCGGCCGCGGCGCTCGGCCACTACGCGGCTGCAGCGGCCGGCTACCAGCAGGTCGGTTCGCTCTCCGGACTGGCGCAGGCGCTGGGGCAGCGGGGCATTCTGCTGCGGGAGCTGGGGCAATTGCGCGAGGCCAGCGCCGCGCTGGAGGAGGCTCTGCGCCTGCGCGAGCGCCTCGGCGATCCGCTGGCGGTGCTGCGCACACGCGCCACGCTCGGACTGGTGCGCGCGGAGCGCGGCCATCTTGCGGGTGCGCGCGAATGCCTCGAGGAGAGTGCGGCGGGGCTTGCAACCAGCCCGCAAGAAGCGGCGCTGCTGAGTGCCCGCGCGCTCGAGCTCAAGACCCGTGTGCATGCGCGCGTGGAGTGGCCGGTCGCGCTGGAGGAAAGCGGCGATCCGCGCGTTTTGCTGGCACTGGCCCGCGCCTGTGCCAACCTCGGACAGCACGCGCGTGCCCGGACGATCGCGCAGCAGGCGTCGGCAGCGGCCGAGCGCCTGCGCAACTCCGGGCTG
>Ga0209668_10000105_pt1 | contig 33307 bp, 45 predicted proteins | sample FrelakmetPLP11PL_FD_187150 | JGI IMG/M metagenome (GOLD analysis project Ga0209668, IMG submission 187150) | Freshwater lake sediment microbial communities from the University of Notre Dame, USA, for methane emissions studies - PLP11 PL (SPAdes)... | ecosystem: Environmental > Aquatic >...
AACATTTACCATCTATTTAAATTAACTTCTGGTTAAAACAATAGCAGATGAATTTGTACCATCATAAATTGCTTCAAAAGGCATGTTAAGAACAATAGGGTTATCATTTGTGATAGGATGATTTCCTGCTGTATAATAGACATTAGGTAAAAGAATTTGTAAAGATCTTGTTCCATCTGACATCTTAATGTCTATAGAAGTAGAAGTACCATTGATAAATTTATTAAGCAATGTTAGATCAGTAAAATAAGCAGTTACTGTTCCTGTTATTTTTTTCTTAGAACTTGTAATGTTTTGAGCAGTATAAGAACCTAAAGAATAATTTGCATCTGCAGCTTTATTAATGTTTAAAGAAATACTTGTTATAATAGCAATAGTAGATCCACCTTCTTTAATGAAGCCAGATGAATTGCCATGAACTAAAGGTTGTGAAGTAGAAGGAATTGCAGTATAAGTAGATGAAGCTATAGCTGATGTTGCTTCAGCAAAGCCCATACCAATAACACCCCATTTAACTGTAGCAGGACCTTGCATGTTTAAAGTTAATTGAGCTGAAGTAATTTCACAACCAGTGTATCTTGAATAAATTGAAGCTGCTAAACCAGTATCAGTTGATGTAGTTTCAAATGTAAATGATTTATGAGTAGTACCAATTTTAAGAACATTAGTTGTCCAAGAACTTTCTAATAAACTTTCCCAAAATGGATCATACAACATGTTTCCAGATGTAGCAGTTTGAGCTAAAAGAATACTATCTACATCACCAGATACTTTATTATTACCATAAGTAAGATAATGATTTTGAGTATCTGAAACAATAGATGGATCACTGAAAGTATCACGTTGTCCAGAAATGTTAAATTGAGTGTAAGGAATTACACTAAAAGTTGGTGTTGCAGGAGTAGTTCCAGGAGTTACTTCAGTAATGTATGCAACTCTATTGCTTATGCCTGAGGCGAATGTAGCCATGTTTTAAACCTCTTGTTGAGTTAATTGTAAATTTTTAATTTCTTGAACTATTTCAAGCAATTCATTATAAGAGCAGAACCAGTAAGTAATAGGTTCTAAAGAAGCAGCATCTAAAAAGAATGATCTGTCTTCATTATTATCAGAAGGAATAATTTTATAATTACCATTCTTTTGTTTTTCAATTTGCCATTGCATTTTTAACCTCTATAATTCCAAGAATTCCATTCAATTTTAATAGGAGTAACATAGACATTCTCCATGAAATAAGTTGTTGCTATCCAAGTATTTATAACAATAACATCAATTCCATCTTTAGTTAATACATCACCAACTTTAAAATAATCAACAATTAAATCAGAAATCTCTCTTCCTGAATTATAACCTTCACTTTTAGGGGTAAAGACATCAATTTGAAAAAGTCCTTGAGATTTAGATACTCCGCCTGGTCCTATTGTAGAAATTTCTGTCTTTGCAGGTAGAATTGTAGTCCTTAATTTATTTTGCCCAATTCCCTGTCTTGTTCTTGTATTTTCTTGTTGTTCATAAGAAGGAATAGAAGAATTACTAGTTTGAGCAAAAGCTACTCTATCTTCTAATGCTCCTAAAATACTTGTATTTATTCCCATAATTATCCTGCAATAGTTAGTTTAAATGCACAATTTATCTTTCCTTCTGGAATGTATTTTTCTACTTTAATAACTTTGTATGAATAACTTGAACCACCTACATTATCATTAGATAAAGAAGTTATCTTTTTACTTTTATCAATTATTAAATCACCAACAACAGGTTCTAATGAAATGTCTCCAGGAACATAAAGAACTCTTGTTCTTGTTATAATCATTGCTGAAGTATTATTAGTATCTTCTAATTCAACTTCTTCATCTTTACCAAATACACCAATAAATGATACCTTTCTTTGAGTATCAAGATTTTGAAGTTGTAATGAAGTTCCTAAAGAAGATAATGTCTTTTTAATTTGTTGTTGAATACTTGTATAATTCATTTCTTATCTATTTAATGTTAAAGTTTTATTTTTTAACTTTAGAATTGTCCATAAGAATAATTCTATTGTATTAAAACCTTCTTTTTCTTCAGAAGATTTTTTAGAAGATGAAAAGTATTCTTTTTCAATTGCTAAATCACCAATTTTTGTTTTATTGATTTTAACATTATCGTCATTATTTGAAGCAGGAAATAGATTAAGTCCTAATGAAGACATTAAAGCAACTTCACAAACAGCATTTTTAAGAGCTTTAGGAATTGTATTATCAGCAATCATTATGTTGTTATTATTTAAAAAAGCTAATCTTGGCCAACATAATTCATTTATGTCATTCTTTTTAAGAGATAAAAATTTAGAAGCATAATTAGCATCAATAGAACGTGTAGCTAAGATTAAATGTTGTTCTTTATCAGCATCACTTAGTCCATCCCAATCAGAGTTATAATAAAGAGCATGATAAGTATCTGCTTCTAATAAAGAAACATAACTATTAGCATCTACAACACTTGCACCTGTTTCTACTATTAAAGTCATACTAATTCTACCCTATTTTTTAGAAAATGATAAAAAGTCAAATTAATTTCTACAATTTCATTTTTCTTAAAAGAATAACTTTCATTGTTAATCATTCCATTAACATCTTCTTTGAATTTGACATTGAATAATTCTTCATCAACTACTATCTCTGCATTTAAATTTTTATTTCTTCTTCTTGACATTTTATCCTCTTTTAATTTTTTTATAAGAACTTGGATAACTTGTAGTTAAACCCATGTCTGTACCTCTACCATCTTTAAAGTTAAATGCATAACTTGTAGATAATAGTTTTTTTGTTTCAGATCCACACTTAGAACAAACTGGTTGAGTAGTTTGATAAAATCTTTCTTCAATAAACCCACATGAAGTACATTGTAAATCTGCTATCATTATTATTTTTCTCCTTTTTGTAGATAAGAAGATAGGAGGTTTTAATTCCTATCTTCTTTTTCTATTTTACTTCTTAAGCATTAGCACCAACAGAAGAGGCACATTGTCCTAACCAAACAGCATCAGTATCAACAATACCGTATTTGAAAGTACCTTTCCAGTATACATTCAAGAAACGATCCATTTTGTCAGTTTTAGTAAAACCTACACTAACAGGTTGAGATACAGCTTTGCCTAAACCATTAGCACCCATAAAGTATGAGTTATAAAGATCTACAGTACCAGCGCCAGTTTGATCAGCATAGGTTGCATTGTTATTACGAACAATACGGAAACCAGCAAACATACCAACTTCACCAGAAAGAACTTCTGCAACATTTGAGTATTGATTTACACTGATCCATGAACCAGCAGAGGTATCAGCTCTTAAGTCAGCAATAAGATCATCATGTAGAACAGCAACATACTCACCATTGATTTTTTGAACATTATTTCTTGCTAATTTATTATAGAAATAGTTAGCAAAAGTTCTGCTGAATACTTGACCAGAAGTTACAGAACCAGCAGCAGTTCCACCAATGATGTAAGCATTAGAAGAAGCATCTAAAGCAGCAATTGCTAATTTATCTTGAGTAGCACCAGCATTTAAACCAACAGCTTGAGCTGCAGCTAAATCAACTTTACCACCTGATTGTAAGCTAGATAATGTAGTAGTGGTTACAACATTACCATACTCTGCAGGAGTTAAAAGAATTTGAGAGTCACTCATTGCTTCAGAAGTTACTTCTTCTCTTTCATTTAGAGGAGTAGTAGCTAATGCTAAACGAGCGTATTTTGTCATTTCAATTGATTTGGCACCAATGTCCACTTTCATTTGAGTTAATTGATCCATAACGTTATCTTGCCCTGAAGCAATTAAGAACGCTTGGGAAAATGCTAGTACAGCACTGTTGTCTAATTGAGCAGTACCAGTTAAGTTTGTAGTAATGTCAGCCATTTTTGTATCCTTTTATTAATTGATTTTTTAAAGTTTGCCGTATTTTTGCATAACAGCAATAATTTCAGATTGAGTTTTACATTTTACTATTTCTATCTCATAACCTGATGATGGAGTTTCATCACCTACTTTAGCAGGATTAGGAGTTTTATCCTTAGAAATTCCAAATAATTCAGGAGCATCCTTCTGGATTTGAGCTAACTGAGCTTCAATAGAAGATGTTTTAACTAAACCTTCTTCTGTAAATTCAAATTGAGATTTATCAAATAATCTTTTAACAGTATTAGAATTTTTAGCTCCACTCTGTTTAATTAAATCATTTAATACTCCTTCAACTTGAGTATTTTTCAATTTTTCAAGCAATGAATTAGTTCTTTGTTGTTCTGTTTCATACAGCTCTTTGAACTTACCTTGTTCCTCTAAAGCTTTTTGATTTTCTTCTTTATAAGATTTTTCATACTTACGTAGATTTTTAATCAATGCTTTTGCTTCATTTAATTCTGCTTGTAAAGTTGATAACTGATTAGTATCTAAACCTTCTGATTTAGTTTCTTCAGTACTTACTTCATTGTTATTGTCTTCTGACATACTTTATTCCTTAGGCTTCTGCCTTGTTTTTACTATTTATTGTTAAAATTTCTTCATACTTTTTAATTGCTTCATCTTTTGAATAACCTTCAATTCTTTCTAAATAATCAACAACACTTGCTCTATTTCCTGTAATTTTAAGATCCCAAATTTCTTCTGTTTGTTTTCCATCAACAGGTAAATTTGGGTTATTAAATTCAACATAAAGAGTGCTTGTATCACTAAATACTTTTCTTCCATAATGAGTATTTATCACTACTTTAATAACTTTGAATAGATTATTAAGAGATGTTGACATCATTTTTGCTCTTTGCTGTCTTAATTCTAAATTAGGTAATTCCTCAACAACTAATTGAAACCCTGATGTTGCAGATCCATTTCCTGCAGTATTTAATCTTACAGACCAATCATAACTAAATTGATTTACCCAGTTTTGAACAACTAAATCTAAAGGTTCAATACTTACTTCAGGTGTTTTATAATCAACTTGAGCACTGTTAGATCCATTGCTTCTTAACATTATTGCTTTAGAAGGCCCTGCAGAAATTTCACCTGGGGTAAATGTAGTTCTTGGCATTTTATCTCCAGTATACAGAATTTCCTGCATTTGAAGATTTTCACTATCAGATACTTCACAATCAATCATTATTAAGTTAGGAAATTTAGACCAACTAATTGCATACTCTGCATCAGTTAAGTGCAAATTATACAACTCATTAATAGCAATTAGATCCATTCCTGGTTCATTCCAAATTCCTACACGTGGTAATCTTGTATCATTAAAAAATGTAATAGGAACAATACCATAAGGATTAGGAATTCTGTTAGAAATAGAAACAATTTCAGTAGTCTCTGTTTCTATTTCTACTAAATCAATGTATTCATCTTGAGTAATTATTCTATAAGTTTCAACTTTACCAAATTCTGATGTCTTATAAACTAAACCTAATACTTTCTTTCCAAAACTATCAGTAATTATAACACAATTTCCTCTATGAAGAGTTTCAAAAGATAAACTATTATCTTCTGGATCAAATTGAGTTAGTACTACAGCAGTCTTTAATAATCTTAAAACAGCATCATGATTAGTAAAAAATTCTATCCAACCTGCTTTATCTAATTCTTCTTGCAATAAGTTAGATGTAAGCTCATTAACATTTTTTCCTTCATAAACGCTTAAAGTAGGTGGAACATCTTTAAATAATTTACCAGATTTTTCAACTATCATTTGAGTTAAATTTCTAAATCTTGGTATAATACCTCGTTGTTTCCAATTCTTACGTCCTCTATCTGGATCATCAAGAAGTTTAGTCATTTCTTCTTCTTGTTTTCCATCATAGTATTTAAGTGCTTTATTGGCTTTTTTTGCTTCACTTGTATCAAGCATTTCTACCCAATTTTGTAAAGTAAACCCTAAAATTTTTTCTTCTGTCATTTTTAACCTTAATAAATGGTGAGAGTTGCAGGGCGCTTCTGCGTTATAATTGGTTCAAGAGCATACCTTAGTGCATCAATACAATGATTATCTTTATCTTGAAGATCAGGTTTAATGTCTCCAGTTAATTTATCTACTTTAAAACTATACCTACTCATTTCATAAGCTACACTTTTACAATTAGGATGAACAATTATTTCTTTAAATGATCGTAAAACTGAAATTCCATCTTGAACAGAACCTGGCCATTTTTTACATCCTACAACACCAGGAATTCCTAATTTTTGTAATAAAGAAATACTTTCTGGCCTTGAATTATCAGCTCTAATTTTGTATTTATCAATTTCTTGATCTACTTCTTTTAGTTTTAAAGCTAATAAATCAATGTCAACACCTTTTTGGGCCCAATCTTTTTCAATGTATAAGACATTATCATAAACCCAACTTTTAACTAAAGCTGCAGGATCATTTGCAAAACCAAAATCTAAACCGTAATAAGGACCATTCCACATGTTTTTTGGTTTAAATTCTTCAAGTCTCCATTTCTTATTAAAAACAATACTATCAGTATGTTTAATACATTCACCCATCCAAACATTTAAGTACTTATCATAATCTAATAATTTTTCTTGTTCCATTTCATCTTGGAGTTCTTTAGGAAACCATGGGTTATCAGAAAAATTAACTTGAGCTATAATTGCTCTATTATCACTATTTATAATAAATCTTTTATAAACAGGATCATCATCATACATTGGGTTTAAACTAAACCAAATTTCAGAACCTTCATTCCTAATTGTAGGAATTAGTATGTCTAAACTAAATTGACTAATTGTTTGTCCTTCTTCAACCCAACAATAATCAATACCTTGCATACTTTTAATCTTAGTAGCATTTGTTTTAATGCCAGAAAAAATAAATTCTGATCCAGTTTTAAGACAAGTTATTTTATTATTAGTAGTGTTAAAGAACTTTTCTAATTTATAAAGTTCAATTAAATCACATAATAACTTATGAACAGACTCACTAATAGAATTTTGAAATTCCCTAACACAAAGTATTCTTAATTTTCTTTGCATACTAAACAAAAGCAAAGCAATGGCTATTCCTGTACTTTTACCAGATCCACGTCCTCCATGAAGTACTTTAAATCTTGACTTTTCAGTAAAAAGAAATAATAACTTTTCTGGAATGTTAATGTCTATCATTTAAATTTTTTCTTTATTCTTTACAATTTTTTCCATAGCTTTTTCATTGGTATTTCCACCAGATTGTCCTCCTGCTATAGAAGTACCCTTTGCTATAATGTTAAAGGTTACTGCTCCTGTTTCTTCAAGTCCAGATGCATTTATTATAGTTTCTGTCTTTTCTGTTTGTCCTAAAAGAACTTTACCTAAGAAAATTAACATAGATACTTGTTGTTTATGGGAAGGATCTAAAGCTACTCTTAATTGTTCTTGTCTAATTTTAATCTTAACTTCAGCTTTGGCTTTATCTACTTCATCTCTAAAAGAATAAAAGAATGTATCTTTAGAAACTTTAAAAAAGTCAGCCATTTCATCATAAGTAGCACCAAGTCTTGCTAAGTTATTAACATCTTCCTCTTTTATTAAGATAGTTTCACCAAGTTTATTTTTTAATTCTTTACTCATTCTTTTTATCCAAATTCTTTTCAAGTAATTTTCTATAATCTTCAATCATTTTAGTAAGGAATAGATTTTCAGCTAAAGAAATGTTTTTGATTTTAATCTCAAAACTTTCATCTTCTGAAACCCATACATCTCCTTCTTTCAAAATTGCTAATTTTTCTTGTTTCTTAACTTTGTTTCTACCTTCTGTTAAAGTAAATAATTCTTTTTCAGAAAACCCTGTAGAAATAAAATCAATTTCAGGAAGTTCAAAAATCTCTTCTAATTCAATAGCTAAAAGATTATTATCCCAAGTGCTAATTTCACCAACTTTATTATCTGCTATTCTATAAGCTTTAATTAATTCTGGAGTAATTTCTTGATTAATTCTATGACAAGGAACTTCTTGAATTCCTAATTTTATTGCTGCTTTTAATCTTGTATGTCCTACAACAATAACATTATCTTTATCAATTACTAAAGGTTGTCTAAAACCAAATGTTTTAATGCTATTTGCTACAGCATCTACAGCCTTCATGTTTTCACGAGGGTTTGTTTCATAAGGTATTAATTCTGAGGTTTTTATTATTTCTATGTCCATAATTCTTCTGTTTGTTTTGGTTTATTAAAAACTAAATTATTTAAGTATTCTAATAACTTAGCATAATCTTCTTTTTTTAGTTCCTCAATTTTATCATCAATTTTATCAACTGTTGTTATAAATTTTTCTATTAAACTTCTATCACCTATCCATGAATTAATAGCTAAATTATTAATTTCTTGATCTTCTGTTAAAATAAAAATAGGAATAGTTCCTGCTGCTAAAACTTCACAAACTCTTAGCCATGAAATAAATCTGGTATCATAAGAATTGAAAACTAAACAAAATTTAGATTTTTTAACAAACTGTTCATACTGATCTTTTGAAAGTGTAGTATCCACTTCTAAAAAACTATCTTTTACAAATAATTTATTTTCATCTTTCTTCCAGATCTCATTTTTTGCTATAGCTTGAAGATACAATCTTGGTTCTGATAGAATTGTATAGCCTGCAACTAAATTATAAATTTTCTTTTCTTTTGTCTTTCTTTTACTATAATAATGTTCAGCAAAATAGCATTCTTTAGCTTGTAAAATGTCTGATTGATGTCCGTAAAGAGTAGTAAATTCTTCATTAAAAGAACTCATTGTATGAAAGCAAGGATCAATAATAATTTCTGATTTATGTTTAATGAATTTACTAAATTCTAAAGCAATTAAATTAGTTAAAATTAAAATACTCATAGAACTAAAACCACCTTTCTGAGTAAAAAAGGTTTGTTGTTTAATTTTATTTTTGTTTAAATTAAAGAAAGGATAAAGTATTGAAATAAATTCAACATTTTCTGAAGCTAATTCAAAATTATTATGTTCTTTTAAATGTTCATAAAGAACTGTAGATTTATCTAAAAGTAAATCAGCATGACAAGTAAAATTGATTATTTTTGAGCAAAAAGATTTCATTGTTTTATAGACAGTTTTATTTAAATTAAAACCAGAAAAAACAATGTTAAATTGATTTTTAGTGCAATAATTTATGTATTCACAATAAGCTTCTGACATCCAAATTTTATCTTTTGCAAAAGCGCCGCCTAAATAAATTATAAAGTCTTTTTTGTTAGTATCATAATTATCAAAAAGTGTTTTTCTAAAAGTTATCATAAAATTCTTAAATAAATTGTCCTCTAATAATACATCTATGGGCAACAAGTGTAGAAAAATTATCATTTAATCTTAAAATAAATTTATCAGATTGAGCACCATCTAATAAAAGAGGAACTCCATAATCTTGTCTTAATTTAAATTGAATAATTAAAGTTTGACTTGATCCTGCAAAAGTTGTTAAAGTTGAATAAGGTGTAGTTGCTAACCAATCATTATTATGTTTAATTACAAAACCACTCTGTAAAGGAGTTTCAGTTCCATTTTTTGATAACCATAAAGTTATTCCATTAGTTAAACCTCCAGCTATTGCTCCATAATCTGTTTGATTAAATGATGCATTATCGGAAAGTTGTATTTGAACTGTTTCTACATAAAATTTATTTGTTAAAGGTGGTTGATAATAAAAATCAGTTGAGACAGAAGAATAATTTCCTATTAAGTTATTTGTTCCTGTTCCATCACCTGCAGAAGTTAGAAATTTACTTAATGGAAGTCCTGGAACACTTGGGTTAATTACTCTTGAAGAAGGAGTAGTAATTGCTGTTATACTTACAGAACCTGTCCATACTGTATCTATTGCAACAATTCTAACTTTATTAAAACCAGCAACATCTACTTGCCAAATACCTGTATGTCCGCTTTCAATAAAATAAACATAAGAATTTATTTTTACTTCAAAAATGGAAGCATAACTTGATAATGAGATCCAATTAGTTCCATCTACAGAAGCTTGAACATAAAGTCCTCCAGATGAAGATACAGACCAAGTTCCTGATAATTGAAAGGATAAAGTATTTTTGCTTGTAGTATCTATTTCAAGAAAACTATTTGCAACTGGTGTAGTAAAACCTGGAGAGTTATTTGCTGAAATTTCACCAGTTGTAACTTCTTCTATTCCTAAAGTTCCTACAGGAATAAAGGAATTTTGATTAATTTGGGTTTGATTTCCTACTTGAGCAAAGATTGTCATTAGTATTTCTTCTTATTTTTTTTAAAAAACTATTTATACTATTAACAAATTTATAAACAATAAAATTATTAATGTTGTTATGTATCTAACTAAAAACCACCAAAGAGGGTTATCATTTATCATAGAGATTTTAAATACTCTTGATGAGCTTTAATACAATCTTTTGCTGATTGTTGATCTAATTTATTTTCATAAATTGATCTTGCTTTTAGAAATTTTTCAAATTCTTTTTTTGTTTTCATTTTTGTTTCCTTAGCTTTTTTAGAGCAAGATTTACTTTATCTATTTTTAAAGTGTTAAAGTAAATTCTTTGATTTAAAAATTTTAGTTCTTTTATAAGTTCTTCAACTTCAAGAGTTTTGTCTCTTTTAAATTTAATTAAAGATTGTTTTACTTCTTCATAATTTTCATTTTGTATTTCATTATTTAGAACATAATCTGACATTTGCTCAATTTCAAATTCAATAGGTTGATTATTTAATACCATAAATTTTCTTATTTTTTCTTTCATGAGCAAATTGTTTATTATTAAGTTTGATTGTTTTAAATAAAGATAATTGTTTAAATCTCATTTTATACCATGCAAATTCTAATTCATTATTATTTATAAAAATTTTATGTAAAAGGAAATGAGCTATAAAATGTTCTTCTGCTTTTAATTTAACAAGATTATCTGTTGAATTATCTCCACCCATACATCTTGGGATAATGTGATGAACTTCATAATAACCTGAGGAAAGGATGTCTGTCTTTCTTTTATTTATTAAATTTTCGTAGTGTTTTAAATAGTCCATTATTTTTTAAAAAAATTATAAGTTTAGGAAATGGAAGATAAGTGTAAAAGCTTATCTTCCATGATTATTATTTATTTAATCAATAATTTACCATTTTTTACTATTTGTTCATTGTTTATAATTAAATTTGCAATACGTCCAAAAGCCATTTCTTGAGTTATTTTGCAAACTATACTATTATTATCTTCATAATAATGTTCTTTTCCATCAATAGTGAATTGAGCACTACATGATTTAACTTCTTTACTGTAAAGATTAAATGCATTAAGACGTGTAGCTCTAAGATCAGCATAAGAGTTAAAAGATAATAGAATTAATGTTGTTATTAAAAATAATTTTTTCATGATAATGTCTCCTAATTTAAAATTGAACAACTGAATTAAATTTAGTTGGTTGTTGTGTTGTTAATAATCTTTTTGGTTGTAAATTTGAAGATAAAGGAATGTTAGTAATAATAGTAGTTGAGTTTTTCTCTCTTGCTGCTATCCATACTATAGTTCCTTTTCCTTGGGTACCATTTCTTAATTGTTCAATAACTTTAATAGCAAGTATGTCATAATTTCTTCCAACTTCTAATTTATCAGCAATGTCTTCTTGTAAATTAGCAACTGAATAAAAATTATTAACACTATTTTGACTATAGAAGATTTTATCAACATTTTTTCCAGTTATTAAATGATTAGTAAAAGTTGGTTCAAATAAATTTAATTCTCCATCTTCTGTAATAAAATTTTTAGCAATTAAAGTTTCTAATGTTTGAGCTTTGAAAGGTGGTAAAATTCTCATTGTCTTATTCTCCAGAGTTGTTAATAAAATAGTTATCTACAAATTCTTTAATAAAATCTAACTTTTTTTGTCCTTTACGATTTTTATAATCTTTTTTATCAAGATAATCAAATACTACAATAAATCTTGAATAAATTTCAGTTCCAGCTAAATTAGTAAATTGAACAACATTTTCTTTTTGAATAGCATAAAATTGATCTTTTTGTTTATCATAAATTATTGATTTATTTTCATCCACTTCTTTAATTAAGTAGTGTAAAGCTTTTGCTAAGTATTGTTTGTCAAATTGTAAGTTTTTCATTTTTTATCTCCAGTTGGTTAAAAGTGTTTTTTACAAATAATTATTTATTTGTTATTATTATTTATACTTTTTTTCTTTAAAAAATAGTGCTTTTTTGTATACTCTGGTGAATTTTATTGTTTCATAATAGTTAACAATCTTTTTTGAATTTTGAACTACTATAAATAAGATTATAAAGGTTGCTACAGTTTTCATTAGTTTACTTTAATAAAAACGTGTGAAGCTGATGTTGTTTTTATTATAATTTTAGATTTTCTGTCTGTAGCGAACTTTTAAAAAATTGCAGAAAATCTATCTCCAAACTTGTCTATAACAGGAAGACATGTGAAAAATCAGTTTCATTCTGTTGTTAAGTTAATACGCACAAAAAAGCCAGATTACAAAAATAATCTGGCTTTTTTGATTTTATAAGTAAATTAGCTTTTTAAACATAAACATGAGCAGAAGCAGCATTTATGTAAACATTTCCTATTCTAAGTTTTAATTTAGAGTTAATTTCTTCTGTTATCATTTTTATTAAACATAAATCATAAGGTAAAAAATCTCTTAATTCTGAACTTCTTAAGTTTGCAATAACATTTAATTTTGTGTCTCTAATTATAAATTGTAAACTAATTAAACAAGGCTGAGTTAATTCTGGATCAGAAACAAATTTTATAATTGCTCTTCTTGAATTAAAATCTCTTATAAGTTCTTTTTGAACTTCTTTTACAAATTTAATGTATGATTTATGATAATCAATACTATAACGTTCAGAAATTTCACCAAATAATACACCTTCAGCTTCTTTTAACTGATCTTCTGAAAAATCTTTAAGATCAGAAAAAGGAATAGTTGTTGTAAAATTTATAACTTCAAAATAAAGTTTATCATCTAAATGAAATACTGGAGTATTTAAGATAAATGAGTTAATAAGATTATTTAAACTTTTCATTTTAAAATTCTATAATCAGAAGATAAGTATTCACCATTGTAAATAATGGGCCTTTTTATAAAAATTGATAGTTGTTGAGCTTTATCTTTTGTATCAACTGCTCCTTGAAAATTAGGTTGCAATTGTCCTTTTTTGTTTTCTATCATTTTAATTGTTTTCATTGTATTTCTCCTTTTACTAATTTAAATAATTTTTTTGCTAATGATAAATCATAATCTGTTAAATTATTTATAAAAAAATGTTGATTTAGACATTTTTTAAAACTTTCAAGAAAATTTAGTTTTTCTTCAAGAGTATCAAAATTATTAAAAATCTCAATTAATTCGTTAAATAATCTTTTTTGTTCCCATAAAAAGATTTGCTCTTGAGCTTTATCTTCTTCTGTTGTAGGATAGTAATTATCTTCTTCTTCTGTAAAAAATGAAAAAATAGTCATTCTTAATTCTCCTTTTTCTTAGGAACACATTTAAATCTCCAGCCAATTGCTATTCCATTAATCTTTATAATAACTCTTTCTTTCATAATTAACTCCTTTCTTTATGTTGTATAAATCTATTTATTAAAAGTATTTAAAAACCTTAATTTTAACTTTTTAGAAAAAGAAGTGTACAACATAATAGTAGTTTATCCAGTTTTTTTTAAATAGATCAAAAAAGATGTATAACTCATAATAGTGTAGTAGATCTTATTTTTTTAAATAAAAAAGAAAGGATAAACATACTATGCTAAATTATCAAAAAGAAAGGATAAACATAATAGTATACTTCAGCTTAATTTTTTAAATGATAATTTTCTTCTTCTTAATAAAATTGTTCATAGGAGTATTTTACTTCAAAATTCAATTTTTCTTTTATTCTTTTTTCTAATTCATGTAAATCAATTTCTTCTTTACAGAAAAAACCATCATGAATTAATCTATAATCTAAAGAACTCATTTTTTCATCAAGAAATAAAATAACTTCATTAAGAACTTTTCTTTCTAATTGAAAATAAATTGCTGCTCTAAAAGAAGCTTTTGCTATTTTACTTTTAATTTCACCATCTTTTTCAATTTCTTTTGAGTATTTTTTAAAACCAGAAATTTCATTTGAATTATTATAATAAAGAAATAATCTTGGCCACATTATTTGAACTTCTTCTATTAGAGTTTGAAGTAAAATTGATTTTTTACATTTATCATAAAATTCATTTGTATCAATTCCATTTTTTTGAAGTTGTTGATAAAAGCCAGAAAATGGGTTTTCATAGAAGTTAGAATTAAATAAAACTGTTTGCAACATAACTTTTACAAGATCAACTGAAATTCCAAGTTCTTTTGAAAAATGATTTCTAATTCTATTTTTTTCTTTATAAACTAAAGGAATTATTTTAAATTCTTCATTATTAGAAACAAATTTACCAAAACGTGGAACTACTACATTTTTATAATGTTCATGAGTTAAACAATAAGCTGCAGCTTCTATGTCATAATCATGCCATTTTGAATAAAATTGTTTTCTTGCTTTTTTAGAGCAATTTTGAAATGGTGAATAAAGTCTTCCTGTTTCTTGTTCAATGTATTCTATCATTCCTTCTCCTATTTTATCATTTTTACATAACCATCTAAAATCAAAAATTTCTTTGGCTCTTTTTATTTCTTCTAAATTATTAAAATTATTTAGATCTTCAATAAATGAAAAAGAACTATTATCAATAATTCTTGCTTTACTAAAACATACAGCTAAATTATTCCAGTTAAACCAATAACTTAAACTTTGTTTTCCTACTACATAATTTTTTTCTTGAGCTCTATCTCTTATTAAAAGTAATTTTACAAGATCTTTTGCTGTTTGTTTATTCTGTTGTCCAAAAAATTCAGCAATTTGTTTTGATGAGCAAAAAGTACTTTCTTTTTTGAAAAAATGTTTCTTTGCAAAATCTTCAATTAATAATAATCTTTTCTTAATTCTTGTATCTGTAAAATTAATGTTGTTATAAATAGTATTAGACATGTTTAATTCCTTCTTAATTAAATTTGTTTAGAAGAAAGAAAGATAATTTGCCGTTATCTTTCTTTTTTTGTTTTTAAAATCTTTTTTTATCTTATTAAAAAAATCAGGTTAAACCACTATTATGTTTATCCTTTCTTTTTGATAATTTAGCATAGTATGTTTATCCTTTCTTCTTAAAAATAAAGATAAATTTATTTTATAATACTATTTATACTTTCTTTCTTTAAAAAGAGGGACTTTTTGTATAACCAGAATAAATTTATTGTTTCTTCTATGTTAATAATCTTTCAAGAAAATTATTCATTTTTTCTTAATAAAATAAATTTCCTTTATAAATCAATAACTTAGAGTTTTAGACATTGATTTAATCAAGAAAAAATTCCTTTATAAATCAATAACTTAGGGATAAATTTTTATTTTTTGAAGAAAAACTCACTTTTTATTAATGATTATGTTATAAAAAAGTGAGTTTTTGTGAATTTTGAAGTTTTAATGATTTTCTAAATGATAATGATAATCAATAAAAAGAAAGGATAAACATAATAGTATACTCAGCTTGATTTTTTAAATGATAATTTTTTTCTTCTTAAGTAAAATTTTTTAAAAAGGAAAAGAAAAAATTATTTTATCTTAAGTTTTTCTAATGTAGTCCATTTAATGTTATGTTTATCACACCAATCTGAATAAGAAGTTTTTGATTTCTTGTTTATTTTAACAAAAGGGTTTTGAAATACAATTATGAATTTTTCTTTTAGATCTGGATTTTGTTCAAGGACAGCAAGAATTTTACTTCTATCAAAAACAGTAAATCTACCTTTTGTTTCTACTATCTTATCACCAAGTTCCCAATCAGGAGTATAAGTATGAGTTTTTGAATACTTAAATTTCTTTAACTCATACTTTGCATCAGGAAAAGCTTTTTGAAAATCTTCTTCAAATTTTGATTTATAAGCCATTTTATTTCTTCTGAATTATTTGCTGAATAGGTTGATTTTGATTTGTATTTAAATCATTAAGTTTATCTGACATAAACCAAATAGCAGAAATTAAAGGAATAATTATAGCAAGAAATGTTGGTATAAAGAAATGAAGAAATGAAGATCTTGCTGCTGCAACTGCTGCGATTTTTTCAACAGCAATTTTTAAATCAGAAATAGTATTTTGAAGAACATCAAATGTAGTTTGAAATTTTTGATCTGATTTTTCTAATTTTAATTTTATTTCATCAAGGTTTAAGGTATGCATACTTTTGATTGAATTTAATTCAGTTTCTAAAATTGCAATTTTTTTATCATGAAGATGGTGTATTTCAAAACATTCTTTTCCATGATTTGAGTCATCTTGTCTGCTTCTTGTTTCCATAATTAAAACCCCTCAACTTTTGATTTAGGACCTTGTTCTTCTACAAAAACACCTAAACAACCAAAGAACAAAGTTGCAACTGAAAACCAATTATCAAACTGTACTTGATTAATTGAAAAGTAAGATAATAAAAAAGCAATTGCTACATGTGAGCTTGGCTCTTTTAGTCTGTTAAAAATGTAGATTAATTTGCCCATAACAGGATCCTCATGTTGATAATTTAATTGTAGTTATCTCATCATTAGCTAATCTAACAGAAGTTTTAGGAATTGCTTGAAATTGAACATTTTCTTTTGAAACATCTGAATAAACGATAGAAGATTTAGATGTAGAATTGTTTTTTATTTCTGAAGAGACAAATGATTTATTTGAATTTCTTTGTTGCAAATCATTCCAAGAAACATACAGATTTAAAGCTTCTGTATTAAAAGGAAGAATTCTTATACTATTTACTGTTAATTCAAGCGTAGCAGATGGAATTTCAACTATAGTAGAAGCTAAAATTGAAATGAATGGATCAAAATTTGTAAAAGTTAAACTTGCAAAATCTACACTAACATTTTTATTATCAGAAACAATAATTTGAGGTATTGAACCTAATACATTTAAATTAACACTATCAACATCTAAAAATTTATCATCAGAAATAACAAGTTGAGGATCAAAATCTGTAAAAGTTAAACTTGAAACAGGAATTGCTACAAATTTATTATCAGATAAAGATACAACTGGGTTATTTTTAGTAAGAGATAAAGAAGCAGAATTTACTTGAGCCCAAACATTATCTGTTTTACTTACAACTGGAGTTTGAGTAGATAAACTTACAGAAGTAGAATTTACACTAACTGAAACATTATTAACAATCGTAGGAGCAAAAGAACTTAAATTAAGATTTGCTACTGGAATTGTTATTGAAACATTATTAACAATAACTGGATCAAAATTAGTTAAACTTAAAGCAGCAACAGGAACTTGAATTATTTTATCAAGTGAAGCAGAGACATTAGGAACAAAAGTTGTAAGTGATAAGTTAGCAACAGGAGGCTGAACCCATACATTATTTGTTTTACTAACAACTGGATCAAATTTAGTTAAACTTAAAGAAGAACTATTTGGTTGAACCCATACATTATCTGTTTTGCTTACAATAGGAGTTTGAGCAGATAAACTTAAAGTTGAAGCAGGAATTGAGACAGATTTATTATCTGTAGTTAAAACTAAAGGTAAATTAGCAGTAAGTGATAAACTTGCAGAATTAACTTGAGCCCATACATTATTTGTTTTACTTACAACAGGAGTATTAGGAGTAAGTGATAAAGTTGTTGTAGGAATTGAAACAGATTTATTATCTGATAAAGTTGCTGTAGGAACAAAAGTTGTAAGTGATAAGTTAGCAACAGGAGATTGAACCCATACATTATTTGTTTTACTTACTACAGGAGTTTGAGCAGATAAAGTTAAACTTACAGAATTTACTTGAACCCATACATTATTTGTTTTACTTACTACAGGAGTATTAGAAGTAAGTGATAAAGTAGTAGTAGGAATTGAAACAGATTTATTATCTGTAGCAATTACAACTGGGTTGTTATTAGTAAGTGATAATGTAGCAAGTGGAACTTGAGCCCATACATTATTTGTTTTGCTTACAACTGGTGTATTAGAAGTAAGAGATAAAGTAGCAAGTGGAACATTAATTTCACCACCAGCAACCACAATTGAAGGGTTATAAGTTGTAAAATAAGAAGCAATAAGAGGAACACTAATAACACCTGGAATAGTGTATTGCATTTCAACATTAATGTAATCTAAATCAATTGTTGAAGTAGCAAAACCTCCACCAAGAACATAAGCACCTTCTGTATTGAATAAAGATGCATCTCTTGTTGAACATCCTAAATCTGTAATTACATCTTTCCACCCATAAAAACTTTCTTCTGTCCAAACACTTGCACCATTTTTTAGATCAACTGCATAATAAATGTTAGCAGCATCAGCTATCCAAACTCTAATTGATTGATTAAGAGTTGTTGCTGAAACAGAAGTTCTTGCTTTAGCAGTTATTCTTATTTTTTGAACTTGAGCACCAGCAGGTACTTCAAATTGTGAAGCAAATAGAAAAGATAATGGGTTACTTTCCCAAAGTGATGTACCAGATGTTGTTGCATAAGTTCCATCATTTGTTGAAGCATTAGTATCATTTGTCCAAGCATTTTGCGCCCAGTTTGCTTCAACAACTCCAGTCCAATTATCTCTTTCTATCCAAAAGTTATCATTATCTTTAACAATTGGCCTTGATTTAGTTATAGTTGAAGTAGCAACAGGAACTGAAATTACAGGACTATTAATTACAACATTAACTACAGGAGTTTGACTAGTTATAGTTAAAGTCGCTGACGGAACAGAAATAAGTCCAGTAGGTAAAGGAGCAGGAAGAAATAAAGAAGATGCTAAATCTTTTGCAGATCCATAAAAAAGGCCTGGCACTGATAAATCAGTGCCAGGCCTTGCTAGTACTTTAGTAAAATTTTCAGTTGGTGCAGCCATTATTGCACCTTTATCCTTGAGTTACTACAAATTGACCTTGAATAGTAGTTGCAGTAGTTGCAGATGGAAGCCATAATAATTGTGGAACAGTATTGTCATAAAGTTTTACAGCACCACTTGAAATAATGTCAACAAAGTTACCAACGTTTGCAGAAGTTATAGGAACTTGAGATAGAACCCTATAAGCAACTAAATGAATTGTTCCGCCACCATAAGAAGTTCCAAGAGTTAAAGATTGCACTGATCTAACACCTTCATCACCTGCAGCTAATTGAAATGGTACAAATGTTCCAGCAACTGCTGTAGCTGGCCAAGAAGTAATTGTTGCTGTTCTACCAGCAGTACCAGCAGAATTGGTGTAAGACATTGTTGTATTAGTTACAGCTGAAGCATTGGTTGTTGCTGTAGAAACCTCAATACCAATCATCACATCCTCACCATCAGTTGTTCCGTATTCATCTCTTGCTGGAAAAGCTACAGAATTTATTGTTTGAGCTGTGGTTGTTGTGACCGTAATACCTGAATTGTGCCAAAGTCTATCAACTAAAATTAAAGTTCCAACTACATTTGATGTACAAGCTAATCTCATTAATCTACTTTCACCTGAAGATGGATTTGCCCATGGTAATTGTCCTAAGTAAGTTGTAAGTGCAGCACCAGATAGTCCAGGAGTAGGAGCAATTGCTGCGCCAGGACTACCAGAAGTATAGAAATAAGAATGCATTACACCTGCAGCTTCCATTGTAGCACCAACTTTTATGAAGTTATCAGGTGAGTTGGCTCCTGCTAATGCTAGATCCATTGTTGTTATAGCCATTTATTAACCTCGAATTTCTAAATAACGTTCAGAGGAAATTAGTTGTAAAGAAACAAAATACTCTAAAGCTTGAATTGTTAATGGGTGATTTAGATTTACTTTACTAATAACTGGTAGTGTTGCTAAAAAATCTTCAATAATGACATCTGATTTAGCAGCAGTTCTAATAGCCATTCTTTCTTGAATTGTAAATAATTGCAAGAAATCAATAGGATCTAACTCTACATTTGAAGAAACAGGAACATAATCTTGAGTTTGATTATTCCATACACTTTGTCCTAAATCAACATCATTTATCTCTTTTTCTATAAGTCCTAATGAAACTTGTTCTTCAGACAAAGCTCCATTAGAAACAACATTCCCAGTAATAGGATCTATAATTACTTTCATAAATTTCTTATTAAGCTAATGAAAAGATACCAGAAGCATTCCATTGTAATGTTAATGTATTACCAGAAGTTACAGTTACATCAGCAGGAGTTGTATCAAGTAAGATGTAAGCAATAACTGGGTTAACAATAGCATTTGCAGTTCCTGATTTATAGATAACTGCATACCGTGCTACAATAGATCCACTAGAAGCAGTCCATGTAGTATCTGCTGCATCAAATGTTACTGTACCACCTGATCTATTCCAAGTAACGGAACCTAAAGTAGCTCCACCTGAAGTATAACCATTTGCAGTAGATAGTTCATTAGTTACATCTGCAAAAACAGTATGAGTTGAAGCATTTGGTGTATAAGTTGAAGTAGTTAGAGCTACTTTAAAAGTATCTGTATCTAAATCAATAGTACCATCTGCAATGTATTCTTTCATTGAGTTGTATAAAGTTATTGATGCGGCCATAATTTTTCCTTTGTTAGTTTTTAACGAGTTGTATTTCTTGAGATGATGAAAGAACCTTGAACTACACGTTTGACAATAGAACCATTAACTAATTCTAAATCATAGACGCAATCTAAGCTTTCACCTGTAAATTTAATGTTTTCAGTATTTGCTGCACTGAAATTTATTGTTATTTCACCTGTAGAACCACCTAAAGTTATTCCAGATAGATTTGTTAAACTTAATTCAACAGTAGAACTATCATAAGTTTTTCTAACTTGCATTCTTGCTGAATAAGAAGTTAAATCAAAAGGAATGTAAGGGTTTGTAAGTGCATTATAAGGTTCTGTGGGATCAGTTAAAACTTCAACATTGAAAATTTCAACATGAGTGGCTCCCTGATCTATTTCTATGTTTTTAACTGCTGCCATTCAAAAATGCTCCATTTGAATAAGTATAATGGGATGAATAATTTGCTCTCTAATTCTTCTATTTATACTTTATTTATTAAGAAACTTTATCCATAAGTAGCACCTGCTAAAGTATCTCCCCAATTAGTATTTAGTGAAATAGTATAAGATCCTGTTGTTCCAGATGTTCTTTCTTTCTTTACTTCCAAATACATTCTATAAGTATGTCCTGAAATCAAATGTCCCATTAAATCAGAATTAAAGAAATAATTATGTTGAGGCACTTGATCTGGAATAAGTGTTGTCCAAGTTCCGGCAACTTTAACAAACTTTGCAATAACATAGTTATAAGTTCCACCTATAACATCTATTGAGTCAGTGGTATCATAAAGCCTAAATCTTGCATAAGCAGTCATTACATCACCATCAGATCCACTTGTAGGTAAAGTAGAGGTAAATTTAGCTCCAGAATAACCAGTAATTGTTCCTTTAACTGGAGCAGTAAAGTATTCATACCTAACTTCATACCAAGTATCAAAATTAGTTATTGAAGGACTTGAAGAAGATGTACCACTTGAAACAGATGCAGATGAAGTACCACCACCTGGAACATTGCCATTTAAAGCAGTTGCACTAACTCCACCTGTAGAAGAAGTAGGTTCCCAAGCACCATTTGAAAAAAGAAAATCATTTTTTGCTTTTATCCAAAAGTATCTTGTATTCCCTCCATCTGTAGTATAAAGGTAAGTATTATCAAATGTTGAAAAAGCTAAAGTTGCAGAACTTCTGTCATTTGTAGTACTTACCCATACCTCTGTTTGCCATAATGTTTTGTCATCAGGAGCATCCCATCTTAATTTAATACCTTCTGGAAGTGGATCAGCAATTAAATTTGAAAGAGTAGGTGGAGCAATGTTAGTTAAATTTATTGTTGTCATAGATTTTAACTAATGTCAAAAATACCAGAAGCATTCCATTGTAATGTTAAAGTATTACCTGATGAAGTAGTTACATCAGCAGGAGTTGTATCAAGTAAGATGTAAGCAATAAGTGGGTTAACAATAGCGTTTGCTGTTCCTGATTTATAGATAACTGCGTATCTTGCTACAATAGATCCACCAGAAGCAGTCCATACTGTATCTGCTGCATCCCAAGTTGTAGTAGTTCCACTTCTATTAAAGGTTACTGAAGTAAGAGTAGCTCCACCATTTGTATAGCCATTTGCAGTTGATAACTCATTAGTTATGTCTGCATAAACAGTATGAGATGAAGCAGAAGGTGTATAACTTGAACTAACTAAAGCTACTTTAAAAGTATCTGTATCTAAATCAATAGTACCATCTGCAATGTATTTTGAAAGTGAATTATAACGTGTGATTGATGCGGCCATTTAATTTCCTCTATGGATTAATGATTGGTTCATAAGTTGAAATAGCAATACTGAACTTATCACTATTTATAAAATTATTTTTAGTTGAAATAATTGAAGGTATAGAATTATTTATAATGAAGTTAAAGTTAGAAATTTCAACTAAATTATTTTCTGTTTTACTAACAACAGGAGTTTTCATTCCTAAAGAAATAGATGTCATTTTAGGAACTTGAACTAATTTAAGATCTTGGGAAATAACATTAACTTCTTTGAAAGATAAATTTAAATGTAAAGTATTGATTTCTATAAAATTATTTTTAGTTGAAATAATTGTAGGAATTTTTTCATCAACATTAATTGAAAAGTTAGGAACATTTACATAATTTATTGAACCTGAAACAAATGTTAAATTATGAACATACTCTTGATAAGGAAATGCTTCTATTCTAATTGAATAATCACCTGAAACATTTGAAGTTAAAGAAACACTTCCTGTTGTTATTTGAGTATCTGAAATGTCTATTGAAGCATCTGGTGTTGCTATAGTGCATACAGCATTTGTAGGTAAAGAAGATCCAAATGTTAATGTATCTATTCCATCAGATTTTCCAACTGAATGGTTCCAATTAGAAGTTGGTTCAAATAGAGGTCTATCTGTTTTTGAACCAACAACATAGTAATGTTTCTTTTCATCAACATCTGTTTCTAAACTATAAGTTTCTCCAACACCAACATTTAAGTCTCTTAATTCATTACCATACTGATCATCATACTTAATAACTGATGAAATTTTTCCAGTTGTTGTATTATAAATTGCATACGTTACTATTGACATAATTTACCTTAAAATTGTTATAGATGTTAATTGCCCAGCTTTAACAACAATTGAACCAGTAAATGATCCAGGCCCATTAGCTATAGCTGCTGTATTTTCTATGTGAGTAGAAACAGTAGTTCCTTTATCAGCTTTTATGTTAAACAATAGTGGATAAGCATTTTCAACATTTGCTTGAGTCATTGGAATAGTTGCATACTTAACTATAGTAGTATAAACATTATTTAAAATGTAGTTTAAAGTAAATTTTACTAAAGCTGTTGCAGCAGTTGAAAAAGTTTTAGAAACTGTTGGGGCCCAAATTATAGAAACATCGAATGGTCCATTAATGTTAGGAGGATTAGTTATTGTTGTTGAAGGTCCAGGGCCACTTGTAGTTGATGAAGATGTTTGAGTTCCACCTATTGTTGCATTTGTATTGTTGTATCCTGAAGAAAATGAAGATCCAGAATTTACTATTCTAACATCATTTACAGAACCATACTTTAATTGAAGAGTATCAATTGTTGCATCAGTTATGTGAGCAGATCCACTAATTAGCTTGCCAATTTGGGCAGAATTTGTAATCAAAAGTCCAGAAGTTAATTGATTAACACCAATAGATTGAGCAATAATTTTATTACCATCAATAATAGGTTTGCCATTACTAACTAATAAATCATTTCCACCTTTATAAACAGCAACTATGTCATAACCAATTGATAAAGCAAGTGAATAACTTGTAGTTGCGCTTAAAGTGGTACTTCCATACTGATAATAAATGTAAAGAATTCCAGATGTCCATGAAGCATTTCCAGAAGAAATGCTTTTTGAAGTATTAGTTCCACCGTAATTAGCATCAACTTGTCCTACAGACCAACTTACAGTATTTCCTGAAGTAGTAAAATCAAGTCCAGAGTAAATGAATTTATACCCAGCATCAACAGAAGTTGTAGTATCTTGATAAGAAGAAGTAAAAGTTAAACCAGTTTTTCCAAAAGCATCATAAGCAGCTGCTTTATAATAATAAGTAGTAGCAGGTTCAGACTTAATTGTAATTAATTTATCAGGACCATCATACACTAAATTTGCATCTGAAGGTGTAAATGTTGAAGAAGTAGTATCTCTATGAACAACATACCCTGTTACATCTGTATCAGATCCACTATCAGCTAATCTAACATAAGAAGTATTATCAGTACTTTGAACTGTCATACTTATCATTGCAGGTGCATCATTTGAAAAAGTTTTTGAAGCATAAGTAGTACTTTTTCTATTTATACCATCAACAGCATAAACTCTTACATTAAATGATCTCTGAACTCCATTTTCTAAAACCATGTCATCATAGTAGTAAGTATAAGAAGTTATAGATTTATCAAGAAATTGACTTCTGATTAAAGTATCTGCTCCATTTCTAATTTCAACATAGTATTGAGATGTTTTGTCATTGGGTAGATCAGCATTTCCAGGATTTTCTGTCCATTCAAATGATAAATCTTTAGTAGTAAAAGTAGTTCCTGTTGTTCCTAAAACAAATAGATCTGTAGGTGGTAAAATAGAAGTAATGTCTTCTTCTATTAAAACATCTACAGAAGCTGGTAAAGATACTTTACCATCAACTCTAATTGCAACAACTTCAATTGTATAATTTCCTCTTGAAACATTTTTAATTGTAAAATCTTTTGAAGATACAGTTTCAAAAGCAGACCAAGGATTTAATTCCCTATACCATCTAACTCTAAAATCAAGGACATTTGGATCATTATGTTCCCATCTTAATCTTAAATCAGCTTTTTTACCATAAATGTCATCATTATAAGTTATTGTTTGAAAAGTAAAATTTGAAGGTTGATCAACAGAAGGTGAAGAAAAAACATTTGTAGTTGGTTGAGCTTCTATTGTTATCCCTTGTTCAATAATACTCCATTTATAAGGATCATAGATTTGAGCAGAAACATTATACTGTCCTTTTTCAGCTTCAGTAATAGAAATAATTTTAAACTTTCTTGGTTCTAAATGTCCTGTAGAATAACAGAAAAATTCTTTATTTGTATAAGAACCTGTAGGTAAAGCACTATCTATTGTTATAGTACTTACAGTTCCTGCTGCAGAAGTAATTGTTCTTTCAATTATTCCATCATTTGCTAAATTAGTAAAACCAATTTTATAAGTAAAACCACTATCTAAAGTAACTGGACATGAAAGAGTTATTGTTGTTCCTGAAACAGTATCTACTCTTCCTGCAAGATAAGTATTTTCAGATCCTATGTAGTCATTATCCATTATAGAAACAACATCACCAACTTGTAGATCAACAATGTTTAATGAAAGTCCAAAAGAAACTAAATCACCTTGTTTAGCTTCAGAATACAAGATCCATCTACCCATACGTTGAGCATAACTTTCTGTTATACAACCATAAGCAGTAAAATCTTCAACATTATAACCCCAAACTTCTTCACCATTACCATAATTTACAGTTGAAGTAGCTCCAGAAGTATTATTTTCTAAACTTATTGTTCTTGGTAAATAAAAATCATTTTTGTCATTGAATGTTATGTTAACCGCAGTAATTCTGTTAGAACTATCAACAGAAGAATAAGTAAAATTTCCTTCAATTACATTAGCATTAGTTATAATTTTAGAAGATACTACAGGCCTATCTTGAATTAAAGAAATTTGATTTCCTGCTTGAACTAACATTGATCTCATGTTAGAAGCAATAGCATGGAGTAATTGCCAGGCATCTGATTGCATTTGAATTACACTATTGAAAGTATAACGTGCTTCAAACCCTCCTTTACCATCAGGAACCATTTCATTATTATAAACAGAGCAATTATAAAATTCCCATTTATCTACTAATAAAGTTTGATTTAAGTAAGTTGCTACACCATAACGATTATTTGTAAGTAAATCATACAAGATCCAAGCAGTATCATCAGTCCAATCAGTTTTGAAAGTACCATCCCAAGATCCAGTAAAAACTCTTGTTATAGGATTATAATTAGTAGGAACTTGAACTTTAATACCTTGAACATCATAACCTCTTGTAGGAATTTGATTACCAACACTTTCTGCAGGAACTGTTAAACCAACTAAAGCAGTATTATCATAAGTTTCTGTTATTTCTTGTATTTCTGTCCATCTTGCAAATTTAAAAGTTGATCTTACAGAAGCAGCGCCATCATCTCCTGATAATCTTCTTACTCTAATGTCCCAGTTTGTTGCAGGAGCAGTTACTCTATGAGAGATTTCATAAGTAGTAGTTGTTTTTCCAGATAAAGTATGGGTTACTGCATTTGTCCAGGTTCCTGAAGAAGTAGGTTTTACATCAATTGCATAACTAACAGAATGTCCATTTAGATCACCATTTGAAGTATTTTGAGCCCATAGTCCATCTGGAAACATTAAAGTAACACGTGCTGCATGAACTCCTGAACCTATTACTGTTTGAGTAGAAGGTGAAGCATAAGTAACATTTACACCTTTATTTTGTTCTGTTTCAATTTCAGAAAAACCAGGAATGTAAGTTTGAGATGGAAGTCCAAATCTTTCATCATAAGTTACTTTATTAAAATTATAACTTCCATCTGAATTTAGCAAAGGTGTTCCATTTAGAAAGACACCTTTTGCTCCACCTACAATACCAACAATTTCACCTTCAGAGATTACTTCTAAAACTCTTACAACAGCAGATGATCTTAAAGTATTAGGAGCTTCTTGAGCTGCTCTTGCTTGACTATTTTTAGAACCACCACCACCACCATTATGAACTTTTATCCATGTAGCAGAACCAGTAGTAACTTCACAAGTTGTAGAAACAAAGTAAGTATGATGAGGAGTTACTTCAAAATTATAAACTTTAAAACCTTCTTCATAAGTTTCACAAGAAGTTCTTTTAATACTTTCAATAAGAATTGTATTATTGTTTAGATCTGTTAAATAATCACCAACTTTAAATTCATGAGCCAATTTATGTTCATTTGTTTCATTATCATAAATTGCATGATTTCCTGTGCAAATAAGAATACCATCATTAAAATTAAATAAGTCATCTCTAATGTCAGGGTATTCATGAACGTTAACTTTAAGTATCATTGAATAATCAATTTCACCAAATCTATCATAAGAAAGAAGAATGTCTCCTTCTTTTAGATTTTCAATTGGTGTATAACCAGTTTGAGTTCTTACAAATGTTCCTGCAGGAAAACAAGATCCACCACCACCTCCAGATCCAGTTATTTCTGGTTCTATGAATGTATGAGTGGCAGTATTATAATAATGAAAATCATAAAACCTATTTTCTACATTATGAATTTTTTTAGATTTGCTCAATTGTCATACCTGCTGAGATTACTGTTGAACCTGTTAAATGACGTCCATAAACAAGAGGAACTGGACCACCTTGTTCTACTGTATTAACTATTCCATTGAAAAGAAATGAAGGCCTTTGTTGAACTTCTGCATTTTGATAATTTCCTATTTTAGGAGGTTTAGACATTAATTGCATAGCTCCACCCATAATTTGACCTAAACCAGCAGAAATTAAACCACCTGCAACCATACCACCAATACCTGTCCATCCAAAAAATACACCTACTACAATACCTACAATAATTAAAACAACTCCTAAAATAATTTTACCAATACCATTTCCTGACCCAGCTAATAGTGGGAAAACATGAATTTCTTGTTCATTTACTACCATTTCAACTTCTTCAGAACTTTTGAAATTATCTTCTTCAATAGGTTTATCTTTTTTTGTTATTCTTTTTCCTGTAGTTACATGCCACATTCCATTTTTTATTGTTTCTTTAAATTCATGTCCAAATCTGCAACATAAACCTTTGAATACATCTTGAAGATTATAACCATAAATTGTAATTGCTTTCTTTCCGTATTTCTTTCCTAAGTTTCCATGTAAGTAAATTTTATGTTCTTTATCCATTAATAAGATCCTTATGTCTTAAAACTTTTGATAACTGTCTTTGCCATTTTGAAATAGTATCTTCACAACTTTTTCTGTTATAAAGATGATGAATAAATTTATTATCACTAATTACAATACCGATGTGATTTATAGTTTTTGAGGCAATAGTGAACAAAAGAATGTCTCCTTCTTTCATTTCTTCTTTTTTAATTTCTACTAAACCTAAATCTTTAAAGTGATGATGAATGTAATGAGGGTTCCATTCATACCAATTAGGAGGACGTGGGTGATTTCCAAAATCAATGTTATAATTTAATTTATAATAATCTCTTGCTATAGTAAAACAATCATAAACATAACTAACATACTCTCTATTTAGTAAATCTGAAACCTCTTCTGTTCCAAACCATAAAATGTCTGTTAAATTTTCACCATCTGTATGAACAATTCCAAAAGGAACTTGAGCATTATCCTGAGATAGAGTATCTTCATGTGAAGGTGTTCTGGGATCATAGCCAATAGGAACAGAATTCATAGTATGTGAATGAATTATAGCATAATCTTTGTCATAGTATTTTTCACTTTCTTTTAGTGAAATAGAAAAATAATTCACAGGATCATCAGCTAAATTGTCTGATGGAATGAATTTATTATCTATAAGAAAGCCACATGCTTCTTGAGGATAACAACTTAAAACATGAGATTTAAATTCATCATAATTATCAATTGTAAATTTATTCATAATCTTATCTTACCCTAACACGTGAAACACCAGGAAAACCTAAATCTCTAAGAATTTGTCTTCTTGGTAATTTTAAACCAGGCCTATCAAGAGGAGAGCACATTTCAAAATGAAGATGAGTTTTTATAGAACTTGGCAATTTTTTAGTAATGTAGTATTCATCAACAGGAAAATAAGCAGAAGTATTAGGTTCAGTTCCATCATCTGTAAATTTATAGAATGTTCTCCATCTTGTAACCTTCATACCTACAAGATCACCTAAAGATAATACAGCAGCCATCATAAATTTATTAACATTGCTTAAAGAAATTTGAGGCCTTGCTGGAGCTGTTCCATCTATTTTTGTTTCATAACCACTAACTTCTATTGGTAAAGGATAATAATCATTTCCTCTCCAAGAAATAGGAGCAGTTGAACTACCAGTTGGTGTATTTGTATAATAATAAGTTGTACCACCTATTGCAGTAGCATCAAAATCAAATAACTCTACATAAGCATCAGGGTTAAGAAGATTTCCTTCTTGTAAAATTGTATTAGCCATTAAGTTCCCAGATCAAATTGCTGTGTTATTGAAAAAGAAATAGTATAAAGATTTCCTGAAATAGGAGTTTCTTGAAATGAGTCTTTATCAATTCTCCATTTCTTTGAAGAACTATCTCCATTTGCAGTCCAAGTAAACCATACATCACTTCCTACTGTCTCATAAAATGTATTTATAGTTGATCTTTCAGAAGAAGTTAAATTTTCAAAAGATAAATTCCATTTATCAAATTGTGAATTAGGCCCATCTTTTGCAAATTGTCCAAAACCTTGACCAAATTGAACAGCTAAAATTCTATTAGATCTTGTTTTTCTTGAAGATTGAGATACTCTTGAAGTAAGAGGTAAAGTAGGAGCTGCCATGTTTTAAAATACCGTTTGAAGTTGAGTTGGGTTTAATTGATTTCCAGATCTTTTTGCATTAGTTATTCTAGTATCAATTAAAGTTTTAAGTTGTTCTCTTACAGCTTTTGCAATTCTTGTAGATTGTTCTTCAGAAGTTTCATCATCTTTAGATTGAAGTGTAACATTTATTGCTCCAATAGAAATACCACTATCTGCTCCACCTTGCATTCTAACACCTAATTTTCCATCTGCTCCTCTTGAAAGTGGCATAATAGCTTCTGGCCCTGCTTCACCCATAACTCCTAAACCTCTTGAGCTATTGAATAATGTTGGGTTATCAACAACACCACCATTTGCAAAGAATTCTACTCCATTATTAAATGCTCCACCATCTGCTTTTCCAAAATTTGGTCCCCATTGTCCTAAACCAGTAGAGGAATTGTATTGAGTAGAACCAGACATTCCTCCACCTACCATACTAACTAACTGTTGAACAGCATACATAACTAACATTTTTGCTATTAACATTTCTATTTGTTTTATGATTGCCATTCCCATGTCAGCCCAAGAAGCTTTACCTGTTTCTGCCATTTCAACCATACTTTCTGCTATGTCATCAACAGCTCCAATAGTAATTTCTTTCATTCCTGTAGTAAATTGATCTGCAATAGAACCTTGAGCAGCAAAACTATCTTTATAATGTTGAGTTAATTTTTCAACATAAGATCCAGAAATTCTAACTTCATCTTGTCTTGCTTTTTCAAGTATAGCTCTTTTTTGACTTTCTGATGTAGCAAAAGCTTTTGTATCATCACCATACCTTTCTTTTAATTGCTTATACTTTTCATCGACTGCTTGTATTTCTGCTTTAGCATTAGCTCTTATTATAGTAACTTTATTACCTTCAAGTTGAGCCCAAGATTTAGATGCATTAACTTCTAAATCAGAAATCATTTTTAATTTTCTATAATTTTCTTCTGATTGTTTTTTACTTTCTTCTTTAGTTATTTTTTCTTTTTCAGTAGAAGCAACTTTTTGAAGCATTACTAACTTATCTTGATGAAGTTTTTCTTCTTGTTCTGATTGTCCATGAGATTTAAGAAATTCTGAATGTCTTACATTTTCTGCTTGTAATTCTGCTTTTAATCTTAAATCTATCTGCTTAATTCTATCATTAGTTGTTTGAGCTTCAATTCTTGCTATGTCATTGGCAAGAGCTTCTACTGCTTTTCTTTCAGCATTAGCTTCACTTTCTGCTGCTTTTGCTAATGAAGAAGCAGATCTTGCAGAAGCTCTTGCAGGAGCAGCATCACGTTTATTTTCAGCAGCAACACGTTTTTCTGTTTCATCTCTTGCTCTTGTTAAAGCTTGAGTGTATTGTCCTACTGAAATAGCTCCTTTATTATAATCAGATGTTAATTGTTGCTGAACATCTTTTAATTTTTCCCATTCATTTCTTTGTCCCTTAATTATACCAGCGGTTTCTTTTGACATTTCAACTGAACCTTTATGAGCAGTTGAAGCTTTTGCATTTTTTTCATCTTCTTCTTGTTGAAGAGCTGTAAAGTATGTTTTAGAATTGTCTAATTTTTCTTTCCAAACTTTGGCATCTTCTGTTCTTCCATTTCTAAGAGCAGCATCATACCATCGCTGATAATCAGATTGATTTGATTTTAATTGATCAAGATGAGTTTTTTGAAGAATTCCAATTCTTTCACTTGCATGTATAGCTCCTTCTGCAATGCTATTTAAACTGTTTAGAACACCTACAACCCATTTGGTATCAACAAACTCACGTTTCATTTGTTCCCATGAGTTGCTTAATCTATTAAGAGATGCTTGAGCAGTTTCAGATGGACCACCTGCACCATAAGTTTCTGCTAATGTTTGCGCAAATTTAGCAAGGGTGTCAATTCCTACTTCACCTTTGCTAATCATGTCATTTAATTTTTCAGTTGTTACACCCATTGATTTAGCATACAACTCAAAGGCACCTGGTAATCTTTCACCTAATTGTCCACGTAATTCTTCAGCTTGAACTTTACCTTTAGACATCATTTGTTCTAAAGCTTTAAATACACCTTCAGTATCTTGAGAGGATGAACCTAATTTAGCCATTGAGGCAGCAACATTTTCAAAAATTTCTTTCTGATCTTTTAAAGATAAATTAGCACTATTAGCAGCAATTTGAAATTTAGCAAAACCTTCTGCAGTTGATTGAAATTCAAGTCCTAATTTATTAGTAGTTTCAACTAAAAATTGAAATTCAGATGCTGATTGAGATGCTGTACCTGCAGCTATACCTAATAAATTTGATAACTTATCAGATTTTACTGAAGTTTCAATCATCATTTCACCTAATTCTTTAATAGACTCAAGAGCTAAGCCTACACCAACCATTTCAGCTGTTATTTTTATTTGGGAACTAACTACAGACATTTAACTTCCTTTATTAAGAGATTTAATAAAAACATTATCTAAACGTTTTAATACTTTTATTAACCCTGGACTTATTTCTTCATCAAGCAATTCATTTGCTAATTTAAAGTCCATTAGGGTTAATGGGGAGATTTGAGAGGGTTTATACATTGCAATTCTATAGTATTTATTAAGAAGTGGAAGAACTTCATCTTCTACGATAGGTGCAATTAATTCAGGTGGAGTTTGTTTTGTTATTTTTTTAACATTTTCTAACATCATTCTTTTTGTATCACCAGCTTCATTTACAGAAGATGAAAGATCAACTTGCCATTCAATCAACTTTTCTAATTGAGGCAAATCATTTGTTAAAAAAAATTTACTTTATTATAAATGTGTTGTAGCAATTGAGCATGCAACCAATCTAATTCTACATCATTTAATAATTCATTAAGAGCTTCTTCACTAAATTGTTTTTCAAAGAAACCATTATCTGTCCATCCTACAATACATCTTTTTAAGATCTCTTTATAATCTGACTTTTCATTTTTTTCAGAAATTTCACTAACATAATCAATAAACTGTTTTGAATGTCTTCCAACTAATTGAATTTCACCTGTTAATTGCTTTCCATCTTCATCTTCAAAAATAGGAAGTCCTGTTGCTTCATTAACTACAAAATAAGTAGAGATTTTAGGTTTTGTATTTTTTATGCTTGATTTAATTGAACTCATTATAAATTCCTTGTATTATTTTTTAAAATTTGATCTATTTCTATTAAAGATGTAGATACCATACCAACTGGCCTATTATGTATTGAACCTTCTTCAACATAACCTGCATAAGAAGTCTCATTGTTTATTTCAAAGCCATTTTCATTATGATCTATTTTCCACGCATTTCTTAATTTACCAGAATTTACAGGAGTTTTACTTTGAATAGTATCTAATAATTCTTCACCTGAGTGTTGAAGAAGATGTTTTAAGTCTTCTTCAACAATTGATGAAATTAAATTTGGTGGAACATTTACCATCTATTTAAATTAACTTCTGGTTAAAACAATAGCAGATGAATTTGTACCATCATAAATTGCTTCAAAAGGCATGTTAAGAACAATAGGGTTATCATTTGTGATAGGATGATTTCCT
>Ga0209668_10000106_pt1 | contig 33287 bp, 26 predicted proteins | sample FrelakmetPLP11PL_FD_187150 | JGI IMG/M metagenome (GOLD analysis project Ga0209668, IMG submission 187150) | Freshwater lake sediment microbial communities from the University of Notre Dame, USA, for methane emissions studies - PLP11 PL (SPAdes)... | ecosystem: Environmental > Aquatic >...
TGCGGGGGTTCGCACCTACGCCGCCGATGCCACGTATCACGCCAAGTGCCTTGAGCGCCGCGCAGCCGTTTCGCGCGCGCTGCTCGACCATGCGGCGGCGATGCAGGACTACAAGCTCTACATTGAGCGCTATTCGAACGACAAGGACATCGCGATCGTGCGCCGCAGCCGCGACTACACTGCGCTGTGCGGCCGTCCCGCACCTGCCTTCAGTGCCGATCGTTGGGCGCTGGGACAACCGCTGACGCGCGAAGGCCTGCTGGGACAGCCTGTGCTGGTGAGCTTCATGGCGAGCTGGTGCGAGAAGTGCGACAAGGAGAAGGAGTTCATCAAGGACCTCAAGAAGCGTTACGGGCCGCGCGGGCTGCGCTTCGTCGGCGTCGTGCATCCCTGGCGCGAGAAGGAAGGCAAGAATCGCCACACCGAAGAGAGCTTCCTGACCTTCGCTGCCCAGAGCGGCTTGGACTTCCCGCTGCTTCAGGACAGCGGAGAGCTTACGGGCAACACGGCGCGTGCCTTCGGCTCGCAGGCCCTTCCGGATCTGGTTCTGATCGATGCGCAGGGCAATGTGCGCTGGCACGATCATCCCGCCAGCCTGCAGGCAAGCACGATCGAGCGCCTGCTCACCTCCAAGCCCGCGCAACCGAAATGAAGCTGCGCAGACTGTGCGTTTTCTGCGGATCGCGCAGCGGCACCCGGCCGGAATACGCCGAGGCGGCGCGGGAGCTCGGTCGCCGCATGGCCGAGCATCAGATCGAGCTGGTCTTCGGCGGCGGCAAGGTCGGACTGATGGGCATCGTGGCGGACTCGGTGCTGAAGCACGGCGGGAGCGCGGTCGGCATCATCCCGCGCGGCCTGCTGGAGCGTGAAGTGGGCCACACCGGACTGACCCGCCTCGAGGTCGTGCAGACCATGCACGAACGCAAGGCTCGCATGGCCGAGTTGTCCGACGGGTTCGTGGCTCTGCCCGGCGGCTACGGCACCTATGAGGAAATCTGCGAGGTGGTCACCTGGGCACAGCTGGGCATTCACTACAAGCCCTGTGTGCTGGTCGATGTCGCCGGATACTGGCAGCCGCTGATCGCACAGATCGACAGCGGAGTGCGCGAGGGCTTCGTCGACCCGACCATGCGCTCGCTGCTGACCAGTGCATCCACACTCGATCAGCTGTTTCAGCAGTTCGAGCAGTTCCAGCCCGCGCCGGTTCAGCGCTGGATGGGCCTGCGCGACTCCTGAGCGCGGAGCTACTGCCCGAGTCCGTCGAGAATCTCTACCTTCGACTTCTGGCGCAGACCGTTGCGCCATGTCATCAGCTCCGGAAGGCTCGGCCGCCGCGTGCGCAGCTCTTCGGCGATTTCCGTCTGCACATCTTCGAGGCTGACCTTGCGTCTCTCCGTGACTTCCACGAGATACCACGCGTTGGCCTGACGGAACGGCCCCATGACCTCACCCACCTTGCCTGCCTGAGCCGCTGCAAAGATCTCGGGCGTGTAGCGATCTTCGCGGAATCGTCCCGGCACCCTTCCGCCGTTGACTCGTGTTGCCGCATCGACGCTTTCGGCTCTGGCGATAGCGGCGAAGTCCTCGCCGGCGCGGATGCGCGCCAGCAGTTCCTCCGCTTTGGCACGCGATTGAATGCCTGCAGCCTCCAGTGCGGCGTCAAGGTCCTCGCGGGACCAGCCTTCCTCGACTTTCGTCAGCGTGATCGGCAGCGCGATCACGCGGGCCTCGATGCGTTCACCTGTCTTTCCGTAGAGTTCCTCGTAGCGATAGCGAACGGACTCCGGACTGATGCTGCGCTCCGCGATGATCATCTTCTCGGCCAGAACATCGGTCAGAGAGCGGAAGGTCCACTCTCGATAGAGCGTGTTGGGATCGCGCCCGCCGCGACTGATGTACTCAAGCCACGTCTCACGCGTACCACCCTTGGAATCCCTGATGAGCTCGTCGATGTAGTCACGAGCGCGCTGCTGGGCCTCTTCGAGCGTCGCACTGATCCCCAGTTCCTCTGCGCGCTTGTGAACCAGATAGGATTCGGCGAAGGTATGCGTCAGCGATTCGCCGATGCGCTGCGACATCCAGCGCGCAAAAACAGCCTTCGACACCGGTTCACCATCGACGGAAATCACGGGATCCGCGAGATCCGGCCGTTCGGGATTCTCCCGCTCGCCCCACATCGTCGGGAGCACATCGACGCGCACATTCTCCCTCAGCCGCTCCTGCACGGCGCCGATTTCGTCCATCTGCGGCCCGCGCTCGAGCAACTTGAGTTCCAGATCGCGGCGCACGGACTCCAGCGGCATCGAGTCCACCTTGAGCACTTTGATCAGCCAGTAGCCGCCCTTGGCGAACAGCGGCTGCGAGATCTCGCCCACAGGCAGCGTTTCGAGCGCGTCGAGGAAGTTCCACGGCCAGCCCGGATGCCGGAATCCGCCCGCAAACTGACCGCGGCGCGCCTTCGTGGCCGGGTCTTCCGATTCACGCGCAGCGAGAGCCTCGAAATCCTCACCCTTCAGAATGCGCACGCGCAGGGCTTCAGCCCGGGCCTTGCCCTCCGCTTTGGCTTTTTCGTGCGCGGCCTGAAATTCGACACGATCGAGCTTCTCCGGTGTCGGAACGGTGACCTTGACGAAGATCGCACGCAGATCAAAGCGTTTGCCGTGTCTGCCGTACAAGAGCTCCCACTCGCGCACCAACTGGTGCTCCGGCACCACGCGATCGATCGCCGCAAGGGACTTGCTCAGCAGCTCCGTTCCGAAGCGATTGCGGAATTCCGAGCGCACACCGCGCTCCGTACGCCCCGTGCGCTCCAGTTCGGCGAGCCACTCCTGCTTGCGTCCGAAGAAGGCCTTCTCGATGCGCTCCGCAAGGATGCGATCGATCTCGGCATCCACGACACCCGGCTCCAGCTCGATCTGCTTGCGCAGGGCTTCGCGCTCGACCACATAAGTCTCCAGCGCATACTCCCGAGCTCTTGATTCGCCAGTGAAGCGCACGAGCCAGCGCGCGAACTCGCCCCAACTGATCTCCTGCCCGTCGATGCGCAGGGCTGGAGCGGTTTCGGACAGATCGGCAGGCACGCCGGCAGCCGGCGTCGAAGTCGGCATCTGCGGACGGATCGGCTGCTGGGCCAGGCCCAGCGACAGCGGGAGAGCGGCAATCAGGGACAACAGCATCGCTCCGGGAGTATCGCACAGCACAGGGGGTCGGATCAGCAGGACCGCGCTAGGATCAGCCCCCGTGAACCTGAGCCGTACACAGGCGCTCATCGTGCTGGGTCTGCTGGCCCTCGCAGCGGCATGGCTGCGGGTCTCCCTGACACTGGCCGATCCGGGCTTTGACCCGGTGGAGGCGCGCGGCCTGCTGCGCAGCGACCCGGCGCTGCTGTTCCATTTCGTGCAGAGCATCCTGGATGCGGGTGGCTGGCCGAGTGAGTTCGCCAGCCATGCTCGCATCGAAGCGCCTGTGCCGATGTCGGTGCCTGCACTGTTCGCACTCGGCCCGGAGTTCGGGATCGCTGGCTTTCATGCCCTGCTGCAGGGCACGCTGGCGCCGGATCTTCCGCTGCATGTCAGCTGCCTCTGGTTCAGTTCGCTGTGCGCCTCTGGCCTGGTGTTCGGCGCGGCACTGCTGGCGCGCGAGCTGGGCTTGTCGCGTGCCCTGGCCTTGCTGGCGGCCCTGCTGACTCTCTTGTTGCCGGCCAACCAGCGCACGCTGGGTTTTCTGCTGGTGGGCGAGGACTACAGCTTTCCGCTGTGGCTGCTGCATCTGGGCCTGGCCCTGCGCGCCGTGCGCACGCGCTCGAGCGTCTGGGCGCTGCTGGCGAGCTTCAGCCTGCTGGTCTCGCTAGCAACCTGGCATGCAGCCAGCTTCTTTCTGACGCTCGAAGTGGCCGGGGGATTCGCGCTGTATCTGCGCAGTGCAGGCAATCCGCTGCGCGAACGGCCCGGTCAGCTGGCTCTGGGAGTCCTGCTGCTGGGAAGCCTCGCGATCCCGATGCTGCGCCACACGGCCTTTGTATTCTCGCTGCCAGCGGCTGTGCTGCTGGGAATGGCCGCGGGCAGGACGCGGGTGGCGGCCTGCGCCTGCGCAGGGCTGGTGCTCAGCGCCGGACTGGCCTGGGCTCACCTTTCGGGCAGCGGCAGCGGAGAATACAGCCACGTCTTCGCACTGCTCGCGGCCAAGCTCGGACACGCGCTGGCGCTGCCGGCCGATCCACGCGAGCTGCCCTTCGAAGTGCGCATCATGTGGCAGGGTCCGTTCGCGAGCCTGGGCCCTGCCACGCTGCTCACTATGCTGGGCGTCGGCTCGCTGGCGGCGCTGAGTAGCGCGCGAATGCTGGGGCGTTTTTTCAGCCAACCCGCCGCTTCGGATCCTCGCGCGGCGCTGGTCGCCGGCCTGTTCTGGCTGGGACTGCCGCTGGCCCTGATGATCGAGCGCGTGGTGATTCTGCCGGGTGCCCTGGCCGGGGTGCTGCTCGTGCACGCCCTGACGCGAAAACGCGCCTGGCTCTTCGGTCTGACGGCGCTCCAGTTGGCGCTTTTCAGCGCCCACTACCGCGAATGGCGCAACCCCTGGTACCAACCGGTCATCCGTCGCGATGAGCTGCGCGCCGCACTGGCTGCGGTCGAACGCCTGACTCCCAGCGGGGCCGTGGTCGCGACCGACTTCGTCAACGGCCCCGCTGTGCTGGCCCATACCGGCCGCGCCATCGTCCAGCAGCCGAAGTGGGAAACGCGACGCAGTCGGGAGCGCATCGAGGAGTTTCTCAAGGCATGGTTTGAGGGCGACCTCGTGAGCTTCCACCGGTTGCTGCAAGAGCGCTACGGTGCCGGGTACCTGCTGGTGGACCGCGCGACGCTGACAATGGGAATGCGCTACGCCGCCGGGGTTTCGTCGGGGGTGCCGCTGCGGCCGGACAGCCCCGCCGCATTGCTGGGGAGCTTCGACGGGCGCCCCACCCCGCCCGTGAACGGCTTCGAAGTGCTGTACGAGAGCTCCCCGCTGCTGCGTCAGTCCAACGGACAGCCCTCGGCGCTGTTCCGCCTCTACAAGCTTAAGTAACTGCTGTCAATTGACTTAGCCACACATGGGGAAATAGGTTCCCAACGAATCGACGGAAGCAAATTCCTAGGGGTAGGGTTCCTTGGAGCCTATACGTGCTGAACCGAATCCCCATCCTGCCCTGCGTACTCACGACCGCATTGATCGGCCTGCTCTCCCCGGCGCTGCTTGCGGACGCCAAGGGGGCTGGCAGCCTGCTGTTGTTCCCGATGTTCGACAACCTGCGTGGCCAGCAGACGCTGATCACGGTCACGAACACCCATGCGGATCCCCTGCTGGGGACAGTTCGGTTGGAGTACGTCTACATCAACCGGGTGGGCTGCCAGGAGTTCAACCGCAGCCGCACCCTGACGCCCAACGATACGCTCACCGTTCTGACCCGGGTCGACAACCCGAATATGGCGCAGGGCTATGTCTATGTCTTCGCCAAGAGCCTCACGACCGGCAAGGCGATCAAGTTCGACCACCTGATCGGCACCATGGCGACGCTGGGTCTCCATGATTTTGAGCTGGACCCGTTTGTTTTCCGCGCCGGAGCAGCGCTTGCCGAAGGCGCGCATACCGATCTGGAAAACGAGGGCATCGGCGACGGTCTGCGAGATCTCGATGGCCTCGAATACGAGCCTGCGCCTGCGGAAATCCTTGTTCCCCGCTTCTTCGGCCAGAGCGCGGAACTCGAGTCGGAACTGATTCTGATCAACCTCACCGGCGGCGCGCAGTTCGATGCACTGATCGATCTGCTGATCTACAACGACAACGAGGAAGTGTTTTCTGGACAATACAGCTTCCGCTGCTGGAAGCGGGTCAAGCTGATGGAACTCAGCGGGGCCTTCTCTGACTCCTTCCTGCTCTCGACCAACCATGCCCCCAACGAGGTCAGCACGGGATCGCTGCCCATTACCTGCCCTGAAACGGGCTGGGTGCGAATCAACGGCAACCTGGCCAACTCGACTCACACGGTGATCCCTGATCCGGCGATTCTTGCGGCTCGGGTGGACAACGCTCTAGCTGGCCCGCTGGCACATCTGCCCTACTCCAAGGGCGTCCAAGGCAACGGTAGTCTGCTTTCTCACTCGATCACCGGTCAGTGAGTTTCTGGGAGGCGCAGGCCTCCAAGTCGGGCTCTGCCAAGGAGTTACAAGCTCCTAGGCCCCACCAACTGGCGCCGCAACAGATGCCGAAAAAACTTCCTTTTTCAGGAAGACGCATCTTGCGCTCCCCGCCGAGGTCACTACAATCGGCCCTTGGCTCACCGCATGGGCTTCCCCGCATTCGCGTGGTCGGGGTCGTTTCAGGCTGTGGACCACTTCCAATCCCCCACCGCGGGGGCCCGGGACCCCTAGGGCTAGCCACAGGGAACCGGCCACCCCCCAGGATTCAACTCAGAAAGACATCATGATCAAGTTCTCGACTCTCGCCCTGGCCGGCGCCGCCGTCCTGGGTCTCACCGCTGGCGCCTCCGCTGGCGTCCAATCCGCTGGCTCGCTGCTGGTGTTCCCCTACTTCGAAAGCGGCCGCAACGCCGCCTCGGGTGTTGACACCTACGTGACCGTCACGAACATCAACCTGAACCCCGACAACGGTACGGTCAAGGTTGAGTACGTGTACATCAACGGCAGCACCTGCCTCGAGTTCAACCGCACGCGCACCCTCACCCCGGGTGACACGCTGACGGTGAACACGCGTCAGGACAACCCCAACAGCACCTCCGGCTACCTGTACGTCTTCGCCAAGAACAAGACGACCGGCGCCGCGATGAGCTTCAACCACCTCATCGGCACCTCTCGCGTCACCAGCGGCTCGAGCGGCACCGACATGGAAATCGCCCCGTTCGTTTTCAAGGCCAGCGGCGCCGAAGGTGCCAACACTGATGCCGACAACGACGGCCTCCGCGACATGAACGGCACCGAGTACGAAGGTGCTCCGGACCAGATCTTCATCCCGCGCTTCGTGGGTCAGGGCGCTGCTGACTCCCAGCTCATCCTCATCGGCCTGACGGGCACCAAGTTCACCACCACGGTGGACCTGCTCATCTGGAACGACAACGAGGAAGTGTTCTCGGGTCAACACACCGTTGATTGCTGGCAGAAGACTTCGCTGAGCAGCATCAGCGGCGCCTTCAACAACGACTTCCTGGCCTCGACCAACCACAACACCCTCGAGTCGCTCAACGGCGCCGAGACGGGCATGTTCTGGATCAACGGTCTGATCGCCAACTCGACGGCCGCTTCGGTCGCCGGTCCGGCGGTGCTCGCCACCCTCGTTGAGAAGATCAACGGCGGTTCGGGCGCGGTTCTGCCCTACGCGGTCGGCACCCAGAACAACGGCGACCTGGTCAACCAGAGCCTGTTCGCGGACAACAACTGATTCCAACCGGACCTAGCGTCCGCTTCGGAGCCGCTCCCCTCGGGGGGCGGCTCTTTTTTTGAAAATTCCCAAGAATGGCTTACGTCATCTGATTCCTAGGTCTCTTGGCGAAAATCTTCGGATCGAAGCCACGGCGCGGAAGGATCCGCAGCCTGCGCTTTTCCAGGACTCCTCAACCTCGCGGCCTCCCTGCAGAACTGACAAGCGACATCCTGCACCGGCCGATCCGGAATATGCTTCGGGCCTCCCAATCGTGGATCGAACGCCTCCGGCGGAGCCCTGGCCGCGCTGTCGCCACGATGCAACTTACTGATTTCGTGAGGATTTCAGGATCGACTGCGTCTGTTCCGAGCCCAGCGAACCAACCGACATTGCGTGGTCAATCTAGAAAGCCTGATTGTCATTTCGTGCTTCGCCACGATGCGAGCGAACTCCTATCCGACAGGAGCACGCAAAGTTCCATGTGAGTGTCGCACGGCTTGTCGAAGCCGGAGCGGTCTTGTCAGCGAGCCGTGGTCCGCTACTGTGCGGTGAGTTCGCGCAGTTTCTCGCAGGGTTTTTTGAGCCTCGCCGCTGCGTCGGACGCATCCAACCACCTCAGATTTTCATCATGAACCTCAAGCACGTCATTCTCATGGGTGCGACGCTCGCCTTCGCCGGCAGCGCTCTGGCCCAGGACGCCACGCAGAACAACAAGCGTGGCAACAGCCTCTATGTCTTCCCCCTGATCCAGAAGACCCCCGGCAGCCTCAGCCTGATGACCATCACCAACCTCGATGAGGGTGGCACGCAGGGCACCGCTTCGGTGGACGCTCACTTCGTCTTCCGCAGTGGCCAGACCTGCCTGGAGACCCTGAACTTCAGCAAGCCGCTGACCCCGCTGGACACGCTGACCGTCAGCGTCAACGGTCAGGGAGCTCTCCCCAACGGCTTCAACGGTTTCGCCTATGTCTACGCGGAGGCCACCGGCGCCAGCGCCACGGCCATCAAGTACGACAACCTGGCCGCAGCCCAGTATGTGTTCGACGGTGTCAACGCTTCGGCGTACGAGATCGACGCTTACGGCTTCAAGGCGGGCTCCGCACTGGCGAACCTCGCCAACACGGATAACGACAACGACGGCGTCCGTGACCTCAACGGCACCGAGTACGAGGCTGTCCCCAACGTCCAGATCTACCCGCGCTTCTTCGGTCAGGCCACCCAGGGCGCTCCCGGCTTCAGCTCGACGCTGACGCTGCTGTCGCTCGTCGGCAGCCAGTTCGACGTCGTGGTCGACTTCCTGATCATCAACGACAACGAGAATGCCTTCTCGGGTCAGGCCGGCTTCCGCTGCCACAAGACCTTCTCTCTGCTGGAGATCTCGGGTGCCACCGCCAACCAGTGGCTCGCCGACTCCAGCGGTGACAACGACAGCGAGTTCATCGTCTGGCCGCGGACCACCGCTCCGATCGAGACGGGTCTGCTGCGCATCGTCGGCGCGACGGCCAACAGCACCGCCGCGACGCAGGACAACCCTGCACTGCTGAGCCTGCTGGTCAACCGCCGCCAACCCGGCGGAAACCCGCCCGGATTCGGCGGCGAGGGCTCGGGCGAGACGACCGCGACCCTGCCCTACGGCAAGGGCATCAACAACAGGGGCAAGCTCGTCAACCTGAGCCTGTTCCCCAACAACAACTGATGTCCTGACGACGGAAGTGTTTCCAAGCCGGCGGGGAGTCCGAGATCGGACTCCCCGCCTTCGTTCCGGTGCGTATCATCGGCGCGGTGAAGTACCCGTTGTTCCCTGTGCTGGCCGGACTGCTGATGACAGCGCTGGCTGCCTGCGGCCAGCAGCAGAAGCGGCCGGACCTGATCCTGATCACGCTCGACACGACGCGCACGGACTCGCTGGGCTGCTACGGGCGAAGCGGAGATCCGACGCCCAACCTCGATGCGCTCGCGCGTGAAGGTGTGCGCTTCACTCAAGCGCGCAGCGTAGCCCCGCTGACACTGCCTTCGCATGCTTCGATGCTGACGGGTCTGTACCCACCGCGCCACACCGTGCGCGACAACGGACAGGCCGTCCTTCCGGAGAGCGCGCGCACCGCCGCAGAAGTCCTGGAAGACGCGGGCTACGAGACAGCGGCTTTTGTCGCCGCCGCGGTGCTCGATGAGCCCTGGGGCATCGCGCAGGGCTTTCAGTATTTCGACGCACCGCAGGACACCGGTGATGGCAGCGCGCATGTCGGCGAGCGCAACGGCCGCGAGGTGCTCGACCGCACGCTAGCGTGGCTGCCGACGCGCGATGCACAGCGCCCGCTGTTCCTGTGGGTGCATCTGTTTGATCCGCACGCACCTTACGAGCCGCCGGCCGATGCGCTCGCGCGCGCCGGCGGCAATGCCTATCTGGGCGAGGTGGTTGAGACTGATCGGCAGGTGGGCCGTCTGCTCGCGGCGCTGCGCGCCTCGGGCCGCTTCGATGCATCGGCTGTGCTGGTCGTCGCCGACCACGGCGAAGCGCTCGGCCAGCACGGCGAGCCCACGCACTCCGCACTGTGCTACGAGCCGACCATTCATGTGCCGCTGATCCTGCGACTGCCCTCCGGCGAGCAGGCTGGCCGCGTGGAAGAGAAGCTCGTCAGCGTCGCGGACGTCTTTCCCACGCTGCTGGAGCTGGCCGGAGAGAGCGTTCCCGAGCGCATCGACGGCCGCAGCCTCCGGACGCCGGACTCGTCGCGCGCCGTTTACTTCGAGTCATACTCCGGTTGGCTCAATCACGGCTGGAGCCCGCTGATCGGCGTGGCGCAGGGCCGCGAGAAATATCTGTGGAGCGAAACGCACGAGCTCTACGATCTGACTTCGGATCCGCGCGAGAAGCAGGATCTCGGACCTGCACAGGCCGCACGCTGCCTGCAGCTGGCCGATCTGCTGCAGCAGCAGTTCCGCGGGCCCGAGCTGCGCCCGAACGCTTCGGCCGGCATCGATCCGGTACAGCGCGAGCGCATCCGTGCGTTGGGCTACGCCGGGGCAGGTGAAGAGGGCGCCGCGATTCCCGCACCTTTCGCGCCGACGGGACTGCCGCGCCCCAAGGACTCCATGCCCGAGTTGCGCGCATACTATGAGGCGCTGCTGGCCGACGCGCGCGGCGAGCGTGAGCAGGCGATCCGCACCCTGCAGGACATCGTCGCCGCCAACCCGGCGCACTATGCCGCCGCAGACTACCTCGGCGCTGCATTGCTGAGCGCAGGTCGGGCTGCGGATGCCGAGCGAATGCTGCTGGCTCTGGCGCGTGCGGGACGCGCGCGCACCACGACGGCAGCCAACCTTGCGCGCGCCTGCGAAGCCCAGGGCCGACTCGAAGAGGCGCGCGGACACTGGAAGCAGTGCGCGGCTCTCGCGCCGCTGTCGCGCGAACCTTGGCAGCAATTGCTGCGACTTTCCGAGAGTCTGGGCGATGCCAAAGGCGCGCAGGCCGCGCGCACGGCGCTGGAAAAGCTCTAGCGCTCTTCCTTGCCGGCCGTGGTGCCCGTCATCGCCTCGCGGCTCTGCGAGGCCTTGGTGGCGGAAGTCCCCGTGCTGTGGCCGGGATCGACCCACGAACGCGAGAGCTCCTTGGTGCCGAACAGCTTCTTCGTCACGCGGTTGTAGACATCAAAGGCCTTGGCTTCGACGCGCGCCGGCGGGAATCCGCCCAGCAGCTCGCCGCGCTCCAGACGCGCCTTGGCACGCTTCTCCCACCAGCCCTTCTTGCCGCGCGCGAGCCCGTAGTTGAGCGTCGCGTAGTGGTGGTACATCTTGCGCGCGAGCATCACATCATCGGGGATGCGGCCCTCCCAGGTCTCTTCGAGGTGGTACTGGCCGAGCTTGCCGAAGTCTTCGAGCCTCGTCGGAGGCACGAAGCCCTGTTCGATGGCCTGATCCCACATCGCCGTGCCCGGAATCGGGCGATACGGCCAGACGGTGGCGCGCGAGCGCGGGCAGGCGACATGCACGCGGCGGCACTGATCGATCGTGGCGAGCATCGATTCGCGCGGCTCGCCGGGGTAGCCGATGATGTAGGTCAGGTTGGCGCAGATGCCGCGCTTGTCGAGTTCGATCGCGCCCAGAACGTTGTCATCGTCCTTGATGGGCTTGCCGATCTTCTTCATCATCTCGTTCGTGCCCGCCTCGGCGCCGATTTCGGCGACATACATGCCGGAGGCGATCATCAGATCGAGCGTGTCGGGCTTGTAGTGCAGGATGGAATGCGTCTCGATGAATGCGTTCCACCAGAACTTGATGTTGCGATCCAGCAGACCCTGGGCGAACTCGCGTGTGCGCTTCTCCATCACGCCGAAGTTGGCATCGTGGAAGCGCACCACATCGAAGTTCCAGCGCTCCTTGAGCTCGGCAAGATCATCGAGCATCCGATCCGCCGGCATGGCCTTCCAGCGCCGATCCGTCACGAAGGGCGAGCAGCAGAAGGTGCAGGGCTCGGGGCAGCCGTAGCTGGAGAAGTACGTGATGCCGAAGTACGGCTTGCGATCGCCGATCGCCTCCGGCGTGGGCATGCGCAGCACATCGCGGTGGCTCTGAGCGCGCATCTGGTGCACGCGATAGGGCTCGATGTCGATCAGGTGCCAGGGCAGCCGGGTGATCTTGTCCCAGCCCGCGACACCGCGCTTCTCGGTCTTGACGACCTGACCATCACGCAGCAGCGCGAGGCCTTGAACCTGCTCCAACGGCGTACCGGCCTCGACGGCCTGCACCAGATCGCGGAAGGTCAGCTCGCCCTGGCCGAGCACCACGGCATCGTAGGGTGCCTGGGTCAGCTGCAGGTCCGGGCGCACGCTGGCGAACCAGCCGCCGATGAACATCGGCAGCTTGGGGTAGCGCGCGCGCACCTTGCGCGAGCACATCAGGCCGTCGAACACCATGTACCCGAGGATGCCGGTGGTGGCGTAGAGCAGCGCGTCCTCGCAGGCCTCGACGACTTTGCGGTGCGCCTCCTCGGCGTCCATGATGCTCGCGTCGATGATCACGACCTCGTAGCCGTCCTGAATCGGCCAGGCCGAAATGGTCAGCATCTCCAGCGGCAGCAGGTCCTTGCTGGAGGGCAAGCCCAAGCTCTCGTCCACCTGCTGAGGCTGGTACAGAACGATCTTCTTCTTGCGACCGGTCATGGTGCGGATGCCTAGTGGGAGTTTACCAGCGAACCTGACGCGCAGGGGAGATTCAGGGGGGAGGGAGCCACGCAGGCTCCATCGGCAGGGGAGCCCGGGAGCCTGAGAACTTTCTTCATGGTGTGCCGACCCAGGCGGCCGCCTGCCTCAAGGCCTGGATCAGGTTCTCGGGGGAGGCCTTGCCCTGCCCCGCGATGTCGAAGGCCGTCCCGTGGACGGGGCTGATGCGCAGGTAGGGCAGTCCCGCCAGCGCCGTGACCCCCCCATCGGCGGCCAGCAGCTTGACCGGGATGAAGGCCTGATCGTGGTAGAGGGCCAGCACCCCGTCGTATGCCCCTCTGGAAGCCTGCAGGAACACGGTGTCGGGCGAGAGCGGTCCATGCACATCCAGACCGACCCGGCGCGCCTGCTCGACGGCCGGCGCGAGGATTTCTCCATCCTCTCGGCCGAGCACCCCGTTCTCGCCAGCGTGCGGGTTGAGGCCGGCGAGGGCCAGCTTCGGTCGCGCCATGCCGAAGAGCTGCAGGCTTTCGTGGAACAGCAGCAGCCGGTCCAGCACGCGCTCCGTCGTCACGCAGTCCAGCGCGGCGCGCAGGGGCATGTGGCGAGTCAGCAACATCACGCGCAACGAGCCCGCGATGGCGAGCATCTCGAAGCGCGTCACTCCGCACCAGCGCCCCAGCAGCTCGGTCTGTCCCTCTACCTTCTCACCTGCCAGATGCAGTGCCTCCTTGCTGACAGGACCGGTGACCAGTGCCTGAACACGGCCGGACAGCGCGAGTTCGTGCCCCAGCCGCAGCGCGGAAAGCGCAGCGCGACCGCACTGCACCTGCGCGCGCCCCATCACGAACTCACCGGGATCCTCGCTGACGATCCAGCGTTCGCGCGCCAAGCCGTGCGGCCGATGGCGCTGTGGTCCCACCACAAGCAAGTCCATTGCGCTCTGCACCCGCGGGTCGGCCAGTGCTGCCAGCGCGATCTCCGGTCCGATTCCGGCCGGATCGCCGAGCGTCAACGCGATGACGGGCTTGCCCATGGGCGCTGAGCATAAAAAAACCACCCTGCCGGAGGCAGGGTGGCGTTTCGAACTTCACGGCGCGGATGCCGGCAGCGGCAGCCGCACTCAGCGCAGCAGGCTCAGTATTGGGCCAGCATCAGCAGACCTTCGTCGTTCCAGCTGCGGAAGTGGTAGCTGCCCTGCTCCGCCGAGTGCGCGCGGAACTGGGCCATCACCGGCAGGTTGGCCTGTTGACCGCGGAAGGCGGCGGGCACGTGGATGCCCATCCGGATGCGGGTCATCGCCAGCAGGTTCATGTCCAGTCCGATCGCAAGGCGACCGTGGAACACGCAGCGCACGCGCTCTCCGCCCAGGGACTCCACCGACATCAGGCCGCGGCCCTGCGAATGGCTCAGTACCGAGAGGATCTCGTCGTAGCGACCCTCGAGGTACAGCGAGGGCTTGACGCTGGCACGGTTGCGCACGATCGCGATCGAGCCGTTGCCACCGAGCATCGGCAGGGTGCCGATGGTCTCGTCATCGCCGGAGTAGATCGAGTCGTTGTTGGACTGGGAGGCGGTGGTCAGCGGAAGGCAGACCACCAGCGCAAGCGCCATCAGAAAGGCACCGCGCATCAGTTTTTTCAGATAAGGAGAGATCGTCGCGTTCATGTCACACCCCCGAAGGGTTGGGTCCATCCGCGGCCACGCTGAAGAGCTCGGGGCAGGTCCGCACCAGAGCTTCGGCAAAGCCGGGTTGTTCGTCGATCGCCGCTCGCAGCTTGGGGGAGCGGGCGAAGAGTTCCGCCACCTCCGCCACGCGCATCGGGTGACGATCGAGCAATTGACGGAAATAGTCGAGTGATCGGCGCTGGTTGCGCTCGAGCGCGTAAACCATACCGATATTGAACCGAGCGACGAAGAAGCGGTCGTCGCGATCGGCAAGTCCGCTGATCGTGATCCAGCGCCAGCACGCGATCGCCTTGCGGTAGCTCTGCTCGGCGGAGTGCAGACGGCCGAGCTGGATCGCGGCGTGGCCGCGGTTGGCATCATCGATGGCCGTCTGGAAGATTTCGAGGTACTCCTCCGCAGCGAGCAGGCGCTTGCCCTCGTGCCCGTGCAGGAACGCGAGATAGAGGCGCGCTTCCTCGTGGCTGGGATCGATGGCGATCGCTTCCTCCAGCAGCTTGCGCCCCTTCTCCAAAGGCGACTCGATCCGCTCCAGGCGCCCGTTGAGCATCGCGCGGGCGCGCTGCCAGTCCAGACCGCCCGACAGACCGCGACCCGAGGCCAGCACGCCATCGACGAAACCGCGACCGCTGGCATGACCGTTCTCGATCGGCAGCGCGGCTTCGAAGACGCGCTCGCGATAACCCGGATCGATCGCGGCGAGGATGTAGGCCTTGCCGATCTGATAGAAGACCGACGAGAGACGGTGAACGAGGTCCAGGCTCTCGAGATCCTCGTGAGCGGCGGGCAGCTTGCGGCCGGTCAGCATCGAGAGGCGCGCGAAGATGCGCTCCGGCGCAGCCATGTCGCGGTGCATGTCGCGCTGCTGGCGGGCATCCTCGAAGAAGCCTCGGCAGCAGGAGCAAGCCTCCATATGCACCATCGCGCGGCCGGCGGCGGCCTCGTCGAGCTCGGCATCGAGCAGACAGGAAAGGTCCACCTGGAAGTCCGTGCAGACTCCAGCATGGGCCGGACCATCATCCGGCGTCAGATTCCAAGGATCAGGGCTCATCGCTGTCCTCCTCGCTCCATACATCCTGGAGCTGATCGGATTCCGGGTTCGAGCCGCGTGCGGGGCGGCAGTCAGGGCTCAGGCCTTCAAAGACCCGACGCATCGAGCGGTGGATCTTCCGGCGCGCCCGGAAGATCACCATCTTCAGATTCTCCAGACGGATGCCGAGTTGGTCCGCCGCCTCGCGGTAGCTGACCTCGTCGACTTCGACCAGATGGAGTGCCTTGCGCTCGCGCTCGGAGAGCATCGAATAGAAGCGCAGGTAGAGGTGCAGGTAGGTCAGGTAGACCTGGGCGCACTCCTTGCGGCTCTCGGTCTCGACCGCTCCCGCAAGCGGTGAGGAGGCGGGCGCGGCCTGTGGCTCGCTGACCATGTCCTCGATCGCGAGCTCGGTGCGGCCACCGCGCCCGAGCGAGCGCAGGTGCTTGAGCACGGTGTTGCGCACGATCATCGCCGACCAGACGCGGAACGCATCCTCACGCTCGGCGTTGAAGCGGTGCGGGTAGCGGTAAACGTTGAAAAAGACCTCCTGCAGCACATCGCGGGGGTCGGCCTTGCTGCCGTAGCGGCGCAGGCGCGAGGCCACCTGAATCAGAAGGTGCTGGCTGTTGAGCTCGTACAGCAGGCCGAAGGCTCCCCGGCCTTGACGCAGCCGGAAGGCCTCCATCAGGCGGGTCGAAACGCTGTCACGCAGGCTCTCCGCGGCGCGGTTGGTGTCCGCGCACAGGGCTAGGAGAGCTTCCGACTCCTCGCGCTGCAGCTCGGCTCCCAATTCCCGAATCCTCACGGCCAGGCGCTGGGCGCCGAGGTCGTTGGGCAAGGCGAAATCGGATTGGAGAGGATCCGTGACCTGCATGAGGGGCAGGGTGGGGCAGGAGGGAGGGGGCTATCTCGATCCTAGCCGCATTCAGCCGGGTGGTAACCCCGAGCTTGCGAAGATTTCATTTTCTTTTTTCAGGACTCCGGCGAGCATCGCGGCGTGCGCAGCGAGCAGCAGATCGAAGAGTGGGCCCGGGAGCTGGGCTTCGATCTGTTCGGGATCGCACCGCTGCGGCCGCCGCAGGATGCCGCACACTTCGAGGACTGGCTGGCGCAAGGCCACCATGCCGGCCTGCACTGGCTGGAGGAGCAACGCGATCGCATTGTGGACCCGCGCCGGGTGCTGCCGGAAGGAAAGAGCATCGTCGTGCTGGGCATGGGCCACTCGCGCCCCGCCGTCATGCTGGAGGGCGGTGGTCGGGTCGCGCGCTACGCCGCCGGCCGGGACTACCACAACCTGCTGATCAAGCGCGTCCGGCGGCTGCTGCGTCGCATGAAGGCCGCCGGTCTTGTGAGCGATGCGCGCACCATGGCGGATGCGGCTCCCCTGCTCGAGCGCTCCCACGCGGCCGAAGCCGGGTTGGGCTTCCTGTCCAAGGCCGCGAACCTGCTGCACCCGGCCTTTGGTCCTTTCTTCTTCCTGGCGGAAGTGCTCGTCGATCTGGAGCTGGAACCAACGAGCAGCCCCCTGCCCGGCTCCTGCGGTACCTGCACGGCCTGCATCGAGGCCTGCCCCACCGGAGCGATCGTCGCGCCGGGCCGGATCGATGCCGGACGATGCATCAGCTATCACACGATCGAGAGCCGCGCCGCCATCCCTCCCGCCATCGCCGAGAAGATCGGCCCCTGGGCCTTCGGCTGCGATGTCTGCTCCGAGGTCTGCCCCTGGTCCCGCAAGGCACCCGACCTCACCGGACGCTGGGGCAACAACCGAGTGGTCGAGGGAGGACTGGTCCGCTGGCTGGAGCCGCGAGCGGATTTCGAAACCTGGACGGAGGGCACGGCGCTGCGCAGGCCGGGTGCCGAGGGGCTGGCCCGCAACGCGGCCATCGCCCTGGCGAGTATCCAGACCGACGCCAGCCAACGCGCTTTGCTCAAGGCCCTGCGCTCCCACCCCGTGGAGCTCGTCCGGGACACGGCGGCCTGGAGTCTGGGGCGTGGGTTTGGGCAGGACGCGCAGGTCCGCCGGGAGCTCGAGCAGTGGCGTCGATCCAAATAGACATAGGCAAGCGGGTGTCAAACCGGCAAAACACGCTTACATAAACCGATACCCCACAAAGGCTTACATAGCTTACAATAGAAAACAGACCCCGCCAGGTATAGGAGATTGCATTATTCTTCAGGAACTGGCCACGGTGTCGCCCCGGACAGGCTGTCGATTCCTTTCGACAGCCTCCGGCCGGGGGGTCTAGGGGTGGGGCAAAGGCAGCCTTGCCCTAAGTCGTGGCGGCTCCGATATTTGCAACTTTCTAAGCCGCTTCGGCTGCCAGCGGCATTGCTCTTGCTAGGTCCCAAGCATGGAACACAGCAACTTCTACAGCGACCGCAAGTTCTGCACCCAGTGCCGCAAGTACGTGAGCTACCTGGTGTCGCTGGAGCACTCCTACTGCTGCGAGTGCGGATCGCGCGTGCGCCTGTTCTCCGAGAACGACTGGACGCACTTCCACGAAAACCTTGAGCGCAACCGCCCGCGCGGTGGCCGCCCCAAGAAGGGCAAGGAATCGGCCTGAGACTACCGACCGCAGGATCGGACCCGCGTTCCCCGATCTCTCGGTACTTCACTCGCGGCCTCGCGATCCCGGCACGGGGATCGCGAGGCCGCCCTTATTTGCCGCGCAGGCGCAGACGGCGCTCACCCGCTTCGATCTGCAGCTTGCGGTCCTTGATGCTCGCGTAGAACTGCTCCAGCCTTTCCCATACCAGCGCGTCCTCGGGCGCCAGCTGGGCGAGCTGCTCCGCGAGCAGCCTCGCCGCGGCCTCATCCCCCAACCCGGCCGTGAGCTCCAGTCCGTACAGGCGCAATTCGACGGACGAGGGATCCGAGCGAAAAAGACGCGCGAGGCTCTCGCGCAGCTGTGTTCGATTGCCCGCGCGACGGTGCAGCTCGCAGGCACTGCGCAGCAGCAGCCGGTCGCCGGGCCGGTAGAGCAGCCGGTTTTCAACGGCACGCAGTTCCTGGGAGATCACGGACAGTTCCTCGAAGCGGCGCTGCGCCTCCTCGGCCGCTTTGTCCTCGCCGCGATCACCCTGAATGCGCGCCAGCAGGAACCAGGGCTTGGGCTGAAAGGCATCGAGATCGCGGGCCAGCGTGGCGGCGGCCAGCGCATCATCGAGACGCTCCAGATCATAGAGCAGAGAGGCGCGCCATGTGGCGGCATCGGCGTGGCGCGGATCGAGCGCCAGAACGGCATCGAGTTCCGCCAGGGCGCGCTCGCTCTCTCCCAGACGCATGCACGCGAGAGCGTGGCCGCGCAGCGCCTCAAGCTCCTTGGGATTGCGCTCCAGCACGCGCTCGTAGTGCGCCTTGGCGCGCGCGTATTCCCCGAGCGAGTAGTAACCGTGGGCGAGCACGCGAGTGTCACCCACTCGTTGCGGAACAAGCTCGAGATAACGTTCCAGACAGACCACGGCATCGCCGTAGCGCTGCAGGCGGAAGTACAGCACTCCCAGCTGATGCCAGGCCGGCGGGAAGTCCTCGGTCTGGCGCAGCACGGCATGCAGCGCAGCCAGCGCGCGCGGATAGTCCTGCGCGAGCAGCGCGCGCTGCACCTCCTCCATGCCCGCGGGCAGCGCCGTGCGCTCGAGCTTCGCAGGATCAAAGTCCTTCCAGCGCGCACCGTCGCCGCGCGGCAGCAGGCGGGGATCGAGTTCCGTGGCGGGAACCTGCGCCAGCAGCAACGCACCGAGCAGCAAGGACAGTGCGCTCATGGCCGGCGCTCCAGCAACAGCAGCCGATCAAGCCCGGCGCAGGCAAATTCCTGCTCGATGCCATCCGGCCAGCGCACGCGGATGCGCTCAGGAGCAGGTCGCGACCCCAGGCCGAAGTGCACTTCCGGCGCCACCGCTGACTGGTAGCCACCCGCGGTGCGGATCTCGGCGCCCTGCTGTCTGTCCTTCCACTCCAGCGTCACGCGAGCACCCAGCGCAAAGCGGTTCTTCCCGGGCTGGCGCAGCGCGATCCGCAGCCAGCGATGATTCTCGCCCTGTGCGGCCTGATTGAGCAGCACGCGCACGGGACCGTCGACCGACACCGCCACGATGTCGAGGTCGCCGTCGTTGTCGAGGTCGCCGACGGCGCTTGCACGCGAGACGGCGGGCTTGCTGTCCGAGAGCACGGCACTGCCGAACTTGCCGCCTTCCAGGCCGCGGTGGAAAAGGTCGGCCTGCGCGTAGCTCGTGTCGGTGCCGGGCTGATCTGCCTGAGGGTAGACGTGGCCGTTGAGCACGAACAGATCGAGTCGCCCGTCAAGGTCATAGTCACCGAAGGATGTGCCCCAGCCCAGCAGTGGCAGACTCGGAGCCGCCAATCCGGCCTGACCCGAGCGCTCGCGGTATCCGAGACCCTTGGCAGCCGAGAGATACAGCACATTGTTCTCGCCGGAGAAGTTGGTCACGAACAGATCGTCGCGCCCGTCTTCGTTGGCATCTGCGCAGGCGATGCCCATGCTGGCCTGCTCGCGTCCGTTGGCATCGTGCGAAACACCGCGCGCAAAGCCGACTTCGGCGAAGGTGCCGTCACCACGATTCTCAAACAGGTGATTGGGCGTCGAGTCGTTCGCGACATACAGATCGCTGTCGCCGTCGCGATCGTAGTCGAACACCATCACGCCCAGCCCGAAGCCCGGCTTCACGCCCGCAATGCCGGCTTCCTTGCTGCGTTCCTCGAAGCGGCCATTGCCCAGCCCTCGGAAGAACTGCGAAGGCAGGGGTGTCAGGCCTTCGGGCCCGCACATCACCGCATGACCCTTCCACCGACAGTTGCCCGTTTCGCGCGAGCCGATTCGCGCGAAATCAAAGTCGAGATAGTTGACGACGAACAGGTCCAGGTTGCCGTCGCGATCCGCGTCGAACAGCGCGGCGCTTGAACCCCATGAGCCCGCACCCAGCCCGGCCTCGGTCGTGATTTCGCGGAAGCCCTTGCCCCCCTCGTTGCGGATCACGCGCGTCGGTCCCCACTGCGTGATCACGACATCCGGCCATCCGTCGTTGTCGATGTCACCCACCGCGCCGCCCATGCCGAAGCGACCGCCCTCGAGCTGCCAGGCAGCACCTGCAGGCTGAAACGTGCCGTCGCCCCTGCCGAGGAACAGGCGCGGAGGCAGCCCGCTTTCCTGCTTGCGCGCGCGCTCACTGGTGGAGCCGTCGACCAGCAGCAGATCGAGCCGACCGTCGCCATCGAAGTCCGCCAGCAGCACGCCGCCGCCGTTGACCTCGAGGATGTAGTCCTTCGCAGGACTGCCGCAGGTGGTCACGACGCCGGGCAGTGCCCGCGCGCCGATCTCGAGAAAGGGAGGTGTCGTCTGAAGGAAAAGCATTCGGCCATCCGCACTCCGCAGGGAGCGCCGATGGCCGAATGTACGCTGCGAGGGCTTACCAGTTCAGCGTCCAGCCGTTGGAAACATTCCAGGTGTTGCCGGGCGGGTTGGCGCAGAAGCCGGGGTTGGCATCGCGGTAGTAGGCCTGGTAGTGGCGCTGCGTGCCCGGGACGATCGTGTCGCCCAGCGCCGCCGAGCGCGCGCTGACGGACGGGTCGCCGGCCGCCGGGGCGCTGACGGCACCGCCCGAAGCGTTCTTGACGTAGAGACGCTTGAGAGCGCCCGCCACGCAGCGCACGCCGTCGCCGAAGACCGCACCGTTGGCGTTGATGGCATCGCCCTGCAGGAAGATCGTCAGCGCGGTCGGCAGCTCGCCGATGGCGTTGAACTGGATCGTGTCCGGCGTGGTCGATCCCAGCGCCCAGAGGCGCGAGCCAGCCGTGTTGGCCGAGTTGGCGCAGCCGTTGGCAGGACCGCCGGTGTTGCCGCAGGGGCAGGCGGTGGCGAGCGAACCGTTGCCGAAGCAGAAGGCGGCTCCCGGCGTGTTCGAAGCCAGCGGGATCGCGCGAGCGTCGGAGACGCGGACGTTGCCCGGCCAGTCGGTGAAGCGCAGCTCATAGCACAGCTGCACGCCCGCCGCACCGGTGTTGTCGGTCATGCGGAAGCGGTACATCTGACCGGCCATGTGCAGGCCGGTGACCGTGGTCGTGCTGCCCGTCACGACGATCTGGCCGGCGAAGCCGCCGCCCGCACTGGTGTAGTTGTAGGTGCCGGGCGCCACGAAGGTGCGGCTGTACGTGCCGCCGTTGCTGATGTTGCCCGACGCGTAGGTGTAGGGCGCGGTCGCGCTGGTGACGCTCTGCACGCCGCCTGAGGCGTTCGTGAAGGTGACCGTCGTTCCGGCGGCGATCGTCAGCACGGCCGGAGAGAAGGCCGATGCGGAGATCGTCACGCTGTCGTTCTGCGCAGCCGGAATCACCACGTACTCGGCGCTCGCCCGCACGTAGTTGATGGCATCGTCGAGCACCTGATCACGGATCTTGGCCTTGATCGTCCAGGGACCGGTGGTCGGAAGGCTCGCGGGGATCTGCTCCGCGGTGATCACCGGCGCGAGCGTGTCCGCAGCCCCGGTGTTCCGGTAGAACTTGTTGGTGAACACGCCGGACTCGCCCTGCGCGGTGATGAAGTCATAGCGCCCGTCGTTGTTGAGGTCGGCGAACGTGCAATCCAGCGAAGAGTCAGCCTGCGCCTGAATCGTCGCGGCCGTGACGGCCGTGAAGGAAAGCGCACCGTTGTTGCGGTAGACCGCCTCCGTGGCACCCAGCGATCCGATGAACACATCGTAGTCGCCGTCGTTGTCGTAGTCGCAGAAGGCGACTTCGTTGTCGTCGTTGGTGCCGAAGGTGGCCTGCGTGGTAAAGCTCAGCGTTCCGTTGGGAACCATGTTGTTCCGCACGGAGCCTTCGGCAAAGCCCGACAGCGACACGAAAAACATGTCCGCATCGTTGTCACCGTCGAGATCGCACAGATCGTTCTCGTACGTGTTGCCGTTGCCCGCAGCCAGCAGCGCGGAGGAGTCCGTGAACGTGCCCGCGCCGTTGTTGAGCATCACATAGTGGTTGCCGCTTGCGTTGACCGCGCGGCAGACGCCCACGAAGTCCAGATCCCAGTCGTTGTCGAGATCCACCAGCTGCACGTCCATCTGCGTGCTCTTGTTGGGAGCACCCAGGGCTGCGGCGTTCTCGGTGAAGACACCCGCGCCGTTGTTGAAGAACAGGTGCGGCTTGCCGGCAGCGGCGCCCAGGTACGCATCATTGATGATCAGGTCGAGGTCGCCGTCGTCATCGAGGTCGCCGAATTGGGCATTGCCGGAGGAGTAGGTGGCCGTGAGTCCGCGCGCCGCAGCTTCCTGATCGAAGAAGCCGGGCTGGGCCGCGCCGCGGTTGTGGTAGAGGAAGGGAGGATCGGTGAGGAAGGCATTGGCGAAGAGCGCATCCACCCAGCCGTCCGCGTCGATGTCGGCTGTGATCACGCCCTTGGCGTTCGAGAGGTTGGTGCCCAGACGCGCCACGCTCTCGTTGGTGAACGTGTACGCCGGGCCCGTTCCGACCACCTGATTGATGAACAGCGTGTTCTGACGCTGGGTGCCGGCGCTCGAGAAGCCGTCACCGTCGGCAAAGAAGACATCGAGGTCGCCGTCGTTGTCGACGTCCGCGCACTCCACGCCCTCCGACCAAACGGCGGCGCCAGGGAAGGCGGTCACTTGCTGGAACTGCTGGCCGGAAGCCTGAGAGGCGACGAGGCCCAGAGCGATCGCTCCGGGCAGGAGGCGGTGGAAATGCATGGATGAAAAGGCAGAGAGAGAGAGAAAAGAGAGTTCCTTTTGAGCTTACCCGCCCCCTGCGTTTCCGGGGGGTGGAAAGCCTTTCCCCAGACGGAGGGCGGATCGTTTAGGATCCCCCCGATGTCGGTTTCCGCCCTGCTCCGAGGCCCAGAGGCCTTGCAGCGGCTCTCCCGAGCCCGCCTGTGCCTGCTTTTCACGCCCGAGCTCCTGCCGGCGGCCGACCCGCTGGCCGCGCTGGAATCGGCGCTTCCGCACATCGATCTCCTGCAGGTCCGGCCCAAGGCCCCGGGCTCGCGCGCGGGTGCACAGGCTCGTGCCACGCACGACTGGGCGCTGCGGGTGATCGATCTGCTTGCCGTTCATCCCGACTGCCCGCTCGTGCTGACGGTCAACGACCGCGTCGATGTGGCCATGGCCCTGCGCGAAAAGGGCATCGCCGGCGTGCACCTCGGTGAGGACGACACCCCTCCCGCCATGGCGCGCGAGTTGCTCGGACAGGATGCGCTGATCGGACTGTCGACCCACGACCTCGATGCCGTGATCGAAGCCAACGAGCAGCCCGTCAACTACCTGGGCTTCGGCCCCATCCACGCCACGCAGACCAAAGGCTACCTGCAAGGCCTGGGAAGCGAGCTGGCGTGGATCGCGCACGGAGCCTCGAGCCTGCCGCTGTTTCCGATCGGCGGCATCGACGCGTCCAACGCCGGCGAACTCAATCGCATCGGCCGCGCCGCCGTCTCCTCGAGCGTGCTGTGCGCGAGCGATCCGGGCGCCGCGGCGCGCGAACTGCGCCGCCTGCTCGCGGAACGCGAGTGAGCTCGCCTCTAAGGCAGCAGCAGCATCGCGTCGCCGTAGCTGTAAAAGCGATACTCGCGCGCGATCGCCTCGCGGTAGAGCTCCAGCACGCGCTCGCGTCCCGCGAGCGCGCTGACCAGCATCAGCAGGGTGCTCTTCGGCAAGTGGAAATTCGTGAACAGGGCGTCGATCACCTGCGGTGGATGTTCCGGATGCAGGAAGATCTGCGTCGATCCGGACTGCGCGCGCACGCGGCGCTCCGGCGCTCGACAGCTCTCCAGCACGCGCGCGCTGGTGGTCCCGATCGCCACAACGCGCGCCGAGCGCATCCTTGTGCGCGCAATCGCCGCCGCCGTGTCCTCCGGCAGCACATAGCGCTCGCTGTGCATCCTGTGATCGGCGATGCGCTCCGCGCTGACCGGCTGAAAGGTGCCGAGCCCCACATGCAGCGTCACCTCGGTGCGTTCCAGCCCGCGTCGGTCAAGCGCGGCGAGCAGTTCAGGCGTGAAATGCAGACCTGCCGTCGGCGCAGCGACCGCGCCCTGTTCGCGCGCGAAGATCGTCTGGTAGCGCTGCCGGTCTTCCGCACTGCGCGCATCCATCGGCGAGCGGGCGATGTAGGGCGGCAACGGCATGCGCCCGTGCCGCTCCAGAAGCTCCAGCACGGGCTCCTCGCCCAGCAACTCCACCCTCCAGCGCGCGCCGGGCGTTCCGTCGGCCTCCGCCAGCCGCTCGATCAGCCGCGCCTGCACGCAGCCCTGCTCCAGCGCGAGCACCTCGCCCGCTCCCACGCGCGCCGCCGGCTTGACGAGCGCCTTCCATGTGCGCGCGCCGTGCTCAGGCACTGGCTCAAGCAGCAGCAACTCGGCCTTGCCACCGCTCGCGCGCTGGCCCAGCAGCCGCGCCGGCACGACCTTGGTGTTGTTGAACACGCACAGATCACCCGGCTCCAGAAAGCGCGGCAGATCGCGCACCAGCGCATGCTCGCTGCACTGCGCGCCGATCCGGTGCACGAAGAGTCGCGCGCTGTCGCGCGGCTGCGCCGCCTCCTGGGCGATGCGCTCCTCGGGCAGGTGAAAGTCGAAGTCGGCCGTGTTCACGCGCGCCTCTTATGCCATGAAGCGGCGCAGCGCACGAGAGCGCACCCCGCGGCTCGTTCCGACACACTAGGCGCACTCCGGATCCGGAACTCCCCGATTCGGCGCAGGCGGCAAATTTTCGCCGGTGATGCTCGGCTCTCATCCTTGGAGTGCGATCGGCATCGGGATTCGAGGGACGCTCTCGGTCGTGCAGGGAAAAGCCATTTCTTCCCTACAACAACTCCCGCCTTGCGTCGTATGAGTGGGCGGGGTTGGAAACAACCCTGTGGATCGGTTGGCCGTGCCCGGGGGGGCCCCGGCTCCGATCCGCGCCTCTCCCCTGCGGATAGGCACTCCAAGGACCGCCGACGAGGGAAGACCGTCGGCGGTCCTGCCTTTTCAGCAAAGCTGAACACACCTGCCACGTCGGCATCGAGAAACCTCAACGCTCACGCCGCGCCATCCGGCGGCAGCGCCGCGGCGCCGGGCTCCACTGGGAAATCCAGCCCGCCCCAGCTGAAGATCTCGAAGGGTCCTTCCTGCGGGATGCCCAGATCCTGCATCCGCGCCACGAGCGTGTCCGGATCCCAGCCCAGGTACAGCGCCGCGCGGGTCTTGTTGACCCGCCCGGTTCCAAGGCGCGTGATCGACAGCGCCGCCAGCAGGTCGGCGCGATCCGGATGCCGCGAGGGCAGCCGCTCCAGCGGCCGGATGCCGAACTCGCGCAGCAGTCGCGCCAGCAGTTCCGCATCGATGCAACGACCGGGCGCGAACAGGAGGCAGCGCAGCGCGACGCTCTCAAGTTCGGTGAGGTTGCCCTGCCATCGCTGACGCCAGAGCAATGCCAGCGCATCGTCTTCCCACTGCGGCACGCGCAGCTGTTCGCGCCGCGCAAGGCTCTCGGTCACGGCGGCGAACAGCGTGAGGATCTCGCCGCGGCGCTCGTGGAGCGAGGGTACGCGCCAGCACAGCCGCTCTAGGCGTCGGGCGAGTGCGGGCTCGAGCAGTCCCCTCGATTCCGCCTGGGCGGGTGACAGGCCCATCACCACGATCGGCTGCGGCGCGTTGGCGCGCGGGTTGCCCTCGTAATCCTGCAACCACTCGTGCAACTGTCGCTGCGCGGTCAGCGGCCAGCGCTCCAGCTCGGTGAAGAGCAGAGCCGAGCCGGCATGGCGCTCAAGCAGGCGCTGCAGCGCATCGGCCTCGAACTCGCTCTCCGGTCCCTGCACGCCCAGTTCGGCATCGCGTGCCGGCGAGAGCCAGTGCACCCAGCGCGCGAGCGTCTTGCGGCCGCTGCCGAGTGCGCCGCAGAGCGTGATGCACTGACCGCGGCGAGCGGCGCGCATGAGGCGCTCGGCAAAGCGCCGAAAACCCGCGGCGTGCACGTCGAAGCAGGGCTCGGCCCGGTGCCGGGAGCGCTGAAACTCGCGGAAAGCCGCCAGTTCCAGTGCCAGAGCGTGGGTGCTGAGCACTTCCTCGTGGCGCGCCAGATCCAGTCGCGCGAAGTCGCGCCGACGCTGTGATTCGATGGCGAGCAGGCCCATGGTCGAATCGGCGAAGCGCAACTGCAGTACGAGTCCGGACTCGGACTCCGGATGCACGCTCCAACCCGGCTGTACTTCATCGAACCTGACGTGACCGGCCGCATCGATCGCCCGCAGGAGGGCGCTGCCGGCTTGCAGACCGCTGCCGAGCAGCGCATCACCCTCCACCGATCCACTGACCAGCACCGGTTGATGACCGTGCAGGCTGAAGCCCCACCAGCGACGCTGCGTGCTCTCCAGGCCGAGTGCGCGCATGCAGTCCTGGAACACGGCTTCGCGCAGCGGCGCATCGCGCTCGACATGCAGGACGGGTTGCACAGCGGCAGCGGACTTGCCGCAGGACTGCGCCCAGTGCGCGAGGTACTCCGGACTCGGCACCAGATGGTGCTCGAACTCCAGCCGCATCCACCCCCGCACGCGACCGCGCTCGTCATGCAGCGGCACCAGCGCGATCGCAAGAGTCGCGCTGCCCCCCACCGCATCGACCAGCGTGCGGGACTCGCAGCGATGCTCGATGCAGATGCGGTCTTCCAGCACGCAGCGCTGTTCCACGCTGTGCAGTTCCTGATGCGGAGCCGGACGCTGGGCGAGCCACTGACGGGCGGCCTGACGCAGACCGGGAGCCGCCTCGAGTGACTCCAGCCGGGCTTCGCCGCCGTCATCGAGCCGGTATTCGATGCGCAGGCTGGCTCCCAGTGACTGCCGCGAGGCATCGTCGGAATGCAGCCGGGTGCGTCCATCCGTCGGCGCCTCCCGTCCTGGCAGATAGCGCGTCCACTCGGGAATGCGCTGACGCAGGGCGGCGAGCGAACGCGGCAAAGTCAGCTCCTCCGGCCGCAGATCCGCCAGCAGCTCGGCGCCGGCAGGCCCCTCTCCGCAGACGACCAGCACCCACGCCGCCAGACACCGCAGGCGCGGACTGCGCGGCAGCAGCACCGCATGCTGCGCGAGCAGCGCTCGGGCCTCGCGCACCGCTCCGCGCTCGAGCAGACACTCGGTCCATCCGACGATCCAAGGCGCGAGTTCCGCCGGTGCCGCCTTGGCGCGCGCCTTCGCGCCGGCTTCCAGCAAGGGCAGGGCGACGCGCGGCCCCTTGCGCACACGTTCCAGCCGCGCAGTCCACAGTTCGCAAAGAGGATTGTCGGCCTGCAGGCTGCCGAGCAGCGCCAGCGCGCGCTCCGCGAACGCGGTCGGGTCTTCGCCGGGCGTCGGAAACAACGGAGCGATGCCGAGTTCCGGTCCGTGGTCCGCGAGCGTGGCGAAGGCCTGTGCCGCACTGCCGTGCGGAGTTCCGAACTGCATGAAGGCATCGCAACCGCAGGCGTGGGACAGGTAGTGCCGCGCGAGGTCACTCAGTGCCTGCTCCACCCGCGCGCGCTCCGCCTGCTCCCACTCGGCGGTGACGCGTTCGGAGTCCAATCCGACGCGGGTGCCGGAGGCAGACTTGGCATCCATCACGAACAGCCGCAGGAATTGCGTCAGGTCGCGCGCCCGGCGCAGGACGTGTGCATCCGCGCGGGGCAGAAGCAGATCGAGAGGATCCTCTTTGGGAAGCATGCTTCACTCCAGTGCAAGAGCCAGCTCACGGGCCGGCAGCGGACATTCGCCGTCCAGCCATTCCAGCGGTGTTCTGCGGCTGCGCCGCCGATCGCGCAGCACGCCGAGCAGCCGCGCCTGCAGCTGCTGCTCGTGCTGTGATCCATCCAGCAGGCGCGACCAGCGTGCGATGTGCTCCGGGGAGCCGGCATCCAGCGCATAGGCGAGCGCCTGGATGCGCAGGCCGGCGTCGCCGGTCTGCAGCGCGAGCCCAAAGCGCCTGAGCGCGGCCTCGACCGCCCCCTCGCGCGCGCTCAGCAGCGCACTGCTCTCCAGCCACTGCAGTGCCGATGCGCCCGGTCCGACCAGTCCCATCGGACGCGCGCCCCAGCCGGCATCCAGCGAGCTCCAGCGCGCCATTCCGCGGCAAAACAAGGTCCCCACGCCAGGCAGCAGGGCTTCCGCCGCTTCGATCAGGGACAGCGCGGGAGGCTGCTCATGCAGACAGGCCTGCAGCACGGGAGGCGGACAGAGTCCGTCGGCGTGAGCGAGGCGCAGCGCCGCGCGGATCTCGTGCTGGAGGCGGACATCTTCGAGGCTGCCGCACGAAGGCGGATACCAGACGCAGCTCTGGCTGCGCGCGCTCGCCTCGAGGCTCGACTGCAGGAGCAGGCGCACCCAGGCGTGCCGGTGCACCCGCAGCAGTTCCTCTTCCAGTTGTGCGGGCTCAAAGCTCACGGACGCACTCCGGCCGCGTCAGCGCCGCCGCCGGATCAAGGAACAGATCCAGTACTGAGCGCGCGCGTCGGCCGAGTTCCGGTGCGGATTCACCGAGTTGGGCAGCGAGCGCTTCCATGCGCTGGCCGCGGATCACGAGCCCGAAGAAGGCCTGGCGATCCGCTTCCGCCAGCCGATTGAAGCGTGCTGCCACGCGCCGCATCGCGCAGGGATCGAGTCCCAGCGGACGGCCGATGTGCTCATAGACGCCACCCTCCGACGGATAGCGCACCGGTTCCTGCAGCAGTTCCTGCACGGCCTCGTGCATGCGTGCTTCGATCCATGCGTCCGCGTCGGCGGCAGTGCGACAGCGCGGGCCGGCATGCGCGATGACGGCGATCGTGCGCAGGAAGAGCGCATCGCCCTCCAGCAGGTACGCATGGCGCTCGAGAAACGCCCCGGCGCGCGCGCGCAGCAGAAGCGGATCTCCGTTGGCGAGCCGATGCAGGATTTCGCGGGGGCTGCGCACGCGGAACCACTCGGGAAGGCGATGACCGACGATCGAAGTGCGATCTGTTCCGGACTCCATGGAAGGCGGTGTCACGGGGTTGGGGGGCGAGGCAGGCGGCGGAGCGTCGCCTGCGAATGCGAGTCTAGGCAGGAGGCTGGATTTGCGCAGGCCACCCAGCGGATCCCGCGGTCGTGTTTTTTTGAATTAAACCATAAGCAATTGACCAATAATGACCTGTCAGCATATTGCATTTCGGCAAGGCACTGACTCGCGGCTTGCGGAGAACCCTGTTTCCCCACTTTCACGCTCCAACTCGCTACACTGCCGGGTCGCGTGCAGAACCTCCTTCACCAAAGAACCGGTCTGATTCTCGGCGTCGCCAACAAGCGCTCCATCGCCTGGGCCTGCGCCCAATCGCTGGCGCGTCAGGGCATGCGCCTGTGCTTCACCTACATGGGCGAGCGCATGGAGCGCAGCGTCCGCGAGCTCGCCGCCGATGTGCCCGGCTCGATCGTGCTGCCCTGCGATGTCACCCAGCCGGAGACCATCGATGCCGTGATGGAGAAGCTGAAGTCGGAGTTCGGCGGGCTGGACTGCATCGTGCATGCCGTTGCCTTCGCCAAGCGCGAGGAGCTGCAGGGCGATTTCTTCGACACCTCGCGCGAGGGCTACATGATCGCGCACGAGATTTCCGCCTACTCGCTGGCCGCCGTGACGCGGCGCGCGCTGCCCCTCATGGAAGGCCGCCCCGGCTCGATCATTACGCTGAGCTACATCGGCGGCGAGCGCGTGGTGCCCAACTACAACATCATGGGCGTCGCCAAGGCGGCGCTGGAAGCCAGCGTGCGCTATCTGGCGCACGATCTGGGCAAGCGGGGCATCCGCGTCAATGCCATCAGCGCCGGCCCGATCCGCACGCTCTCCGCCTCGGGCGTGGCGGGCTTCACGGAGATCCTCGATCACATCGCCGAGAAAGCCCCGCTGCGCCGCAACATCACGGCCGAAGAGGTCGGCGACACCTGCCTGTTCCTGGCGAGTGACCTGTCGCGCGGCATGACCGGCAGCGTGCTGTACGTCGATGCCGGCTATCACGTGATGGGCGTCTAGCCGCCGCCGCGGCCGCCCTTTTCATCACCGCCGTCGCCGCCGTCACCGCCGCCTCGCGAGCGCTTGTGCGGTTGTTTTTCCGGAGGAACGGGCTCCGGCGGAGGAGGAGGCGGTGTCCGACGGCTCTCTTCGGCGCGGCGCCGGCGCGCGGATTCCTCGGCGCGATCCGCGCTCTTCTGCTCCATCAGGCGAGCGCGCACGCTGGCGATCGACCAGTCGATGGTCTCCGTGGAGAGCGTCGGCCAGGCCTTGGCCAGCTCATCCCAGCCAGCCGTGAGGAACAGCAGACTCCCGTCAAGCGCGGGCAGGCAGCGGTCCTTCTGCAGCAGCCGACGCGAATCATCCTTGGCCCACTGGTTGCCGCGCAGTTCGATCGCGCTGCCGGCCAGCGCCGCAGCATGCAGGCGAGCCACCGGCACCAGCACCACGTTGGTGTGAGCACGCGTCCATCCGTCCAGTTGCGCGCGCAGTTCCTTGAGTTCCTCGGGCGTGGGCAGGTTGCCAACCGCGACAGGGAAGTCGCCCGGCAGGGCCGCCGCGAGATGCGAGAGATCCGGCAGGTCGCCGAGCAGCAGCGGCACTTCGATGCGCTCCAGCGCACTGAGTGCGCGCCCCATGCGAGCGTTGCGCTCCAGATCGGGCGCCACAGCGGCCCACCAGAGCACATCCGGCGCGATCACCAGCGTCGCCTTGCGCGCCACGGCACCCGCGCTCCACTGGCGCAGGTTGGCGTCGTACTGCAGCCAGGCGCGGGGCGTGCCCAGGTCGATCGGAGCCTCGTGCGGCGACTTGAGGCCGGCATGCACCAGCTCCGCGAACGAAGTGCGCGCCCCCACTTCCGAATCGAGGCCGGAACCGTCGGCGATGCTGGCGCCGATCACGGCGACGCGGCTGAACAGTTTTTCCGGCTCGCGCAGCGCAGGGCGCTGGACGGGGCCCTGGACGCTGGCGTCCTGTGGAATTCCAAAACCGGCAAGGCAAAGCAGGGCGAACAGCACGCAGGAAGTCTAGCATCGCGCGCCCGCCCATGATCCCCAGCCGTTTCTTCGTCACCTGCGCCCCTGGCCTCGAGCCCTTGCTGCATGCGGAACTGCGCGAGCTGCGGCTTGCGCGCATCGAACAGCAGGTGGGCGGCGTCTACTTCGAGGGCAGCTGGGCCGACGCCCTGCAGGTCAACCTGTGGGCCCGCACCGCCGTGCGCGTGCTGCTGCGGCTGGCGCGCTTTCCGGCGGCGACGGAGGAGGAACTGTACGCGGGTGTTGCGAGCATCGACTGGGATCCGTATCTGCGGCCGGACGGCAGCTTCGTGGTCGACGCGCACTCGAATGCGTCGGCGCTCGACCACACGCTCTTCATCGAGCAGCGCGTCAAGGATGCACTGGTCGATCGTTTCCGCGAGGCGCACGGACAGCGGCCGCGCGTCGACAAGGAAGCGCCCGAGCTCTCCATCCACGCGCACATCTACAAGGATCGCTGCACCCTGCTCGTCGACACGTCGGGCGACTCCCTGCACAAGCGCGGTTACCGCCGCTATCAGGGCCGCGCGCCGCTGGCGGAGACGCTGAGCGCCGCGCTGGTGCTGGATTCCGGCTGGGACCAGCGTTCGCCGCTGATGGATCCGTTCGCCGGATCGGGCACGATCCTGATCGAGGCCGCCATGCTGGCCTGCCGCATCGCGCCCGGACTCCTCCGCCCGTCCTTCGCGTTGGAGCGCTGGAAGGGATGGGACGCGCGGCTGGGCAGCAAGCTGCGCGAAAGCGCGCGTGCGAAGCGCATTGCGATCGGCAAGCGCGTGCTGCTGGGCCTGGAAACCGAACCGGAGACCGTCCGCGGCGCGCAGGAAAACCTGCAGGCGCTCGGGCTGGAGTCCGCCATCCGCTTCGAGCACGGACGCGCGGAAAACTGGGAGTACAAGCGCGGGTGGAATGCCTGGATCGTCACCAACCCGCCCTACGGCGAGCGGATCGGCGATGAGGAGGCGCTGGCTCGCACCTTCCGCAGCCTGGGGCGCAGATGGAAGGAACAGTGCACCGGTTGGCACGCCAGTGTGTTGCTCGGCAACCCGAGGCTGGCGGCCAGCTTGGAGCTGCGCGCGGAGCGCCAACGCGCCGTGCGCAACGGCGCGTTGGAGTGCGAGATCCTGCACTACGCGCTTTGAGCGAGCCTCATGAGCTCGGAGAGGCGCCGGCAGGCGTGACGGTCAGTGATGATGACCGTGCGGACCGTGCGGGTGTCCGTGCGCGATCTCTTCCTGGCTGGCGGCGCGGACACCTTCGATCTGCACTTCGAAATCCAATTCCATGCCGGCGAGCGGGTGATTGAAGTCGATCATCACGTTGTCGCCCTCGACGGAGTGCACCCAGACGGTCATCACCTGGCCGTTTTCCGCCTCGGCGCTGAACTGCATGCCCGGCTGCAGTTCCATTTCCTGCGGGAAGGCTCCGCGCGGGAAGGCATGGATCGCATCGGGACGCGCCTCGCCGTAGCCCTCCTTGGCGGCGACCTTGACGCGCTTGCGCTCGCCGACCTTCGAACCGGTCAGCGCCTTCTCGAGGCCGATGACGATGTTGCCCGCGCCGTGCAGGTATTCCAGCGGGTGGCTCTGCATGCTGGAGTCGATCACCTCGCCTTGGGGATCGCGAAGCGTGTAGTGAATCAGAACGACCATTCCGGGACCGACTGCGGAGTTCATGGAGGAAGTCATGTGTCAGGGAGAACTTGTGCCCGCAGTCTCCGCCGACGCGGCGGAACCCGACGAGAACAGTGGACGAAGGCGGCTGCGCACCAGGGAAAGCAGCACGAGCACGGCCAGCAGCGCCGCGCAGGCCACGGCGAACCAGCCCGGCTCGGTGTGTGAGTGCTCCGCGATGCTTGCGCGCGGCTCGATCTGCAGCCAGCGGTAGCACTGATCCACCAGCAGGCCCAGCAGGATCGCGCTTGCCGAGAGCGCCAGCAGCATGACCATGACCGTGCGCCAGCCCAATTCCCGCG
>Ga0209668_10000107_pt1 | contig 33179 bp, 27 predicted proteins | sample FrelakmetPLP11PL_FD_187150 | JGI IMG/M metagenome (GOLD analysis project Ga0209668, IMG submission 187150) | Freshwater lake sediment microbial communities from the University of Notre Dame, USA, for methane emissions studies - PLP11 PL (SPAdes)... | ecosystem: Environmental > Aquatic >...
GTGCAGGCGCCGCTCAGTAAGGGATCCAGCGCGGCATCGCGCCGCTCACGGATCAGCCCGCGCACTTCCGGATCGGCATCGAAGGCCTGCGCCTTGGCCTTCAGGATCTTGTAGGTGCGCATCGAGCCGCGCGCAAAATCCCACACCCCTTCCTCATCTTCGCTGCGGTAGGCGTGGCTGTCGAAATGCAGGGGGCCGTCGTAGCGCTTGCCTCCCAGCGTTCCCTCCAGCAGGCGCACCAGCAGGAAGGCCTGCTTGAGATCCTCCGAGCCGAAACGCAGATCTTGATCATAGCGGCCGATCTTCTGGGCATTGAGATCGATGTGGAACAGCTTGTCGGCTTCCATGGCCTGCGCGACGGCGTGCACGAAGGAAAGCCCCGCCATGTTCTCGTGCGCAACCTCCGGGTTGACGCCGACGCGCGCCTGATGCTTCAGCGTCGAGATGAAGTGCAGCATGTGGCCCGTTGTCGGCAGGTAGATGTCGCCGCGCGGCTCGTTGGGCTTGGCTTCGAGCGCAAAGACCAGGTCGTAGCCCTGCGACTCGACATAGCCGCACAGGAAGTCCAGCGCCTCGCGCATGCGCAGGATGGCCGTGCGCGGATCGCGGCACGCATCCGCCTCAACGCCCTCGCGCCCGCCCCAGAACACATACACCCGTGCACCGAGTTCCACGCCCAGATCGATGGCCGCCATCGTCTTCTGCAGGGCGAAGGCGCGCACGCGCGGATCGTTGGAGCTGAAGGCGCCGTCCTTGAAGATCGGATGCGAAAAGAGGTTGGTGGTCGCCATCGGCACGCACATGCCATGGTCGCTGAGCGCGCGGCGGAACTCAGCGACGATCGCATCGCGCTCGCGCGCGCTCGAGCCCATCGGCACCAGATCGTTGTCGTGCAAGTTGACACCGTACGCGCCGCACTCGGCGAGCTTCTTCACGATGTGAACGGGCGAAAGGCGCGGACGCACCTCGGAGCCGAAGGGATCACGGCCGGGGTTGCCCACGGTCCAAAGGCCGAAGCTGAAGCGATCCTGAGGGGTGGGGTCGAAGGGGCTGGCGCTCATGCACGCAGCATAGCAGTTGGCACCCTCAGCGTGACCTCAGCGTGGCTTGAGCCCCCACGCAGCCAACGCCAGCAGCAGCGCCGCCCACACGCACTCCGCCACCCATGAGTCGCGCAGTCCCTCCTGCTTCGTCGACGGCCAGGCCGTGAGCTCCGCGCCGCTCTGCAGTCGCTCCGCCAGCGGCACGCAGTCGAGAGGATCGAGGAGCGCCTCTTCCCACAGACTCGCGAAGAACACGCCGGTTTCCGCCGCGGGAGCGCCCCTCCACTCCAGAGCGCACAGATCGCTCTCGATCCGACCCCGCTCCACCGAAAAGCGCGGGCCATCACGACCGGAAGCCGGTTCGACGGCCGCACCGGAACCGGTCCCCGGACGCTCGGCGAGTCCAACGCGCGCGGCAAAGCCTGGTCCGATCCACTCGCGGTCCGCGGCGCAGACCGCAGCCGGAAAGACGAGCTCCAGCAACGGCTCGCGCGCAGCGGCATTCACGACCAAGGCCTGTTTTTCGCACCATATGGCCCACAAGGGCTGCAAAGCCGCCGGCATCGCACCGCGCACTCGCACGCTGCGTCGCTCCGGCGGGTAAGCGCCCTTCTCGCGCAAGAGCTCGCGCCCGTCGTAGATCAGCCGATCGGCTCCCTCCCGCCCCACGGCACCGGGAACGCAGCGCGCGCCCGACAACACCAGACCTGCGCGCTCCGGGCGGCACTCGAGCGCATCGGCCGCCCAGAGACACTCCGCGCTGTCGTGCGCCGCCCAGTCCGGCTGTGCTTCGCGTCGCCACTCCAGCAGGACGCCGTTGGCGCGCGCCCACTCCTCGATGCGCTCCACGAGACGCACCTGACGCTGCTCGAGCTGCATCGAGGGCGAATCGTCGAGCAGCACCGTGATGCGCACAGCTGCATCGGCGGATCGATGCGGGCCGGCCAGCGCAAGCACCGCGGCGCAAAGCGCACCGCAGAGCAGCAGGAGCGCAATCGGCGGAGCGTGCCAGCGACGCGGCGCGGAGGGGCCTGAGTCCGGCTGCTCGCGCCAAAGCGAGAGCAGACTGCTGCCCATCGGCGTGCCGGAGCGGCGCGAAGCGGCGAGTAGCAGCAACAGCGGCAGCAGCAGGCAGAAGAGCAGCAACGGTGCTTCGAAGCGGATCATCGCCGCAGGCTCTCCCGCAGGCTCGCAAAGGCCTGCTCCAGTGCCGCAGCCGCCGAGAGATGCACGCAGGCTCCCCGCGTGGCGCGGGCCCACTGATCGAGCTGCTGCGAGCGCGCTTCCAGTGCGCGACGGTACTCGGCCGCGCGCTCCGGGGATGCACTGAGGCGCCGCTGCGCTCCGCTTTCGGGATCGACCAGCAGCCATTCGCCCGCCTCAGGCGGCTCGCGCTCCTCGGGGCTGAGGATCTCGACGGCGAGCAAGCGGGTACCGGCGCGGGGCACCAGCCTTGCCAGAGCGGCCGTCGGCTGGCTGAAATCCGAGAAGACGAACACGTGCTGTGCGCGCAGACTCGGTGAGCGGGCCGGAAGTTGCGTGCCGCCCTGCGCCACGAGGCTCTCCAGCCAGCGCGCCACCTCCGGCAATTCGCCGATCTGCTCGGCCAGCGGCGCGCGGGCGCCGGAGCTCGCCGCGAGTGTGACGCTCGCGCCTTCAAACAGCCCCCACGCCGCCACGGTGAGCGCCAGCTCCGCGGCGCACTGCAGCTTGCCGCGCGCGCCCAGTCCCATCGAGGCGCTGTCATCGAGCAGCAGTTGCCACAGCGCGCCCTGCTCGCTGCGGCGGACGCGCACCGCGACGCGCTCAGGCTCGCGCGCCAGCAGATCCCAGTCGATCTCGCGCGGATCGTCGCCGGGCTGATATTCGCGATAGCCCTCGAACTCGAAGCCCGCGCCGCTGCCACGCGCTCGCAGGCCTTCCTCGCGCAGACGCACGGCGCGCGCGGCGGCCGCAAGCCGCAGGGCCCGCGCGATCAGCGCATCCTCGAGCCGCACGCCAGGCGAAGGCAGCAGCGACACGCGATGCCCCTAGCCGAAGGGCCGCGGCGGCGTGAGGTCGAGCGGCCGTCCGCCCGCCGTGCACTGCACGCGGCCTTCGGCGAAGACAAGCTCGCCGCGGCGCACGACGAACTTCGGAAAACCCGCCAGCGTGCGGCCCTCGAACGCCGACCACTTGGAGCGCGAGGGCAGCTCGACGGCGCGCACGACGCGCGTCTCCTCGGGATCGAAGAGCACCAGATCGCCGTCGTAGCCGGGCACGATGCGCCCCTTGCCGGGCAGATGCAGCGACTGCGCCGCGCGCCAGGTGACGCTGGCGAGCGCAGTGGCCGCATCGAGGCGGCCCTGACGCACCAACTCAAGCGTCAGCGGCCAGAGCAGATCCACCGAAGGCATGCCGCTCGGTGCTTTGGCATACTCGCGCGTCTTCTCCTCCAGCGGATGCGGAGCATGGTCGGTGCCGATCGCATCGACGCTGCCATCGCGCAGGGCCGCGAGAATGCCGGCGGAGTCCGCCGGCGTCTTGATCGAAGGGTTGACCTTGAGCAGGTTGCCAAGGCGCGGCGCATCCAGGTGCGACAGGTGCAGATACTGCGGCCCCGTGCTCGCGCTAACCGGCAGCCCTTCGGCGCGCGCGCTGCGCACCAGCTCGGCACCGCGCGCCGTGCTGAGGTGAAACACGTGCAGTTCGGCGCCCGTGCGCCGCACCAGCTCGATAGCCTCGGCGATCGAGACCACCTCGGCTTCGTCGGAGCGCAGCAGGTGGTGCTCGGCCACGGTAGCGTCAGGATGGCGCTCCTTGTCGGCGCGCAGCAGGTCTTCCTTTTCGCAGTGCGCCACGATCATGCGTCCGGCGCGCGCGGCGGCGGCGAACTGCTCGCGGAGAGCGGCCACGTCGGTCTGACCGCCCAGTCCCGTCGAACCGCCGAGGAAGCACTTGAACGCCGGCGTCAGCGGCGCCATGGCGGCGAGCTCCGGCATCGATTCGGGCAACAGGTTGGCAAGACACCCGAAATCAACGCGCGAGCGCGAGCGCACATGCTCCAGCCGCGCGCTCAGAGCCTCCAGCGTGGTGGAAAGCGGCGGGTTGTTCTGCACCTCCACCACCGAGGTCACGCCGCCATGCAGCGCACCCTGCGAGCCGTGATCCCAGCCTTCCTTGCGCTCTAGACCCGGATCGCGAAAGTGCACGTGCACATCAACCAGTCCGGGGATCAGGCAGAGACCCTGCGCATCGAGCACGCGGGCGCTGCCGGAGGGCAGCTCCGCCTCCACCTCGCGGATCACGCCGTCGACGATGCGCACGCACACCGGCTGCGTCTGCGCTGCGTGCGGCCACAGCCGCGCATTGCGCACCAGCAGCGAATCGCCTCGCTTGCCCTGATTCATGCTTTGGTCACCTTGTCCGTGGCCACCTTGTCCGTGGCCACCTTGTCCGTGGCCACCTTGCGCACGATCACGACGGTCATGTCATCGGCCTGCGCGCCGCCGGAGAAGCGCAGCACCTCGCTGATCAGGGCCTCGGTCAGCGCCTTGGCGCTCGCACCGCTGCCGGCGTGCTTGTGCAGCAGCGCGCGCACGCCCTCCGCGCCGAACAACTGGCCGTTTTTCTCGGCGCTTTCCGCTTCGAGGATGCCGTCGGAGAGCACGACGAGCACATCTCCTTCGGCCATCGTCGCCCGGGAGCTATCGCTGAACTCGAACTCATCCAGCATCCCCAGCGCGAGCCCGTTGTTGCCGAAGCTCTCCAGCGCGCCGTCCGCGGCACGCCACAGCACGGCGGGCGGATGGCCGGCGTTGAGCATCCAGACTTCACCATCATTGTGCAGGATTCCGGCGAACATCGTGCAGAAGCGACCGTCATCCATGCGCGGTCCGATGTCCTCGTTGAGCAGCGTGAAGGCCTGCGACAGATCGTCCGTCAGCTTGAGCGTAGCCCTCAGCGAGGCTTGGGCTGCCGTGGCGATGAGACTCGGGCCGACGCCGTGACCGCTGGCATCGCCGAGCAGGACGGCCATGCGGCCGCGCTTGAGCGGAATGAAATCATAGAAATCGCCCGTGGTGCCCTCGGCGGGTCGGAACCAGCCGAAGATGTCCCAGCCGGCGACATCACGGGGGATCGAGGGCATCAGGTCGCGCTGGATCTCCGCCATCAGCTCCTGCTGCTGCAGCAGGCGCTCCTTCGCCAGCCGATCCTCGTGCAGGCGCTGCTTCTCGAGCGCCACGCGCAGCTGTCCGCTGAGCGCCACGAAGGTCTGCAGGTCCTCCGCATGGAACCGCCGCGTGTTGGCCTTGGAGTCGACGTACAGCACCCCGCGCTCGGCTTGCGAACCGGAATCGCCGCCCCCGGTCACCAGCGGCACGCACATCGCCGCTCGCAGTCCCAGATCGAGCACGGAGGCACCGATCTCCAGCGCGTGGTCATCGTTGGCTACCGTCAGGTTGAGCGGCTGGTTGTCGGCCAGCACCCGCTTGACGATGCCCGTGGAATACTTGGCCTCGCCCACGAGCGGTTTCTTCCCGCGGCCCCGCGCGATGCGCACGACCAGATTGCCTTCCGCGTCGGGAAGAATCAGGAAGCCGCGCTCGGCGCGGGTCACCTCGATCGAACTGTCGACGATGCGCTCGAGCATCGAGTGCGTGTCGTTGGACTGCGAGACCCAGGCGATGGCCTCGAAGAGCGCATCGCGGTGGGTGCGCAGCACTCCGCTGGAGAGCTGGTCATCCGGCGTGGTCGACGGCGGAGCGCTCGGCGGCGGAGTCTTCGAGGGCGGTGATTGGTCCTTGGAGTCTTCCTTCTTGCGGTTCCAGAATGCCATTTGCGCACCGAGTGTAGCCCATCCCGACCGCCCCGGGCAAAAGCCCCCGCCGCCGCCTGCGAAAGCACTTGCCAACGAGCCCGCAGCCCGTCATTCTCTTACCTTCCCGGAGCTCCATACCCCCCATGCACATCACAGTTGAACCCTCGGGCGGTGATCACGCCTTCCTGCACCTGCGCGGCGATTTCGACACCTTCTACGTGACGAGCCTGCAGCAGGAGGTCGACCAGCTGACCAAGGCCGGCATTCGCAAGATCGCGCTCAACCTGCGTCTGGTGCGCTTCATCAACTCGCCCGCGATGGGCTCGCTGATCAAGATCAGCAAGCAGCTCAGCGCCGCAGGCGGCAAGCTGGTGATCTCGCGCCCCTCGCCGTTCTGTCGCGACATCTTCTCGAAAATCGGCCTCAACCGAGTGATCCAGATCTGCGAGAGCGAGGAAGAGGCCGTGGCCGCGCTGCACGGTGCGAGTGCTCCGGCTGCGGCCAAGGGCGGCAGCGTCGTCGAGGAAGAGTCCGGCATGACCTTCCGTCCCGCCGACATGGAGCGGGTCAAGGTGATCCTCTCCCAGAGCACGGTCAAGGCGCCTGTGACGGGTGCCGAGGGCTGGTCTGGATCCGGCCGCATGGGCAGCGTCGACGAGCAAGGCCTGTCGTTCAGCTGGAACGGCGGCGACACCGGCCTGACCCCCTTCGCCATGGCGCAACTGCTGGCAATGGGCACGCGCTGGGAACTCAAGTTCCGCCTCCCGATGCTCCAGAAGGGCTTCCTCAAGGCGCACGGCGTGGTCTCGGAGATCTCCGAGCGCAACGATGGCGTCAAGGTCAGCATGCGCTTCCAGGACTTGGACGCCGAGACTGCCAAGTCGCTCAAGCTGTACGCGGAGGAAATGCGCAATCTGAAGAAGGAGTTGGGCTAGCCGCATCGGCTCCCAGTCGGAGCGCGATCTCGCGTCCGACCTGCTTCCACGAGAGCTCGGCCTCGGCCTGCACGCGCGCATGGCGAGCCCAGCGACGTCGTAGTTCCGGATCGGCGGCTGCGCGGCGCAGCGCCCGACACCACGCATTCAGGTCGCCCGCCTTCGCGATCAGACCGCTTTCCTCGGGCCGGACCAGATAGTGCAGCGCGGGTGCATCGGAGCTGATCACGGGCAGTCCGCAGGCCAGAGCGCGCGGGATGTTTTTTCCCAGCACCTCGCGGCTGCTGCCTGGCACTGCGAGCAGCGTGCTGGCGCCGAGCAGACCGGGCAGTTCGGCTTCTTCCACCTCGCCCAGCCAGTGCACGCTGGAGGCGATGCCCAGTCGCTCCACCTGCGTGCGCAGCGCTCCGCGCAGCGGTCCGTCCCCCGCCAGGGCCAGATTCCAATCACCGCCCTGGGCCAGCGCACTCGCAAAGGCCTGCACCAGCAGCTCGACGCCGCGCCCCTCGCTGAGATGTCCAGCGTACAGCAGCACGCGTCCGCGAATGTGATGGCGGTGCATCAGGCCGCTTGTGAGCCCCGGGCGGAACTCCTCCAGATCCACGCCCGGAGGCAGGCGCAGCACGCGCTCGCGCGGAAATTTCTGCGCGATCAGGCGTTCTTCGCTGCGAGAATCGAGGGCGATCAGCGCGCTGGCGCTGCGCCGCACGCTCGGCCCGAACAGCAGGAGGCCCAGTTGCCGCAACCTCCGCGCAGCGAAGGAGCCCTCGCCCTCCACGAGCACCAGCGGGATCTGGCGACGGCGTGCATGCCGCGCTCCCACCCACGCGGCCGGTGACACCGCGTCGTAGGCGAGGATCGCATCGGGTGCGAACTGCGTCAGGCTGCCACCGGAGTCCGCGGAGGACTGCGGGATGCTGCCCGGAGGAGCACCGAAGGCACGCACCCAGACGCCTCGCCCCAGCAGCTCGCGAGCCATCTGGGCGGCATGGTCGCCGCCCTTGCGGGAGAGGGCGAGCGGATCCACGAGGATCGCGATCTTGCGCGCGGGGGACATTCGCTGGAATTCATCGAGAAAAGCGCTGCGGGAAATTCAGCCGCAGGCCATTTTTTCCGCACGCGCGGGCCTGCACCAAAGAACAGGGCACTTGGCCTCAAGGCACCGGAGAAGCGGCCGAAAACAGGCTGTCCACCCGCGAGCCACACCATGCAACACCCGCGTCCCATCCGTCCCGTTCACGCCAGCCCCATCCCCGGCAGCGGCATTCCGCCCCGCGGTCTGTTTCTTTCGCGCTGGTCGGTGTTGCTCAACAAGCCGGGACTCGAGGCGATCGGAGAGTTGTCGAGCGAGGACTTCAACCGCGACTGCCTCGCGCTGCTCGCGCGTGCCGCGCAGCGGCACTGGAAGCTGTATGTCTGCGGCAACGAGCCCGCGATCGCCCAAGGACGCCTCCCCGAGGAGCGCTGGACGCGCTTCGAGAACCGCCTCGTGGAGTTGCTCGCCGCACAGGGCGTGGTGCTGACGCGCCACTACGCCTGCCTCGACTCCGCCGACGGCGCAGGCAAGCGCCGGCGCGAGTCGGTGTTCGAATTCCCCAACACCGGCGTCTTCTACCATGCGATGCAGGAGGACGGACTGGTGCTGGGCGAGAGCTGGATCCTGTCGGCCGACACGCACGAGCTGGCAGCCGGCTGGCGCGCGGGTGTCCACACGGCCTGCATCGGCGCTGCCGCCCGGCGCCAGGCCGGCGATCTGGCCGTGGAGCCGGATCTGCTCGCCTCGCAACCGGCGGCCCTGCTGAAGGAAGTGTTGCTCCGCGATCCGATGCTGCGCTGAGCGCGGCCTGCGTATTGACCGCTGCGGGGTCTGACCTGCACTCTGATGAGCACACGCGCGATGCAAGACACGAATCATTGGCTGGACCGCCTGCTCGGGCGTGCGCGTCTGCTGCGCTACAAGCTGTTCGGCCGCGGGCCGAGCGATGCGGAGTGGGAAGCCCGCGTACGGCGCGTCGTGCAGGACACCGTTCGCACGGCGTTGCCCTGGATCCCGCGCGAGAACGCCTGCGTGCTCGACATCGGAGCCAACATCGGGCTGTTCACGGAAGAAATCCTCAAACACCGCCCCACGGCGCAGGTCTGGATGTTCGAACCCGTGCACTCGCACCATGCAGCCTGCGTGCGCCGCTTTGCAGCCAATCCGCGCGTGCGGGTGGAGCCGTTTGCGCTGGGCGACCGCAGCTTCGCCGGCCGGATCTGGAAGCCCAAGCACAATCCGGGCGGCAACGTGATCGACGAGGAGATCGTGGAGCGCCGTCGCGGCTACATGGATTTCCGCCCCGAGGAAATCGAAGTGCGCATCTTCGACGACTATGCGCGCCAGCAGGGCATTGAGCGGATCGACTTCATCAAGAGCGACACGGAGGGCTACGACCACCGCGTGCTGCGCGGGATCCTGCCGTTCCTGAAGCGCACGGGCGCACGTCCTCCGATCATCGCGGAACTGTTGCGCGAGGACATCCATCCCGAGTATTCCTCGCAGACCGAGGTGCTCGAGGAGCTCTACGGCCTGGGCTATGAGCGCGTGGATCTCTCCGGCATGCAGGACGTGCAGGACTTTCTCTTCCTCCCCCGCGGCGCCAAGCCCTGCGCCTGATCCGCGCGGATGTTGAAGCGCCTCCAGCAACGCATCCGGCAGCTGCGCGAGCGCAAGTTCGTGCGCGACACGCTGACGCTGCAGGCGAGCTCGCTCGTGAACGCGGGTGCCAACCTCGCCGGCACGGTGCTGCTCGCGCACCTGATCGGGCCCGCGGCACAGGGCCAGTACTATCTGGCGCTGTCGCTCTACGCGCTGCTGTTCTTCGCGCTTAACCAGGGCCTGCAGGGCGCCGCCGTGAGCCAGATCGCCAGCGCGCGGGCGCGCGGGCTTGAGGACAAGGCCGCCGTCTGGCTGGGCTTCCTGCTCAAGAGCTATGCGCTGGTGGGCCTCGTGCTGCTGGGTCTGGGATTCTGGGGCCTGCCGGTGCTCGGCCCGCTGCTCAAGGCCGATGAGCTCAGCACGCGCCTTGCGCTGCTGCTGACGCTGACGCCGCTATTGGAGCTGCCCAAGGTCGTCGTGGCCGCGGGGTTGCAGGGCACGCGCCAGATGCTGCCGCTGGCGCGCATAGAGAACGGCACAGAGGTGCTGCGGCTCTTCCTGATCGTGATCGGCGCGCTCTGCACCGGCGACGCCACCGGCGCCGTGCTCGGCACGCTTGCAGGCTCACTGTGCTCGAGCCTGCTGGCACTGGAGTGCTATGCGCGCGCGCGCACAGCTTCCGAGTTCCTGCCGGGCTGGCGTGAGATCGCCGGCCATGCCCGCGATGTGCCGCTGCGAAAGGGCCTGCCGCTGGGCTTCAAGCTGGGCCTCACCCGCTCCATTGATGCGATCGGCACGCAGGCCCTGCCCACGCTGATCCTCAACTTCGTCTCGGGCTCCACGGCGGCCGTGGCCTACCTGCGCATCGCCCAGCGTCTGCTCTCGGTGCCGCTGCTGCTGATGCAGGGCATCAGCCGCAATCTACTCCCGAAGTTCTCCGAGCTCGCGGGCCTGCGCGACATGCAGCGCTTTCGCGGCGAGTTTGCGCGCACCATGCTGATCAGCGGCAGCCTGATCTCCGTCGGCGTGCTCGCCACCATGCCGCTGCTCGCGCTGGGCGTCGGCTGGTTCTTCCCCGTCGGCTACCACGAACCGGTGCGCCTGATGGCGTGGATTCTCGTGCCCGGCTTCGTCGTGATGAGCTTCTCGGTCGCCAACGACATCTTCTACCTGGTCACGAACACGCTGGTCGCCGGCATGGTGATCTGCGTGATCGGCCTGGTCTTCAACGCGCTCGCCGTGTGGTATCTGGCCTGGCTCGATCCGATCTACGGCGTGGCCTGGGGGCTGAGCGTGACCTACGCTTCCGCCGCGCTGCACTATGCGTACGAGTGGTGGTGGCTACGGCGGCCCCACGCGCCTCAGGGGTAGTTGAGGATGCCGCTGCGTTGCGAGTGCGGCGGCAACGGCTCGGGAACCGGCTGCACCGCTCCCAGATAGGCGACCGTGCGTCCCTGCGCATCGAAGACGATCAGGCCGCCCGGCTCTAGCTCGTGCAGGCTATCCTGACCGTAGACGCGCGCCGCGCCGTGTGCGTGGTTGGAAAGCCGCAGACTCCAGCCGCCGTTGCTGCCCGGTTCGACTGTCAGCTCCGGATGCCGCTGGAAGACCAGCGGTCCAAGACGCCACCAGGCATCCAGGGGCCTGCCAGCGAAGGAGGCTGCAGGCGTGGGTGAGAGCTGCTCGGGGAGTTGCGTTGCGGGCGGATGCACGGGCTGCGCCGCTGTGGGATCCTGGGGAGCGAGTTCGCTTGCAGGCTGCAGATCCGCACCCCACGGCCATTCATGGACCTGCCAGGCGGGGTGACGCTCCAGCGTCGCCGGCGAGCTCGTCTGATCGTAGGGCAGCAGGCGGCAGCGCTGTCCGGGTGAGGGCAGCGGCGCGCTGCGCAGGAACGGTCCGGAGCGGTGCGTCAGGCTCGCCACGAGCCCTGCGCGCTGCTCCAGCGTGTAGCCGCCCAGCGGATCGGACTGCAGCACCAGCGCGCCGCGTTCGACCAGCAGCGTCCAACCGGCCTGTGCTTCGATGCGCAGCGGCCCGCGCCGCACTTCCAGCTCGAGGCGCTCGCACTCGAATACGCGCAGGCCGCCGGCCTCCCACTGAAATCCGCCGCGCCCGGCGATTTCGGCCGAGCCCGACAGCGGCCAGACGATGCGCGCCTTTGCGCCGGCACCGGTTTCCAGATGCCCGCGAGGATCCGTGTTCTGCACAGCTCCGCGACCGAGCCGCAGCGGCTGCGCGCTTGCCGCCAGCAATTCGACCCGCCCGCCGTGGGACTCGATGCGGATCGGATTTTCGAGAGCCAGGGAGAGCAGCAGCGGGAGCATGCTGTACCCATCGGCTGCCGATGGCAGCGATCTGGAAGCGGGCTGCGGGAAGTTTTTTCAGCGCTCGGCGAGCCGCTGGCGCAGCAGCGTGGCGCGCAGGCGGTCGCGCTCGCTGGTCTCCAGCAGGCCCTCGCCGCCCTGCTCCTGGAACAGGGCCTGCACATGCGCCTTCTGGACCTGAATCACCAGCGCATTGAGCGCTTCCCGCGGCGGAGCCTCGAGCATCTCCAGCTGGGCGCCAAGGCGCACATGCGAGAGGTGCGCCAGCGCGGCCTCGGTCGGCATGGCACGCGCCGTGCGCAGCAGTCCGATCGAACGAGAGACGCGGTCTCGCAGCGCGGCGCGCTGCTCCTCCAGCAGCCATTGGCGCAGACGCCGCTCGAAGGTGATGATCTTCTGCACGAGCGCTTCGAGATCGCTCACCAGCGCCTCCTCGCTGCGCCCCAGCGTGATCTGGTTGGAGATCTGGTAGAAGTCCCCCACGGCACGGCTGCCTTCACCGTACAGGCCGCGGACGGCAAGCCCCGTGCGGCTCGCTGCCTGGAAGACCTTTTCGAGCTCCGTCTTCACCATGCCCAGCGCGGGCAGATGCAGCATCACCGAAGCGCGCAGGCCCGTCCCGACGTTGGTGGGACATGCGGTGAGCCAGCCAAGCTCCTCGTGGAAGAAAATCGGCAGCGCCGTCTCCAGCCTGCGCTCAAGCTCCTGCGCGCGCTGCCAGGCGAGCCCGAGCTGGAACCCGCCCGAGAGCGCCTGAATGCGCAGGTGATCCTCTTCGTTGACCATCACCGAGACGGTTTCGTCCATGCCGAAGGCCACCGCGCGGCCGGGCAGCGCGTGCGTGCCATCCTCCGAGGGCGCCAGATCGCGGCTGATCAGATGGCGCTCGCGCAGCATCAGCCGCAAGAGCGGCGCAGCATCGCGCATGCGCACGATGCGCGTCTCGCCGCTCAATGCAAGCTCGGCTAGCACCGCGAGGCTGCGCTCGGCGAGATCCTGCGCGCGAGCCTCATCGAGGCGCGCCACGAAGGGATACCCCTCGATGTTGCGCGCCAGTCGCACGCGACACGACAGCACCACATCGGAGTCAGGGCCGGCGGAGCGCATCCAAGCGCCCATGTGCGTGGCCCAGCGGTACAACTCGCGCGGATCGGAATTCACGTGGGGAAGGACGCTAACACAGCGCGCGTGTCCGCGCCATCCGCGCGACGGTTGCCTGTCTGGCGCATCAGCCCTCGCCGGGGGTCGGACGCTTGGGTCCCAGCGCGCGCTTGAGGCTCTTCCAGCGGTGCTTGAGCTCGGCCCGCAGCGCACCGATCAGCGCATCCTGCGCCGCGATTGCCGCCGCCGCCTCTCCCAGCTGGCGTTGCTGATCGCGGATCACGGCTTCGGCCTGCACGAGGCGCGCCTGAGTCTCTTCCCGCTCGGCGGTGATGCGCGTGCGATCGGCATCGATCGCGGCCCGATCGGCGACGATGGCCGCCCGATCAGCGACGATAGCGGCCCTGTCGGCCAGCACCGCTGCGTATTCCGCCTCCAGGCTCTGCAATTGCTCCCGTGTCGCGAGCAGCGCCCGGCGGTGGCCGTCGAGATCGGCCTCGAGCTCCGCGCGCAGCGCGGCGGCCTGCGCCAGCTCACCGCGCAGCAGGTCCACATCCTTCGCGCGCGCGGTCTGCTCGGCATGGAACAAGGCCTCGAAGCGCTGCGACTGCGCCGCCTGCGCGGCGATCGCGGCCTCCAGCTCGGCCTTCTGGAGTCGCGCAGAATCGAGCTCCTTGAGTCGCAGCTCGGCAAGGCGCGCACGCTCCGCATCGACGGCGGAAAGCTCGCGGCGCACCGCGGTCAGTGTCTCGCGCGTGGCGCTGAGGTCTGCGAACTGGGTCGCGACGACCTCCTCATACTGCGCGATGCGCTGCTCGTGCTCCGCAAGCATGGCTCGGAAAGCGGTCGCCTCCTGCGCACGCTGCTGCTGCTCGGCTGCCAGCAGCGCACGCTGGTCTTGCAGCGCATCGCGGTGGCCCTTGAGGTCGGCTTCCAGTTCCCGCGCCCGCTGCTCGGCCTGCGCTTGCTCGGACGCCCGAAGCTCCAGCAACCTGCTGCGTTCGGCTTCAAGCGATTCCAGCTCGCTGCCGAGCCGCTGCTCGAGCTCGCGATGCTGCTCCAGATCGCGCTGCAGCGCAGCAACCGTAGCCTGAAAGGCCTCGATTTCTGCCGGAAAACGCGCCAACTCCGCACGCAGATCCTCGATCGAGGCCCGATGGCCGGCGAGATCCTCCTCCAGCGTGGCGCGCACGCTCTCAAGCTCGCGCTTGCGCTCGCGCAGCTCATCGAGGGCGAGCTTGTGCTCGGTCAGATCCTTCTCGAGGCCTTTCACGACGCGTTCCAGGCGCTTCCACTCGCGCTCCCAGCCATCGCGGTGTGCATCGAAGCTCGCCAGCTCGCGAGCAAAGCTCTCGATGGCCTGCGTGCTCGGCTGGGAGGCAGCCGGCAGCCGGGGGAAGACTGCGTCGGGCAGCCGGGCACCACCTTTCGCGGCGATCACCACATGACGATAGACCGGCTCGAGCGTGTCGCCCGCAAACAGCGCGCCGTTGTAGAAGCGCGAGAGTCGCGGCGCGAGATCCTGCAGCGCCGGCGTGTAATCAAGATACATCGAGAGCGAGATCAGACCCAGCCAGCGATGCACGTTGCCGTGACCGATGCTGACGACTCGCGCGCCCAATCCGCGAAAGGTCTCCTCCGTGAGCATGCGATCCGGAAGACCGTTGTGACGGTGCTCCTCCAGATAGCGGTGCTCGACATGCAGCTTGTCCTTGAGAAAGCGCTGCAGCAGCACCTCGGCCTCTTCGACCTCGGGCGCCTGGTAGGGCCCGGCGATCGCCACGTGGCGGCGGGCCACGCGCAGGCACTCGGAGAGGAACCGCTCGCGCCCCTGCGGGGGCACATGCTCCAGCGTGTCGAAGGCGCACACCAGATCGAAGGCGCCGTCCGCAAAAGGCAGCGCCGAACCATCTCCGAGCACCAGCCCGGGCTGATCCGAAGGCTCCACGTCAACCAGCGTGATGCGGTCTGCGGGCAGGAACTGGCGCAGCAGCGCGGTGCGGCCGCCGACATCCAGAATCGTGAGGCCCTCCGAACCTTCACGCAGGCTCTCAACCAGCGCGCTCACCAGCCGGTAGCGCTGGTACTGATCGAAGGGCATGTCGAGCACGCTGCTCATGAGCGGGATTCGAGCCGCTCCTCTCGGCCGTCTCGACGCCGCGTTAAGGTCCAGATCGTCGGCAGAAACAGCATGCCGTGCTGCAGGCGCGCAGCATCGATCACCTCAAAGGTGCAGACGTGCTCGCGGTGATCGATGGCCGTGGGCGCGGCCTTGCTGTGGTCGTACAGGAAGGTCGTCAGGAAGTAGGCGCCCTGCAGCAGCGGCATGCGCTCGAAGCTCATCACCACCTCGCCCTCCTCGCCGGGCTGGGCGTCCTCGATGCGGATCGGCTGCTCGCGCCAGTGGTGGTTCGATCCGTTGACGTAGCTGCCATCCGAGCGATAGATGCCAAGGCCGAAGACCGGATCCTTGACCGGCGCATGGACGCGATAACGCACGCGCACCCGGAAGGGTTCGTTGGTCTGGAAGACCGCGGTGGTACCGCCTGCGGAATCGAGCATCTCGACCTCCAGGGTCTCGATCTCGCCGGTGCCCCAGCGCGGATAGGCGCTCGAGCCGCGGTTGAACGCCGAGAGCCGCTCATTGCCGCGGGCCTTGGCGCGCTTGAGGTACTCATCCGCGACGCTTTCCGCGTTGCCCTGCGCCAGCACCTCGCCGCGGTCGAGCAGCACGACATGCTGGCACATGCTCTTCACGGCACCCATGTCATGGCTGACGAAGATGGTGGTCTTGCCCTGCTCGCGGAACTCGTTGAGGCGATTGATGCACTTGCCCTTGAAGTGCTCGTCTCCCACGGAGAGTGCCTCGTCGATCATCAGAATGTCAGGATCGACGGAGGCCGCGACCGAGAAGCCCAGTCGCACGTACATCCCCGACGAGTAGGTCTTCACCGGCCGGTCGATGAAGTCCCCGAGCTCGCTGAACTCGACGATCTTGGGGAACCGCTCGGCGATCTCGGCCTCGCTCATGCCGAGAATCGAGCAGTTGAGGTGGATGTTGTCGCGGCCCGAGAACTCGGGGTGGAAACCGGCGCCCAGTTCCAGCAGCGAAGCTACACGGCCGTGCACGCTGAGCTCGCCTTCGGTCGGGCGCGTGATGCCTGTCAGCAGCTTCAGGAGCGACGACTTGCCGGCCCCGTTCTCGCCGATGATGCCCACGGTCGCACCGTGCGGGATGTCCAGATAGACATTGCGCACGGCCCAGAACTCGCGGTGCAGCTTGCGCCCGCCGGCGAACAGCTCGAAGAAACGCTTCGAGGGCGAGTCGTACATGCGGTATGCCTTGCCCAGTCCCTTGGCGAAAATGGCGCTGGTTCCGGCTCCTTGTGCGTGCGGGCGGGCCATCAGAGCAGATCCGGGAAACGGGGTTTCTGGGCCTGGAAGAAGCTGGAGCCGGCGAAGAAGGCCAGCACCGCCACGATGGCGAACATCCCGACGATCGGCGGCGAGGGCCAGTCGCCCCACAGCAGGATCTTGCGGTAGCTGTCGATCAGCCAGTACATCGGGTTGATCTGCAGCACCCAGGTCATGCCCGCCTCCAGCACCTTCTCGGCGGGATAGAAGATCGGCGTCATGAACATGAACACCGTCAGGGCCACGCCCATCACATGGTACACATCGCGCAGGAACAGGTTGAGCGTCGCGAGAAAATAGCCCACACCCAGCGTGAAGAGGGCCTGCAGCATCATCAGCAGCGGCAGCGCCAGCAGCGAGGGGCCGAGGCCGAGAATGCGGTTCGCCGGGGTGCCGGACGCGTATTCCACCGGCTGAATGTAGGCGTAGAACACCACCCCCAGCAGCGTGATCACGACGCCGATCAGCATGTTCGCCAGCGCCGAGATCACCAGATACGGCGGCAGGATCTCGCTGGGAAACACGACCTTCTGGATCAGGTTCTGATTCTCGACCAGGGTGTTGGTCGAGCGCGAGACGCTCTCCGCAAAGGCCTGCCAGACCACGATTCCGGCCAGCATCAGCAGCGCCGTGACCTCCTTAGGCTGGTGCTCATCCCAGCGCGCCTCCAGCACGAAGCTGAACACGAACATGTACACGACGAGGTTGACCAGCGGAAAGATCACCGACCAGAAGAAGCCCATCGACGAGCCGACATAGCGCGCGCGCAGGTCGCGCCCGACGAGGTCGAGCAGCAGGCGCTTGTTCTTCTTGAGCGACGCGATCAGAGCCAGCATGGTGTGAGCTCTAGAGCACTGCCTTGCCCAGAGCGGACAGCGCCAGTTCGACGGCCACGCGCGCTGTTGCATTCTGGTTGTCGAGAATGGGGTTGATCTCGGTCATCTCCAGTCCGAGCATTTTGCCCGACTCGGCTGCGTGCTCCATGATCAGGTGGCTCTCCCGCAGCGTCGTTCCGCCGGGAACCGGCGTGCCGACACCCGGCGCCACCGAGGGATCGGTGCCGTCGAGATCAAAGGTCAGATGGAAACCGGCGGTGCCCTTGGTGGCGATCTCGATTGCGCTGCGCATCACCTTGTGAATGCCGTGCATGTCGATGTCGCGCAGCGTGAACACCGTCATGCCCGATTCGCGGATCACCTTGCGTTCCCCCGCATCGAGGCTGCGCACGCCGATCAGCACGGCGCGTTTGGGATCGACCATCGGAAAGCGCTCGCCGATGCGCGTCAGCTCCGGCGCGCCGCGCCCCAGACAGCTGGCGAGCGGCATCCCGTGGATGTTGCCCGACTCGGTGGTCTCGGGCGTGTTCATGTCGCCATGGGCGTCGAACCAGATCAGGCCGATCTTCTTCTTGCGGCGATGGTAGAAGGAAGACAGTGCTGCGACAGTGCCGACGGCGATCGAGTGATCCCCGCCCACCACCATCGGGAACTGGCCTTCTTCGAGGATTGACTCGACGCGAGCGCGCAGGTCACGGCAGCACTGCGCGATCTCGGGCAGGAAGCGCGCACGCGGATCGAGCGGTACGCGCGAGGCGGGCTCGGGCACTGCGACGTTGCCGCGGTCCACGAACTCCAGTCCGAGGCTGCGAACCCCGTCCTCAATGCCGGCGATGCGCACGGCGCTCGGGCCCATGTCCACTCCGCGGCGCCCGCCGCCGAGGTCCATGGGCACGCCGACCAGTGCCACGGTGCGTGTTTCCTTCGGGCTCATCTTGGTTGGTGTGCTCTTGAATGCTTGTGCCTGAGGAGTGCGTTTGTCCTAGTGCGTGCGCGTGGACAGCACGCCCAGCAGCGCCCCCTGCACGGCGGGAGCGCCTGAGTTGTGGCGCAGACGCGCGGAGAGCGTTTCCAGCTCGGTGAAGCCGCCCCACAGTCCCAGTCCGTATCCCACCCGGCGCACGTCTTCCGAACGTGCGCGCGGCGGCGGGCTGAGGACAGCATCTCGCAGCGACGTCATGCCGCCCAGTTCCACCATGCGCGCGGCGGCAAGCATCGAGATCTCGAAGTCATCCCTCCACAGCGCAGCCTGCAAGAGCGGCATCACGATGGGATCGGACAATTGCGCGAGCATCGAGGCCAGCTCCAGATTCAGCGCACGCGAGCGCGGCTGCGGATCCGTCGGGAACCAGGCGCGCAGCGTGGCGAGGTCCTCGGTGGAAGGACGGCGCGCCAGGGCTGCCACGAGAACCTGCGCCCGTTCCGGATCCAGCGGAGGCTGCGCGTCCAGCGCGGCGCGCACGCGCTCGCGCGCGGAGCGGCTGCCATCACGCGTCAGCGCAGTGGCCACGTACAGACCCAGATCGCCATCCAGCTGGCGCAGGGTCTCGTCCAGTACGCCAGCGGCGCGCGGATCGCGGATGACACGCGTGAGCTCCACCAGCATGGACTTGTGCAGCCGGTGCGCGGGGTTGTCTACGGCGGCACGCACGCTGACCTCTGCCGAGCGCAAGCCCAGTCGCATCGCGGCAACCTGTGCGGCACAAGCGACAGGCGCCGAGCCATCCGCGACAAAGGGCATCACGCGCTGCAGCGAGCCGGGCCGCGCAGCCTCACCCAGTGCGCGCAGCGCCTCGATGCGCACGGGCACGGCCAGCTTGCCCAGATCCTCGGCCGCGAAGGCACCCAGATCCTCCAGACCGCTGCGCAGGGCCAGCGCCGCTGCCCGCCAGGCAATGCCGGGGCGCGTCAAGCCGCGCTGAAGCAGTTCAGGAACATAGGCTTCCGATCCGTAGAGTTCGACCTCATCGAGGATCAGGCGCCACTCCAGATCATCCGCTGGCTCCCACAGCCCGCTGTCCACGAGCCGCGAGAGCTCGCGCGGCATGCCGCGCACCGCAGCCCGCAGGCGCTCCGGACCGGTGCTCTTCTGCAGCACGCCGAGCAGCAGATCGCGCACGCCCGGCCGGGCGATGCGCGCGCTGCTGCGCAGCACGAACAGCTCGAGGAAGCCGGGGTCATCGGCAAGCATCCGTCCGCTGTAGACCAGCCAGGATTCACCGGCAATGAGCCCGTAATGACGCGCCGCCTCGAAGCGCAGCGCCAGCCACTGCTTGCCGATCTCGTACGGCGCGCTGTCCGCCGTCCGCTGCCAGAGTGCCAGCGCCGCGCGTGCGGCGGCCTGATCGCGGGAGCGCGCATCGAGCGCGCGTTCCTCGACCCAGCGCCGGAGTGAAGGCCGACCGGTCGCGAGCATCGCCAGCAGTGCCGCCGAACGCTTCGTCTCGCTGGGATCCTCCGCCAGCTGGATCAGGGCACTTTCCGCGCCTTCCTGAAGTGCACCGAGCGCAAAGATGCAGGCCAGCTGCCGCACGCCGCTCAGCGCGTGTGCGCCACGCTCGTAGGTCAGACGCAGATCGTGGGCGCCGCTGTGGGCGAGTCCCAGCCAGGCCGCGGCCTGCCGGTCCTGACCCAGCCCGCCCTGCTGCAGATCTTCGCGTGCATTCGAGGTCGTGCGCGCGGAAAAGCTCAGGTTGCGATCGCGCTCCAGCCACTGCCCCCACACCTTTGCGTCGGGCAGGGCCAGTGTCTCGATCCGGCTCTGGTGTACCTGTGCAGTACTGGGCTGTGCAGGCTCCAGCGCCTCGACAGGCGGGGCCAGAACCGCGAACAGCAGCAGCAACGGGGACAGGAGGGACATGCGCAGCATCCATCGGCCACCGGGGCCGCTGTGCTTGCATACCCTAGGACTCGGCCCGCTGAAAAGGCAGTCCTTTCCCGCGCCGCGGGCAGACATATGCAACTTCCTGGAAAACTTTTCCCTGTCGAATCAGTCGTGTGGCGTTCCCAGGCAGCTCAGTAGCTCCGCGCGCTTGGCCTGCATCAGGTTCGCGTTCGAGGCCTCGAGGTTGAGGCGCAACAGGGGCTCGGTGTTGCTCGCGCGCACATTGAACCACCACCACTCGCGATCGCCCAGATCGCCGAACTCCACGGTGATGCCATCGAGCTCATCCTGACGCCCGCCGGCGTAGCGGCGCTTGAGCTCCGCCAGCAGAGCGGCCTTGTCGCTGACGTGGAAGTTGATCTCACCCGTGTGGTGGTAACGGCGCAGATCCTGAACCTGCGCGCTGAAGGGCTTGTCGCTCGCGGCCAGCGTGTTGAGCGCGCTGACGAAGGCGATCTCGCCCGAGTCGCAGGTGTAGTTCTCCGCGAAGTAGAAGTGTCCCGAGAGCTCGCCGCCGAACACGGCGCCGTTCTCGCGCATCGTGGCCTTGATGAACGAGTGCCCCACGCGATCGCGGATCGGGCGCCCGCCGGCGCGCAGGATCTCTTCCTTGACGACCCAGGAGCTGCGCAGGTCGTAGACGATCGGCGAGCCGGGCTTGCGCGAAAGCTCTCCGCGCACCAGCAGCGCGGTCATCAGGTCGTTGGAGACGGTGCGTCCGGTCTCGTCGACGAAGCAGCAGCGATCCGCGTCACCGTCGAAGGAGACGCCCAGATCCGCGCCGGACTTGCGCACGAGCTCGCGCACCGGATCGAGGTTCTCTTCCTTGAGAGGATTGGCCTCGTGGTTGGGGAAGGTGCCATCAGGCTGCATGAACAGCGTCGTGGTCCGCAGCCCCTTGAGGTGCGGCAGGATCACCGGCAGCGTGTGCCCCGCCATGCCGTTGGCGGCATCGATCGCAACATGCAGGGCGCGGCCGGGGCGGGCGAACTTCGCCACATGCGCACCGTACGCGCTCAGCAGATCGGCGGTCTCGAGGCGACCGCGAGCCGCCACGGGCGCGGGATAGCCGTCCTTGCACATGCGCTCGATGTCGAGGATGCCGTTCTTGGCCGAGACCGGCCGCGCACCCGACAGGCACAGCTTCATGCCGTTGTAGATGCCCGGATTGTGGCTCGCCGTGACATTGAGTCCGCCATCGCAGGGTTGCGAGCCGATCGCGAAGTACGCCATCGGGGTGCTTGCCATGCCGATGTCGAGCACATCGCAGCCCGCATCGCGCATGCCTTCGATCACCGCGCGTGAGATCTCCGGTGAATGCGTGCGCATGTCGCGGCCCACCACGAGACGCCGGGCGCCGATCAGGCGCGCGAAGCTGGTGCCGATCTTCTGCGCCAGCGCAGGATCGAGCTCGGAAGGGACCTTGCCGCGGATGTCATAAGCTTTGAAGATGGACATGAGAGGGCGTGAGAGTATCAGTTGAGAGTGATCTGCGTGAGAGCGCGCGCCAGACGCTCGGGCGCGTCCTGCGGCAGGTCCATGTGGGTCACAAAGCGCAGGCAGCGCGGATTCTGCGGCAGAGCCAGCACGCCGACGGCTTTCAGTGCGCCGCTCCAGCGCGCCGCATCGGCGGCGGGCGAGCGCACGCGCGCCATGACCAGGTTGGTCTCGACCTCGGCCGGGGGCGTGGTGAAATGCCCGCTGGAATCGAGCACACCCGCCACGGCGCGCGCCAGACGGTGATCGTCGTTGAGCCGCGCGCGCTGCATACGGATGGCGTGCAGCCCCGCCGCCGCCAGCATGCCCGACTGGCGCATCAGCCCGCCCATGCGCTTGCGCACAACGCGCGCGCGCTCGAGAAAAGGCTCATCCCCCACGACGAGCGAGCCCACCGGCGCGCCCAGCCCCTTGGAGAGGCACACACTCAGCGAGTCCGCGCAGGCGCCGTACTCGGACAAGGCGACGCCGCTCGCCGCGCTGGCGTTCCAGATGCGCGCGCCGTCGATGTGCAGCGGGATCGAGCGTGCGCGCGCCAGTGCGGCGAGAGCACGCAGGCGCTCGAGCGGCACGACGCGACCGCCGGCCCCCAGACCTGAGCCCATCCAGGTCTGCTCGACGCACAGCAGCGCGGTGCGCGGGCAGTGCAGGCTGACCGGCCGGATCGCGGCCTCGACTTCCGCCGGATCCAGCGCGCCGTCCTCGGCCGTCAGGAGCCGCGTCTGGACGCCGTGCAGAAAACCGGTCGCGCCGCCTTCCCAGCACACGATGTGCGCGCTCCGCTCGCAGATCAGCTCCTCGCCCGGGCGTGTCCACGCACCGATCGAGACCTGATTGGCCATGATGCCCGAGGGCACGAACAATGCGCCCTGCTTGCCGAACAGCGCAGCCACCTCGGCTTCCAGCGCGCGCACGCTGGGATCACCGTCGAGCACATCGTCCCCCAGCGGTGCCGCGAACATCGCTGCACGCATCGCGGCGCTCGGCTGCGTCACCGTGTCGGAACGGAAGTCGAGTTGCACGGCAGGGGCGCGGCCTCAGGCCGGCTGCAGGCAGGCCTTCACGCGGCGCATGCCCTCGAGGATGTTCTCCTCGCTGTTGGCGTACGAGAAGCGCAGGAAGCCCTCCCCGTTGGCGCCGAAGCTCGTGCCCGACAGGCAGGAAACGCCGTTCTGCAGCAGCAGCGCCTCAAGCTCCTTGGAGCGCAGCCCGGTGCCCGAGGTGTTCGGGAACGCGTAGAAGGCGCCCTTGGGCGTCGTGCAGCGGAAGCCGGGGATCTGATTGAGCTCGCGCACGATCAGCTGGCGGCGACGGTCGAAGGCCGTGCGCATGCTCTCGACGCAGTCCTGCGGGCCGGTCAGGGCCGCCATGCCGGCCATCTGCGCGGCCGCGTTGGTGCAGGAGTTGGAATTGATCTGCAGACGCTCGGCGTGCACGATCAGAGACTTGGGCCAGACGCCGAAACCCATGCGCCAGCCGGTCATGGCGTAGGTCTTCGACCAGCCGTCGAGCAGGATCACGCGGTCGCGGATCGACTCATACGAGAGGAGGCTGACATGCTCCTCGCCGTCGTACAGCAGGCGCGAGTAGATCTCGTCCGAGAGGATCGCGACCTGCGGATGCTGCTCCAGCCCGCGCACGAGCTTGTCGAGCTCCGCCTTGCGCACCACTCCGCCGGTGGGATTCGCCGGCGTGTTGAGGATGAACAGACGCGTGTTGCGGGTGATCTTCGAGAGCGCCTCGTCAGGATCGAAGGAGAAGCCCTTGGACTCGCTCAGCGGCAGCGGAACGGCCGTGGCTCCCGTGAAGCGGATCGCCGATTCGTAGATCGGGAAACCCGGGTTGGGATAGATGATCTCCGCGCCCGGCTCGCCGAACAGCAGGATCGCGTAGAACATGGTCGGCTTGCCGCCGGGCACGATCATGACCTGATCGGGATCGGTCTTGGACTTGTGGAAGCGCTCGACATAGGCCGCGACCGCCTCGCGCACCGGCAGGAGCCCCTTGGCGGGCGTGTAGCCGTGGTAGCCGTCCGCAAGCGCCTTGCGCCCGGCCTCGACGATGTGTTCGGGCGTGCGGAAGTCGGGCGCGCCGATGTGCAGGTGCACGATGTGCTTGCCCTGCGCCTCCAGCGCCTTGACCTTGTTCACGACCTCGAAAGCGCTCTCCGTGCCCAGCGAGGACATGGCGCGCGACAACTGCAATTGGGCGGTCAAAGGTGAGTGTCTCCTGAGCGGTACGCTACCCGCCCCCGAAGAATGCGGTCAAGCACCGGGTGACTCCCCCCCGGCCTGGGGACTATCCTCGCGGACCATGAGACTCCTGTGCCTGCTCCTTGCAGCCGCGCTGCTCGCCGGCTGCACCCGCGAACCCGACCTGACCGTGTACTGCTCGCTGGATCAGGAGTTCGGGGAGCCGCTGATCCGCCGCTTCGAGGCGGAGTCCGGACTCAGGGTGCGCGCCGAGTTCGACATCGAGGCCAACAAGAACATCGGCTTGGCGATGCGCATCCGCGAGGAAAGTTCGCGCCCGCGCTGCGATGTCTTCTGGAGCAACGAGTTCGCGCAGGTCGTCAGCATGGGCCAGGACGGCCTGCTGGCGTCCTACCATTCCCCCAGCGCGCAGGACATCCCGCCGACCTTCAAGGACGAGCAGGGACGCTGGACCGGGTTTGCCGCGCGCGCGCGCGTCTTCATCGTCAACACGCAACTCGTCGACCCCGCCCAGGTTGAGGACGCCTGGTCGCTGTTCGACCCGCGCTTTGAGGGCAAGGCGGCGCTGGCGCGTCCGCTGGCGGGCACCACGCTGACGCACCTGGCGGCGCTGTGCGAAGCCTGGGGCGAGGAGCGGGGCCTTGAGTACGCGCGCACGGCGGCGGAGCGCGCGCGCAGTGGCGCGCTAAACCTCGCGAACGGCAACGCGCACGTCATGCGCCTCGTGCGCAGCGGCGAGGCGGCGTTCGGCTGGACCGACACCGATGACTTCGAGGTCGCGCGGCGCGAGGGCTGGCCCGTGGCTGCCGTGTACCCCGACAAGGACAAGCAGGGCACGCTGCTGATTCCCAACACCGTCTGCATCCTGAAGAGCGCGCCGCATCCCGAGGCCGCGCGGCGCTTCGTCGACTGGGTGCTGCGCGGCGAAATCGAAGCGGAGCTCGCCGCCTCGCGCTCCGCGCAGATTCCTGTGCGCGCGTCGGTGCCGCGGCCCGCGCACGTACTGGATGCCAGCCAGTTCAAGGTCATGCAGGTCGACTACAATGCGGTCGGTGCGCGGATTCAGCAGCGTCTGCGCGAGTTCCAGGAGCTGTTCCTCAAGTGAACCGCCGCCCGCTGCTGAGCCTTGGACTCGCGCTGTTCGCTCTGATCGCGCTGCTGCCCTTGGCGCTGATGCTGGTGCGCGTGGAACCGCAGCATCTGGCAGGCGTGCTGGACGCGCGCAATCTCGCGTTGCTCGGCCGCACGCTGCTGCTCGGTCTGGGTGCCGCCGGGCTGGCAGCGCTGCTGGGTGTGCCGCTGGGCGTGCTGTGGACGCGCACGGATCTCCCTGGTGCGCGCGTGTTCGCCGCGCTGACACCGCTGCCGCTGCTGTTTCCGCCGCTGATCCTCGCCATGAGCTGGGCGGGCCTCACGGAACTGCGCGGCGGCCTCGCCACGATCAGCCTGCTCGGCCTGAGCACCTTCCCGATCCTGGCGCTGTTCACGGCTCGAGCCTGCGAGCGCATCGACGCGCGGCAGTTGGAGGCGGCGCGCCTGTGCGGCGGCCGCCGGGCCGAGTGGCGCATCGTCTGGGGTGCGATCCGGCCCGGCGTGCTGTGCGCCGCGGCCTTCGCCTTCCTGTTCGCCACCAACGACTTTGCCGTGCCGGACTACGTGTCCTCGATCGGACCGAAGTTCAACGTCTACGCCGACGAGGTCTTCGCGACCTGGCGCTCGGCCCAGGACACCGGCAGCGCCGTCGCCTCGGCCCTGCCTCTGATCGCCCTGAGCCTGCTGGCGCTGTATCTCGCACTGCGCATGCGCTCGCGCGCCCAGCAGAACAGCGCCGCCCTGCCGGGTGATTTCCGCGCGGCCGAGCGCGTGCCGCTGGGAATCTGGAAGCCGCTGGTGCTGCTGCTGGCGCTCGGCGTGCTGAGTCTGGGCGTCTTCGCCCCGATCGGCCGGCTGATCTACGAGTCCGGCGGCGGGCCGCGCGGCTTTGCGCTGGAGAACATGCGCGCAGCCTTCGCGCGCGCGCTGGAGCTGGGACGCGCCAACCTGCAGACCAGCCTGCTCTGTTCCGCCGCCGCCGCGCTGCTGTCGATCCCCCTGGCGCTGGTGCTGGGACACGCGCTGGCGCGCAGTCGGCGCTGGAGCCGCGCGGGCTCGCTGCTGGTAGTGCTGCCGCTGGCGGTCCCGGCCGTGCTGCTGGGTATCGGCTCGATCGGTGCCTGGAACCGGCCCGCCACCGCGGCCCTGTATGACTCGCCGGCCATGGTGGTGCTGCTGATGCTGGCGCGCTTCCTGCCGCTGGCGGTGCTGGGCTTCGCAGCGGCGGTCGTGCTGCTCGATGCGCGCGCGGAAGAAGCAGCGCGCCTCGCGGGAGCGGGCGAACCGCGCCGACTGCTGCGCATCGTGGCACCGCCGCTCCTGCCGGCGCTGCTGGGCGGAGCCACGCTGGTGTTCGTGCTGGCGATGCGCGAGATCGACGCCGCGATTCTCGTGCCGGCCGCCAACGGCACGATCCTGTTCCGCCTCTACAACGCCGTTCACTTCGGACGCGATGATTTCGTCGCGGCGCTGGCGCTGCTGGTGGTTTTCTTCGTGCTGCTGCCCGGCCTGCTGTGGAGCTTGTTTGCGCGCCGCCGTCTGGAGTTCCTGCCATGAATCATGCCGCCGTACGCGCTCGCGATCTGACCTGTTCCCATCGCGGCGGCCTCGAGCTGGGGCCGCTCTCCTTCGAGATCCCGCAGGGCAGCTGGACGCGCATCATCGGCCCGTCGGGCTGCGGCAAGACGACCCTGCTGCGCCTGATCGCGGGCCTGATGGCTCCGCGCTCCGGCGAGCTGGATCTGTTCGGTATGCCCGCCAGCCGCGGCAAGGGCGTGCTGCTGGCACCGGAGCGGCGCGGCATCGGCATGGTGTTCCAGGGCGCGGGGGCGGGCCTGTGGCCGCACCTCGGCGCGCAGGCCACGCTGGAATTCGTCTACGCCTGCCGCGGTCTGGCGCGCGCGGAGCGCAGCCGGCGCGCGCGCGAGCTGCTCGCCCGCATGCAGCTCGACGGCAAGGAGCAGCGCCGGCCGGGTGAGCTGTCCGGCGGCGAAGCGGCGCGGCTGGCGCTGGCGCGCGCGCTTGCGGGAGAGCCGCGCCTGCTGCTGCTCGACGAACCGCTGGGCGCGCTCGATGGCGCGCTGCGCGCCGAGATGATCCGGATCCTGACCGGGCTGCACGCCGGGGGCGGCCTGACGATCCTGCATGTCACGCACGATCCGGCCGAGCTCGACGGTCTGGCGGGAAAAACCCTGCGGCTGGAGCAGGGACGGCTGGTCGGGGAGAATCAAGAGAACTAGAGGATCGAGCACCATGCAGGCTTCCATTCGCATCTTTGCCGGGCTGCTGGTCAGCACTGTCGCCGCGTTGGCGCTGTATCAGGTCTTTCAGCCGCCGGAGGCTCCGGCACAGGCGCGACAGTTCACAAGCTCGCAGGAGTGTGCGCAGTGCCATGCGGAGCCGTTCCGCGAGTGGCAGGACTCCTGGCACTCGCGCTCGTGGACGGATCCGGACGTGCGGGCGCTCTCGAACGACTTTGCGAACACCGACTGCATCGACTGTCATGCACCCCGGCCGGTCTTCGAGACCGGACTTGCCAACCGTGTGCTGCCTCGCGCCGCGCGACGCGCGGAAGGCGTAGACTGCATCGCCTGCCATCAGTTGCCCGACGGCGGCATGGCAGGCACCTTCGACCGTCCGGACGCTCCCTGTCGACCGCAGGCGCGGCGCGAACTGGCGCAGGTGGAGTTCTGCGCTCCCTGCCATGACCAACACAAGACCGTGACGCAGTGGCGCGCGAGCCGCTACGCCGCGCAGGGCATCGGCTGCATCGACTGCCACATGCCCTACCGCAACGGCGATCCCAATCAGGGCCGCGACCACACCATGCACGGCGGCCACGACATCGAGCTCGTACGCAAGGCGGTTGCGCTGCGCGCGCAGCGCAGCTCGGGAGCGGTCGAGGTGGAGATCGAGAACGTGGGCGCGGGCCACCATTTCCCCACCGACGAGCGCTCGCGGGCCGCGGACGTGTTCTGGAGACCCAAGGGCGAAACCGCCTGGCGCTGGCTTTACCGCTTCCGCAGTCCTTACCGCCACGAAGTCGAGCTCACGGACACGCTGCTGCCCGCGCACGCCACGCACACGCTGCGCATCGAAGACGAAAACGCGGGCGGCGCCCTGGAAGTCGCGCTGTTCTACAAGCTGACTCCGTACTGGAAGACTCCGGCCGCGCCGGATCCGGAAGCGGAAGCGAAGCTCGTGCACCGCGTGGAGCTCTTGCCTTGAGATGGTGGCCGTTGCTGCTGGTGCTCGCTGCCTGCTCGGGAGAGCCGCGCAACGCGGCACCCGCCTACCGGCTGGAGCCGGTCGTGGCGCCTGCCCAGGCCCGCCATCCGCTGACGCTGCCTCTCGCCGCCGCCGACACGGGCGCCGCCGCCGACACGGGCGCCGCCGCCGACACGGCGCGCAGCGAGCTGCTGGAGCAGGTGCTGGGAGCTCTCGGTGAGCGCGACGAGCGGCTCAAGACGCTGGCCCGCAAGGATGCCGAGCAACTGCCGCCGGCCGAGATCGCCGCGCTGCGGGAGGTGCTGCAGGATGCCGCGGAATCCGACTCGCGCCGCGGCGCAGCGGCAGAGGCGCTGGGAGCTTCGCCGCTGCCCGAGGCCGAGCTGGCGCTGCTGGAATTCCTGCCGGATCTGCGCACGCCGGCCTGGCTGCGGGCCGTGGTCATATTCCAGTGGGGCCGGCGCGCGAAGAATCTCTATCTGGGCAAGGCCATCCTGCGCCTGAAGTACGAGCCGGATGACGAGGCCGTGATCTGGCTGGCCGATGCGTTGTCCCGGCACGGCTCGCGCGCGGGCCTCGACGGGCTGGAAGTGCTGATGCAACGTGCACGCACCGAGGAGTTGCGCGCGCTGGCCGCCGAGCGCTGGCAGGCGATCCGCTCCGAGACAGGCTCCCCGTCGGCAACTCCGGACGCGCCGCCGGCCAGCGAGCGCGTCGCCGAAGCCTGGTGGTGGATCGGCAAGCTTGCGGACTGGGATCTGCGGCAGGTGGACGATGCGCGCTTTGTGCTGCAGCGCCTGCCGGACTGGGTGGTGCCGCTGCTGTGCGAGTGCCTGCACGATTCCAACGTGTACACGCGCGTCCATGCGGCCCAGACACTCGCGCGCATGGGCGCGCGCGCCAGGCCGGCCGGCGCGGCGTTGCTCGAGGCGCTCGCAGAGCGTCAACTGGCCCCCACCGCGGCCGAAGCTCTGGGAATGCTGGGCGATGCCGGCGTGCGGCCTGCGCTGGAGCGCTGCCTGAATGCCGGGGGCGATCCGGATCTCGCGGTGGCGGCTGCCATGGCGCTGGGAAGCCTGGGAGATGCATCGGCACTGCCTGCGCTCAGGGCCATCGCGGCCCCCCCGGATCTGGTTTTTGCCACTCAACTCGCCCGGGTCCGGCTTGGAGACGGCCTTGCCGTGGCTCCCGCGCTTCTGCAGGCGCTGGAAGGCAACGGTCACGATCCCGAAGCCGCCGCGACCGCGCTGGGAGAGTGGATGCGTCAAGGGGCGCGCAAGGAGCAGTGGCAGGCTCTGCTGCACGACAGCGCGCGCGGCATTGAAAGCGCCGAGCAGGCCGCTGTGCGCCGCATTGCGCAGGCGCGGCTGGTGCGCGAAGAACTGGGCCTGTAGTCGCCTGGTCGGGGTCCAGACGGGTTTCAGGCAGCGCTCAGCCGGCCACGCACCAAAGAGCCACCGCAGCCCAGCCCAGCGTGTTGAGCAGGAACCAGGGGTCGCCACCCAGAAACAGGCGCGTCGGATTGCCGCCGCCCTTGCGCGTCTGGACCAGCAGCATATAGCGCGCCAGTCCGAACACGACGAAAGGCACGGTCCAGACCAGCGGCCGCTCCGTGCCGAATTTCGCGCTCGTCTCGGGTGCGACCGTGTACATCGTGTACGTGACGATCGTGCAGGCCGCGAGCACCGTCATCATCTGATCGAGAAAGCCGGTGTTGTACTCCAGCAGGATTGCGCGGTGCTCGCCGCGACCCTCACCCAGCAGATCCGTCTCCGCGCGGCGCTTGCACAGAGCGAGAAACAGTGCGAGGAACAGCGTGCACAACAGCAGCCAATGCGAGATCTGGGCCCCGGCCGCGCAGCCGCCGGCCAGCACGCGCAGCAGAAAGCCTGCAGCGATGCAGAACGCATCGACCAGCACGACATGCTTGAGACGCACGCTGTAGAAGAAATTGAGCACCACGTAGATGCCCACGATCAGCAGCACGGAGTGCGGCTCGCCCTGCGCCTGAAGTCCGAAGAAGGCTGCCAGCGCCGCGCAAAGCACCGCCGTGCCGATCGCCAGCGGGATGGACACCGCGCCCGAAGCGATCGGGCGATGGCGCTTCTCCGGATGCTTGCGATCGCTCTCGACGTCGAGCGCGTCGTTGACGAGGTAGATCGCGCTTGCACCCATGCAGAACGCCGCGAAGGCGTACAGCGTGCGGGCGACATCGGGACCCCAGGCGAACAGATCACCGCGCTCGCCATGCGCAAAGATCAGCGCCGCGAGCACGAAGAGGTTCTTGACCCACTGGTGGGGTCGCAACGCTCGCAACAGGGCAGCCGGGTTCATGGGACCCCCACCTTATCGGCTGCCGGAGCGGTTTGTGCTCAATCGAGGCTCAGGACGCGCAGCTCGGGGATCTGGGAATCGGGACCGACCCGCAGAATCTCGTCCTCGCCGACCACGGCGCGAACCTTGTCGTCCTCGCGCTCAAAGGTGCCGACATTGCCATCGCCCCACAGAACGACCGTGGCCGTGCGGTGGTTGGCGCCGCCATCGTTGTCGTCCGCCACGAGTGCGTCGCTGCCCGAGGCGGGAAACTGGCGCAGCGGGTGATTCTTGCAGTCGCGGCCGGCGTAGGAGGTGCGCTGTCCGGTCACGGAATCCAGTGGCATGAACCACTGCTTGGGATCGTCGATCGAGCCGATTTCCAGCGCGCCGATGTCGACGCCCGGGCAGGTCAGGCGCTTGACGACGCCCTCCGTGTTCTCCAGCACTCCCTTGTCGATCAGCACGGCAAGGAACTTGGCGCCGCTCTGATTGGGAACGCGCGAGAACTTCGTCTGGTAGAGCTGCAGGCCCTTGAAGATCTCGATCATGTTCTGCTTGCACGAGGTCACCTTGGCGGCATCGATCGCCTCGGGGATGCGCGGCAGCAGGAAGGCCATCAGGATCCCGATGATCAGGATTACGGCCAGAAGTTCGATCAGCGTGAAGCCGGCGCGCACGAGCGCCTTGGGGTAGCGGAGGATTCGCATGAAGGGATGTGGCTCTGCTGTAGGTGGCTTTGCTGGATGTGGCTCTGCCGGAAAGGGCCCGGCCGAAAAAAGGCACCGGGCGCTGACCCGAGGTTCTACCTCAGACCCGCGCCCGAGTCACCCATCGAGGGGGCCCAAATCGCCCCTCCCCGAGGGGCCTACTTGCCCTTGCGGGCGGCCACGGCCTTCTTGAGGGCCGAGGTCTTGGTGGTCTTCTCCCACGGGAAGTCCTCGCGGCCGAAGTGGCCGTGGTAGGCGGTCTTCTCGTAGATCGGACGGCGCAGCTTGAACTGCGCGATGATCGCGGCCGGGCGCAGGTCAAAGACCTCCTCGACGGCCGAGGTCAGCACATCGTCGGACACCTTGCCGGTGCCGAAGGTGTCGACGCGGATCGAGAGCGGCTTGGCGATGCCGATGGCGTAGGAAACCTGCACTTCGCAGCGTTCCGCAAGCCCCGAGGCCACGACGTTCTTCGCCACCCAGCGCGCCGCGTAGGCGGCCGAACGATCCACCTTCGTGGGGTCCTTGCCGCTGAAGGCACCGCCGCCGTGACGGCCCATGCCGCCGTAGGTGTCGACGATGATCTTGCGGCCCGTAAGGCCGCAGTCGCCGTGCGGACCGCCGACCACGAAGCGGCCGGTCGGATTGACGTGGTAGATGGTCTTGTCGTCGAGGTACTTGGCGGGAATCACCGCCTTGATGATCTTCTCGATGACTTCCTTGCGGATCTTCTCGTAGGGCACGTTGTCATCGTGCTGCGTCGAGATCAGCACGGTGTGCACGCGCACGGGCGTGTTCCCCTCGTACTCGACCGTGACCTGGCTCTTGGCATCGGGACGCAACCAAGGCAGGACCTTTTTCTCGCGCAGCTCGGCCTGCTTCTCCATCAGGCGGTGCGCATAGTAGATCGGGAAGGGCATCAGGCTCGGCGTCTCGCTGCAGGCGAAGCCGAACATCAGGCCCTGGTCGCCGGCCCCCTGCTCCTTGTGCAGGCCCTGACCTTCGGTGACGCCCTGGCTGATGTCAGGCGACTGGCGGTCGAGCGTCACCATCACGGCGCAAGTGTCGCCGTTGATGCCAAAGGCATCGTCGGTGTAGCCGATGCGCTTGATCGTGCTGCGCGCGATCTGCGCATAGTCCAGACGCGCCTTGGTGGTGATCTCGCCGGCGATGACGCACAGACCGGTCGTGACCAGCGTCTCGCAGGCAACGCGGCTCATCGGGTCGACGGCGAGGATCGCGTCGAGCACGGCATCGGAGATCTGGTCCGCCACCTTGTCGGGGTGGCCCATCGAAACGGATTCGGAAGTGAAGAGTTGTCGCGCCATGTGTGGATATGCGGAGGTTGTTCCGCGCTTTCGTCCAGATCGGGCAAAAGCCGTAGCCCTCGCCTTCGGGGGCTGCAGACCATAGCAAAAACTTCCCGGCCTCAGGTCAAGAAGACACCGCGAAGAGCCTCCAGCGTCCTTGCGCTGGCTCCCTTCTGGGTTTCCACGGCCTGCATGCCCTGCTCGCCCATGGTCTGCATCAGCGCGCGATCGCCCAGCAATTCCGACAGCGCCGGACCGAGCTCCTCCGGCCCGGCGAGCCTGCGCGCGGCATTCCAGCGCTCGAGCAGCGCCGACTCCTGCAGAAAATTGCCGATGTGCGGCCCGTAAACGCAGGGTTTGCCCTGAGCGGCCGGCTCGAGCATGTTCTGGCCGCCGTGCGGCAGAAACGAGCCGCCGACGATCACCAGATCGCTCAGCGCGTAGACCGCTTCCAGTTCGCCGATCGTGTCGACGAGCGCGGGCCGGGTGAGATCCGGTGCTTCGCCCGCGCGCAGTGCGCTGAGGCGCTGCAGCGCCGGCAGCTCTCGCACCAGCTCTTCGGCGCGGGCCGGGTGGCGCGGCACCAGAATCAGGCGAGCCTGAGGCGCGTGCCGACGCCACGCCTCGACGATCAGCCGCTCTTCCGGCGCGTGCGTGCTGCCCGCGACGATGACCGGCGTGCCCACCTGCGGAGCCAGCAGACGCACGAGCTCCTCCTTGCGCGGCCGCAGGCCTGTGCGCAGGCCGTCTGCCTTGATGTTGCCGGTCACGATCACGCGCTCAGGCGCGGCTCCCAGCGCGCGGAAGCGCCCGGCGTACTCCTCATCCTGCGCGCAG
>Ga0209668_10000108_pt1 | contig 33171 bp, 48 predicted proteins | sample FrelakmetPLP11PL_FD_187150 | JGI IMG/M metagenome (GOLD analysis project Ga0209668, IMG submission 187150) | Freshwater lake sediment microbial communities from the University of Notre Dame, USA, for methane emissions studies - PLP11 PL (SPAdes)... | ecosystem: Environmental > Aquatic >...
GAGCGGGGCCTTATGTCTTAGGAGGATGGGTTGATGATGCATATTACAAAAGTGCAAGTAATATAACTAAGGTACCATCGGATTCATTACCCGCAGCAATAATGAGTTACGGTACAACAACCGCAGCATTATGCGACTGGGCTCTCGTCCGGAAATACCAGTCACCAGAACCAACCCCGGTCGCCGTAACAACGAAATCCATTCGGTAATTGGTTATAAACCATTCGTCAGAGGCGAATGGTTTATAACCAATTACTGATTATACTTACTCATGTTAATCTTAACGAACCAGAAAGATGGAAACTCAACAACTCCGCTCCATGCAGTTCCGTATGGGTCGGCAACTGAAATCGTAGAATTCGTTGCAGAATCACCCAACGATGCAGGGCAGTTCAAGCTCATGATGCACATGACAAACGGGGATGAAGTAAGCCTAGGAACTTTCTCTGACAACGCATCCATGAAGGCCGCGCTTGGAAAGATCGACAAAATAGTTGATTTCACATACTACCCTAACCCGAAGAAATGAGCGAGGCCGTAATAGGCACGTTTTCCCGTAAAAGCGGGTTCACAATCGTAAAACTTGCGCTCAAAAAGAACGGAGACCCCGGGAAACGGGGTCTCAAATACGTCGGTAAAACCGCATCTTGTAAAGAAGAATATGACCTTTTGTCGATTTTAGAAGTAATGGAAGAAATCCGCTCCGACCTTACGGAAGAATTTAATAAGGACATTGAACTTAAACTCACTACGGCAAGATCTGGCCGAATCTACATTTGCTCTTCAACGTCCTCTGACGTTGAAGAGCAAATGTAGATTAAGGAGAGTGATTAAAATTCCATACAAGTCGGAACATGCGGCGCGCGTTTCAGAACCAAGCGAATTCATTAAAACTACATTCAGACGCAAGGAAATCTCACCGGGCGCATCGATAATCGTAGCGAAACGTAAAGGAAGCGGAACGGCGGGGCCCCTTAAGGTACAAGCCTATCGCTTCAATGTCTGTGAGTTTACCGCGGCGGAAGCAAAACGCTGGTTGAAGTATTACAAAGTAAAACCTATCCTCTTCGAGAAGGCGTCCGGAAAGTGTATCAGGCGACGTAGTGCCTGATACGCTTCCTAACCGAAAGTGATAATACTGATTAATACGAACGCAGTATTACGAAATGACGGATTCTAAAAGTGAATACTACGACCACCTTATAAGTACCGGAAGGGAGACTGCAGCAAAGAGTTATTACTTTGCTTTAAACGGGTTCAACAAATGGTTAAAAGCCCAAGGTAAAACTGATTTTGATAGTTACACATACAAAGATGCAGAACTGTACATGAAGACGGGGTTTACTGCTCCAAGAACGGCGAATAATTTCAAAATAGCATTAGTGGGCCTGATGAAATTCAAGTTAACTTCGATTGATTCAGACGCCCCGGAATACGAAGGACTTTCCCGCAAACTTGACCAGTTGAGGCACCTGAAGAATGAAAAAATAATCAGGAAATACGAGAAGTCAAGCCTTGAAATTGACGAGGTAAAGAAATTCCTGAAAGACCTCAAAGCTTCGAAGGCTCCCCCGGTGATCTACTCCCTTGGAGTAATGCTCGCATTCTTCGGTACGAGACCCATTGAACTTGAACGGAATATCAAGGACGCGAAAATTGACTGGGAAGGCCGATCCATGATACACGGAATGATTATAAGGGGGGCAAAGACAAACCAGCCGCGCTATCTTTGCTGGCCGGAATCGCTCGATGCGCACGTAAAATTGATTTACGAGAGTTCTCCACTACCTTACGCCGGGGAACATTTTACAAAAAACTGCAAATACTACATGAAAGACCACCCGTTAGATGTTACCGCGAAAACTTTCCGCCGTACGTTTGAAACACAGGAAAGACTTCTTGGAGTACCGGATATAATCATCGACGCAATTCTGGGACACGAAAGTTCCGGGAGCCGGATGGGAAACGTCTATACCGACTATAGTAGCGAAGGATTTCTCGAGAAAATAAGAGATTGTATGACTACAGATAAGCATTACATGATAAAGAACGGGATTGTATGAAGCTCGCAATTGTTGTCAGAAAAGATCTGGGCATGCGCCCCGGAAAGATTGCCGTGCAGTGTGGTCATGCGTCTGTAATTGCATATAGAATTGCATGCGGAACAGATGAAGCAGACCGATGGTTCGAAGAAGGTCAGAAAAAAATCGTTCTGAAATGCGCGGATGAAGTAGATATGAAAAAAATAGGATTAATGGCACAAATGAGCGGATTGCAGGTTAATCCCGTTGTAGATTTCGGATTAACGCAGATTGAGCCCCACACCACAACGTGTATTGCAATCGGGCCATCCGAAGATGAACGTATCGATGCGATTACGAAAAATCTTTCACTATTGTAATGGGATAACACAAATATGCCAGCAGCGAAAGATCCGATAAAAGAATTAGAAAGGCGAAACAAAATAAGAGAATTTCAAAAGGGAAGATCTAAATCAAAAGAAACTCGAATGAAATTAAGTGTAGCAAAAAGAGGCAAGAAATTTTCAGAAGAGCATCGTAAAAATTTAAGTATTTCGAGTGCGTATAAAGGGAAGCATCTCCCAGAAGAACATAGGAAAAAAATAAAGGAAGCGTTATCTGGGGACAGAAATCCTTGGACTGGGAGGAACCATTCAGATAAGACTAAAAAACTTTTAAGTGACATTGGCAAAGGGAGAAAACTTTCTCCTAAACACTGCGCGAGCCTATCTGCCGCGAGAAAAGGAGAAAAACATTGGAATTGGCAAGGAGGTAAGTCGTTTGAACCTTACTGCTTCAAATTTGACAAGCCACTCCACGAACGCTGCCGCACATTTTTTGACCGCGTTTGCGTAGAGTGCGGGAAGACGGAAACGGAGAATGGGCAGAAACTTTCTGTTCACCATGTTAATTATGACAAGATGGTTTGCTGTAACGATGTGAAGCCGCTTTTCGTTGCGTTATGCATGTCATGTCATGGGAAAACCCATGGGAATAAACCTCACTGGGAACAACACTTCACCGAAATGATTAACACGAAATACAACGGAAAGTGTTATCTACCAAAGGAGGAAATTTCATGACATCGAAAGGCGAATTTACGATTTCAGTTTTAAAACCGCTTTATCCGGAGGGCCTATACATTCTTCAGATCTACGAAAAATGGTGTCAATTTAAGCCCACCCATCCGGGTTCCTATAAAAATTTCAGAGAGGCCCTGCGTAAAATGCGGGAAGACGGGAAAATAGAAGTGTATAAAACGGAGCCGCGCTCTGCCTATCGAAACAATCTCTGGGATAATCGTAGATATTATCGTGTTACAGGTAAGTTTTAAATCCACTCTACGTAACAGATTAATATGAATTTTGTAATGGATGAGAATGCGTCTATACTTAAAGAAGAACCCGGAATGCGAGATTTAGTGTGGGTGGATCCTGTTGAATTTTTATGGCAAACAACTGATCCGAAGTGGTTTATTAACAATCGGCTTCAGGGCCCGTTGCATAAGGAATCTTCGTTACAAAAACTCATCAAGCGAATCGCAGCGGGCCTTCCTATAGATCCACCTTGGATTACCGTAAACATCACTTTACCCCCCGGTAAAATAGTTCAACATGAGGGACGCCACCGTGCTATCGCCTGCATTGAGAACAACGTTAAAAAGATGCCGTTGCTGATTTTCTACGAGATGTGGAAAGATAACCCCAATACATTCTCCGGAATGGACTTTATACATGTAAAACCACAGAACGTTCCGTCACAGATGCGGAAGAACTTGCTTGGATTTAAGAAACAGTGGGTGTGAAACCCGGACGCCCCGCGTAACCGCGGGGCCCTAGAATATAACGACTATTTTTATAGTATTAACTGCAACGAGCATAGAGAGTTGATGTTAAAATTTGGCAGGATATCGTTATAGGGAGTATTTCAGTTCTTTTTACGATCTGTCTTCTCCCGCAAGTAATTGATGTATTGAAGCGCAAATCAAAAATGAACCCATATACTTCGCTTACCACAACCGCTGGGCTTATGGCAATGAGCATAACGTATATTACGCTGGAATTATGGATTTCTTCCGTAATTACGGCAATAACGGCCTTGCTTTGGGGAGCAATGTTATTCGGCCATGCTCACGAACGCCGCCGAAGCGCGGGGCAAAAGAAGGTTTAAGAGAGGTATTTGAACAATCCATACCCTATAAGGGCCATTACACCAATTGTCGTTGCAGTCTGGTTCTGGGTGAATGCTCCATATGCAGCTACACCAGCCCCTCCCGCAAGGAATGCGGTTTCAATGGGGTCTTTTTCTGCCTTGGCAATTGCCCGGCGCTCAATGTTTTTGTAAGAATATCTGCTCATGAAGAGTTGTAGCGCACACGAAATTTAAATACTTCGGCAGGGATGTGTAAATATGGTAGAATTTGAGTGGCATAGTGAGGCAGATGAGGATATTTATAAATCTTTATCGGGCCTTGTACGTTTCAACGGAGGGTATTTCAAATCGGAAAAACAGGCGTATTTTTATAGAATAGAGCGAACGGAGACTCCAGAAGGCCGCGATGGGAAAGAAATAATTCCGGCAAGAAAAGAGCAATATCTGGGGAAATATATGATATTTGTACATTATGAACATCCAAACGATCCTCCTCACGCGGATAATTTTGTTCAAGATGCATTTGGTGTAAAAAACAATTCTAGGATGGGGCAGTATACAATTATAGTGCAAGGAACAGCATATTGGGCAGCGGGGATAAAGGGAAGAAAGCCAGTAGGATGGGCGTTTGTTCTTGACGGAGAAGGAGTTGTCCGACAGTATAAGATACACTTCGAGAATCAGAGAGACGATCGGGGGAGAGCAATTCGCGGTTCAGGGCAGATAAACGAAAAGAAAACTGAATTGCTATGGGAGCGAGAAATAATAAACGGAACGTTGCCGATTGTAAAAGTAACACGCCTGAAGCCTTTTATTCAGGATTACGACGAGTATGGTTATGATGACGTTCTTGACTGGAATGCCCCGCCGAAAAGTAGGGGAGTTGACAAGGAGCCAGTTGCATATACAGATGCAATGCAGCAACTTGGATTTGTTGAAATAGACATGGCAACGTGGCTTGCGAGAGATAAGGGATGTTCAAAGGTTCTCATTGCAAAAATAAAAGAACGGAGGGAAAAAGCAATACGGGTTGAAGATATCGAAGGAAAACAGTATTGGCTCCCGGTGAGTCAGATTGATATAAAGGGTGAGTGAACATGTCAATTCGAATATACTGTGAGCAATACGGATATTACTGGAAATTTACCCCAAAAGAGTATCGTGCATTTGCGAAACATGTCTCTAAATTCCCTAAAGACGGTTGGGATTTATCAGATTGGGGAAAGGAATTGTCTGGAAAACCAAAGGGAGTATATAAAGATAGGGATTCTAGATATGCGTATTCAGGAGACCCGGACGTAATATTATTTCATGTAGTGGACTGGTATATTGGGGATATTACCGCGTCGCTCGATGATTTGAAACGTAAAGGAGTATGACCGTGACGGACGAAGAATGTGATATTGACATCGACGAATTGCTCGAAAGCATGGAGCGGAGCGATAAACGATGGGGAGATCGCAAAAATAATGCATATTATTTGTTAGAAAAACGTTTCACATTCTCCAAATCTAAAAGTAATAAATTCCGCGGAGGGGAGGGATGGAAGGTAACCTGCATTAAAACCGGGCATAGCATAAGTGGAGAGCCCTGCTGGAGCAACGATATTAAATACAGGCTTGCCCGGTTCTATAAAAAAGAAACAGAGGGAGATTATTTACGGCCCAATCCATTTTTCTTTGAAAACTGGGTAAAAATAACCATCTGGGGAAGTTTCGAATGACCGAACAAGTCTATACCATGTTCCACGGGACGCATCACCCGGAGTCCCCGTTTAATTACGAGTATCTGGGACGTGGTAACCAGCAGAACGGCCCGGGATGGTATTTTACATCCGAAGAGACCGATGCTTGGAGCTATGCATTTCCTGAAGGTTTTATTCTGGAATGCGCACTTTATTTCCGTAAAATGGTAACATCCACTGCAAAACCCCGCAGGTTAGAACTTATGGAGATGATTCACGGGGCACCGTCGTGGAAAGAAGGCTTGTGGGCCGATTTCGGGGAAGATCCGGTCACCGCTATGAGAAATTGCCTCCGGTATTACATGGCGGAAGAGAACCAACATGAGGCATTCCTTTCATTATGGGGATCCCATTACATGTATGACCCGCAGGAATATTGCCGGAACATGGTGAAACTTGGATACGACGGGGTATACGTTGAATGGGGATATCACTCCAAAGACCAGAGACCTAAAAACGAAGAACCATTTCATATTATTTCGTTTGACAACAAGAAAATAGAAATAGTTGCAAAATTAGATAAGACCGCATTCCAGAAACGCGAGAATGAAAAAACACTGGCCCGGGTAAGGGCAAGGAGAAAATAATGACAGAGCATGAGTGTAATCGAATTAATTGCACATATAAAGGTATAAGACAATTTGAAGGGCACCAGATGGAGGTTTGGGAATGCCCGTTCTGTGGGGAGATTCTTTACAGTCCCTATTTGGGGACGCAGGACACCGTAGAATTCCGCAAGTAACTTAATATATCTTTACGCTGCATTCCTAGTTATGCTGTATCAGACGAGAAAGAACCTCGAGCAACGTGTTCATGAACTTGAACTTGAAAACGCCCGACTTAACGGAATCATTGAAGAGCTCCGGAGGGCCCCGGGTCATGTGCCCCCGTATTACGTTCCAACTCCGCCCCCGACCTCACCAATTATTCCCGTCCGTTGGTGGGAATCTCCATTCATATGCCAGACGGGAAGCAAACCCAGAGGAGACATACTATGACAGATGCAACAGTACATATAATTCCACTTTACACGTTTTCAATCAAACGTGAGACGAAACGCGACAATTACGACCATATAATTATTTCCGACAGCGTTGATAAAATCATAGAGGGAATTGCAGATCTGGAACTGCAGCACGAAGAGTCGTTCGAGAAGAACTGGAAGTATTTTCGGATAGAAGATTTTATTGTTCTTCCAAAAACCGATGAAAATAAGCGGGGTAAGTATAACTTCTGTCTCTACAGGCTTTCCGACGATTTGACGTTAGGGTTCGGGGGAGATGACGATGTATACGAGGTATACATCAAGGGAGATATACCCGTGGCAGTTCCGGATTTGAGGAAGCATAATACATCAGGATACGAAACTGGAAAGTTGGACGAAATGTTCAGTATGCTTTACGCAAGCGAGTACGTGGCAAAGGTAATTTATACAGTCTACCAATCTCACCCCATAAAAGAGGATGCATTTACCAAATACAACGAAACAGAAGGAAAGGAACTTGCGGCGGCCACCATTATCGTTGCGAAATTAGTTTGAAAAACAGTATACTAAAAAGTAGAATACTTTTTAGTATACTGTTTTAGCAGGAACGGCGGGGCCCGGGATACTTTTTTATCTTAAGTGAATGAGGTTAGTATATGAAGAAACCACCAACGACTCGAATTTTTAACGGGATGGAATATGAACTACTCAACGGAGAATACGCCCCGGAAGGAAAGGGCCCGTATGGAGCGTATACTGAAATGGAAGCCAGAGACTGGGCCAAGATATGGCAGGCTTCGGAAGATGGAAAAACCCGGATAATCAAGTCGAAAGGAACAGAGTGGTATTTTATATATGTAAGATGAGAGATGAGTTATCATGGCAAAAATTGCAGCAATACCAATCGCACTTGAATCATTTCCCGGGGAATTCACGTATGTTATTATTAAGGGAGGGTTTGAAGCCCGGGCCCTGAAAGCAATTCGTGAGGCAATGCGGGTAAAGGGATGGGCGAATAACGTTTACACCATTTATGATGCAGGAGATCAAATCGTTCACGAGCTCAAATCCGAAGGAATTGATGCGATACATGTCGCTGATATTTCGATCGCCACGATAATTGTGAAGGCGTAAACATGCCAGCGAAGAGAAAGGTTATACTCCATATTTCCGCCAAGTGCAGTGACTTGTTTTCCGCATATTTGATGGGAGAAGGCGGGCATTACAATGGAAGGGAGTTACTTGGAGAAGACTATACCGGATATGTCCCGGACTTCATGCCCGGACACTACGGGGATTACGTAGACCTTGAAATTGACGTTAATACTGGCCAGATATTAAACTGGAAGCGCCCGACTGAAGGCCAGTTAAGAAAAGTATTCAAAATTAAGTGGTAACTCTAATTATTGAAGACCACAACAAACTGATACGAGTATCCCCGGGGATATCCATCCGTCGAAATTATAAAAAAACGTCTGTGTGGATCCCGATGGAAGATTCGTAATTCTTTCCAGTTTAACGGGGCCTATATTTCCCGCAGTATATAATGGATTGCACATAAAGATAGTACTATCTATACCATTTACAGTTGTCGAATTGTTACGTATGTTAAATGTTATCCCGGAATTTCCAACTATCGCTTCGATAGTAAAATTTTTATTTGCCATGTATAATGACTATAATCAGACAATTTAATATACCTTTGCAATTACCATTAATGTATGTATATAAACGTGGATGGAGGTTGTACTGGATCTTTTACATATGCGGATCCGTTGGCCCCAGTAACAAAAATAATTAATTCAAACGTGCTTGGTGCTGCAGTTAAGCTTAGAGTAAAAACCCCCACCGATACTGCTCCTTGGATTACTCCGACAAATAACGGGGGACTTACTCCTTGTACTTATTCCATGTTTCTTCCAAATATGGAATATGAATTTATGCTCACGGCCAATGAATATATTAGCAGCGGAATAGAAACGCGAGATATTAAAGAAAATTCTAATAACATAGAGCCCGCTTTTGTTTTGGAGCCTATAAATTTAACCGGAATCGTGGTGCATGGAACTTACTCTTATACCTCAACTGTATATCCGTATTTATTATCCACAATGAACTGTGGAGATTCGGGTTACAGTGGGGTAACAGTTAGAATGCAAGTATCCGGGGGGGCATGGACGACACTCCCACTAACCGCCGGGGGATGCTCTATTATTTCTTCGGTTGCAAATAAAACAACGATTAATCTTGAATTTTCCAAATCTGGATATATTACAGAAATCGCAAGTTATGATTTATCTTACGCTTCTACTAGGAATGGAATATGGGGCCCGGTACTTAATACTACGCCTACAACGGGAACGATTAATTTTTATGGGCCCTTAAATACAAATTATAGAGCAGAAAAAAAGAATTCTGATAATTCATATACCGATTGGGGATTAATTCCATTTAACACCCCAATGGAAATTCCCGTGGGAACAACTACGGTGAGATTTTCAAAGTTTGGGTATACAACAAGGGAGAATCAGTACACAATACCAGATAATGCATATAAACTACCAGATGGAACTTCCGCTCCCTATAATCCAGAGTATTTGGTCACACTTGTAGAAGGAACCGTTTCAAAGGTAATAACTACTTCTCCAATAGGAGCTACAATCGAGTATAGTACAGATGGAAAAACATACACTAACAAGGGAGTAACTACATCTTCCGGACTTACAATAACAGTTCCCGGAAGCGTTGTGGATTTTTACATTAGATATTCTAAAACAGATTACATTAGTGTAGTAAAAATGTATAATAATTATGCCACTTCGGTTACAGGAATACCAACGGTATCGCTAAATCCAATTACAACCAAAACATCAGTGTTTTTCGATACGAGTCCAACTGGAGTTACAATAACTAAATCCGGGGTCGTTGTTGGAACAACACCATGCACGCTGGTTGAAACTACCGGAACTGTAGTTTCGCTTACATTTTCAAAGACGAATTACGTTACACGTACAATTCCTTCAGTAACATTCAGCAGTACACTCGCAGCTTCCGGATTCTTTATTTATTTAACTCCAGTTAGTGTAACCGCTACAATTACTACTACACCTTCTGGTGTAAAAGTTGAGCAATACGACGGATTGAAGTATACTACGCTTGGAACTACCCCGGGGATTTCGGTTACAGGAGTTATAAATTCGAGCGTTACATTAAGATATTCACTTGCTGGTTACGTGGATAAGGAAAAAACTTATACACTTACAAGTGGCCTTTCCATTTCCGAAACACTAACTGCAGTTGTTCCTACTACTACCAATCTTAAATTTTTAGGAATGACGGGTATTCCTCCACAGCCGTTCAGCCCTAGTAGTAACACGAATTATGGAGCAATAGTCCCGGTTCGTAATACTATACAGAATCTAGGGTCTGTATATTCAGGAAGTCTCATTGTGCAACTCGTTGTTACAGTGGGTGGAAATGCAATTCAAAATATCCCCGGTGTAGATTTACCTATTCTGGAACAAACAATATCTTCGATCGCACCCGGAGGTACCGGAGTAATAGGGCCATTCAATGTTACTATGTCAAGTGCAGGATTATGTACTGCGCGTATGAGAATAAAACCCGGTACAACCGGAGAAAATACCGATATGGAAATTGCAAGTTGGGACGTATATTCTCCGGGGTATCAGAATTTAATCGTTCAGAGTATAACCTTTGATAAGAGCAGCTATACCCAAGGAAATTCTGCGGTATTAACGGTAGTGGTTAAGAACACCGGAACTGCAAATTCCGAGGGGGGAGAACTTGTTTTACTTTCCATTAATGGATCTTCCATGAACGGTTACGAAAGAACGCTCCCGGCGATTAGTTTTGGCTACTCTACATCGCTGGTTTACAATATAGATACAGGAAGTTTTTTCCCCGGAAGTCTTTCTGCATGTGTAAAAATAAATAACGGAGACCCATCGTGTGCCAGTTCTACAATTATTGCAGCGGCTCCAACAACGTTCTCGTTCACGATAACTTCTAATCCCATCGGCGGGGCTCTCGCATATTATAACACTGCAACTTCACAATGGACGTATTATTCTCAAACCGCAGGAACGCCACTGGTTGTTACGCGGCCCTCGAGCGCAATAGGAACAACAGAAAACTGGTTTATTCAGAAAAATGGGTATCAGACGAATTCATTTTCGATAACATATACTTCAGCAACGAATGGTACAACCATTACGCGCACTCTTACGCCTTCCGCAACCGCATATGCTCCGGTTTTAGGTACAACAGTAACGGTTCCCTCTACTGCCAAAGTTGGAGATAGTGTTACAATAACGGGAACACTAACCAATACCGGAGGAACTGCAGGAAGTTCTTCAGTATGGGCAACCATTGGTGGGAGCCATGTAGGAACACCCCAGACGGTTAACGTAGCGGCGGGAAGTGTTGCTTCTCCTGCTTCTTCTCCGGTGTCAATTACATTTGTAGTTCCGAACACCGTATCTGCACCCAACCAATATCAGGTGTGCTTATCGCTTACATGAGGCAAGATTTTATATAATATTTCATTTAGAGTTAAAGGTAGTGATTAAAAAATGGTATCTTGTGGAAATCTAACAATTGCGGTCACACCTACACCCGCAACGTTCACATTGGACACGGCAATTGGTATAAATCCTTCGTCTCCAGTGGCTGGAAGTTCTGTTACAGTATCAGGAACGTTACGAAACACTGGTGGAACGTCCGGGTCGCAAATCGTGTATGCAAACATGGGGACTCCCGCTGTGCGTATGGCAAGCCAGAGCTATACCGTAGCCGCAGGGGGATCCGCTGCAGTATCCCTGACATTTACAGTACCGTCTTCGACCACCGCGGGAAATTACCAGATGTGTCTGGCGTTTACTTAAGGAGGAAAAAAACATGGTATCTTGTACAACCGTCCCGGTAACAGTTCCGGTAACACCTGCGAGTATCACTTTACTTGATGGTGTAACAATATCGAATAGTAATCCAAGGATAGGAGATTCTACAACACTAACAGGAACGTTACGAAACACTGGCGGAACTGCTGGGTCTGTTACGGTATATATCAACTTCCTTGGTAATTATGTAGCCAACGGTGTATATTCCGTAGCTCCTAATGGTGGAACAACGCAGGTATCGTTGTCATTTGCAGTGCCTGCAGCGATTGGTGGAAACACAGTAGTAGTGGGAGTCGCATACCCGACCTGTCTGGTTATTGGATAACCCAACTATATTTTTATGGCGTTCACTCTTGAATCTGCAGTAACCGTAAGTCCTTCTATTCCAGTATCCGGAAGTCCTGTTACTATAACCGGGACGTTAAGAAACACCGGGACATCGACAAGTTCTGTATCAGTGTATGCTTTCATGGGGACACCCGGTATCCTTATGGCAAGCGGAACCTTTATGGTAATAGGAGGCAACTCTCCTTCGGTAACTCCATTGACGTTTACAATACCTTCATCGATAGTCGCAGGAAATTATCAGTTCTGCCTATCGTTCCTATCATTTATACCCCCGATATAATGACCAAGGAATACAGACTCCACAGCGATGATGGCCACACCAAGGAATACAGGTGCCGGAAGGAACTCACCCTAGCGCCGCTGGAGTGCGGGGCAAATAAGACCAATACGGAGGTTAATTCGCGTATGACGGACGAAACAGAAACTATGTGAAATTTTAGTAGCGCATCTCGCAGTCTACTAAACGATTTTTAAAATTGGGCGCTATATTAGCGCCTTATATAGCGCCTTATTGTATGTTAATTCGGGGTGATTTTCTCGCTTAATTTGTGATTAACCGAAACGCTTATAACGAATTACGGATCACTCTTAAGAATATAGATTTGCCCCGCCGTTCAGTGGCGTAAGGAGGACTTAATGGTTGTAGAATGGAGAAGCATACCGGGATATGAAGGTCTTTACGAGGTATCTTCACAGGGTAAAGTGAGAAACGTGAGAAAATGTGAGAATCGTATAAAGGGAAGGAGTAGAATGCTTAAGCCTCATATAGTTAAAGCACCTTCAAATTCCGTAGGATACTATTCTGTAAAGTTGAGCAAAACCAGCAAAGGAAAGGATTTCATAGTATCGCGTCTAGTGGCGATGGTGTTTATTCCGAACCCTGATAATAAGCCACAAGTGAATCATAAGGATGGTAACACGTTAAACAACGTGGTATCTAACCTAGAATGGGCAACATGTGCAGAGAACCATAAGCACGCTTATGAAACTGGGTTGAAAGACCCGCATCAGGGCCTTGGTGGTTATGGTAAGTTCGTGTTCATCCACACTATCGGGTTGAAGTTCATCGGGACTCCACGACAATTGCATGTTGACTTTCCATATGAAGGAGACATCTACCGTATCGTTACTCATGAGGAAGAATGTGGTGGATGGAAGGTAGATTGGTATGAAACTGCGAAGATAAGAGCCTCCCAAAACAAAGCCCAATGCGAGCCCGTTAATGGGGCCACAATGGGGTCAAAGGGGCCAGCAAGGAGGAATGTATACAATGACATCTAACAGTGGCCGTAAGGAGACCAAAGAGGACAAAGCAAGGCAGAGGGAAGCACAACATCTTTGTGGGAAGGCATGGGGGGAAACGATAGAAGAACTTGAAGAAGGGAATGAACTTGTATATCATATTGACTTCATGTCGTTTGAAGATGAGTGGCTCTCAAAGATTGCAGAATTTAAAGGAAGGAAGAACACATCTACGCTTTACCCCACCTTGATGGTATCTCTATCTAAAATAGAAAGGGGGGCGTCGCTTTCAAGGGTAACGCACAGGCCCTTCTACATCGTTGCCAGTTTCACTGATGGTAAGACTCTTTACCACGTATATGACCCAGATTATGTCTATAAGGTAACATGGAGCGGTAATAGGACGGGACGCTCCGGAGAGCAGGACGAGCCAGTATTGCACATACCCATGTCTATGTTCAAAGAATTTGTAATGCCGCTTAAATGGGAGGGAAAATAATGGACGGAAATACAATGATTGGCTTCCGGAATGTGAGTGTGAAGGCATACTGCATGCGATGCAAGAAAATGTTCGGTTACAGTTACAATGGATGCAAACCACTGTCCCGGGGAGGCAACTGCCCGAAGTGCGGGAAGGTGGACTGTGTTGAAACTAACGATTTCATCGATAATCACATTCAGATGCTGCAGATGATACGGGGCCACCACACCGATCAGGATAAACTAAAAGCAATCAACGAAGAGATTTATGAGTTGCACCGAATAAAGGGAGAATTTAATGACCAAGTGTGATAAGTGCCACAAAGAAGTTGGCCCTCTGTTCTGTGCTCACTGCCGGGATAGAGTAAAGAAGGAAGGGGCTCCGGAGGGACTGGATCTCATCCCGGTGCTCTACTGGATCCCCGCCGTTCAGGGATACGTTGCGGGTTGCACTTGCAGGGAATGCCCATGGAACCGGGGAGGATATTGCTCTACCGTGATGACATCTCTCGAGATGTTCAAGATGCTCTGCCACGAATTTGACGGTGATAACTGCATCCATCAGGCGTGTGGTTGAAGCGATTCAGTGGGGCGAAATCCCGGGGTATGAGGGCATCTATGAGATATCCACATATGGAAATATAATGCGGGATGGAAAACTATTGGCTCCACTTTTAACAACATCCGAAGGCTCTAGAAACGGATATTACAGAGTGGGGTTATATTCTAATTCGGATAGGAAATTTTATAGAGTGTGTCGTCTTGTAGCATTAACGTTTATTCCTAATCCCGATAACAAACCAGAGGTTAACCATAAGGATGGAAATTCATTGAATGACGAGGCATTTAATCTCGAATGGGTTACAAGCTCGGAGAATAAATATCATTCACATTCGTCCCGCATCTATGGTGGAGACAGGATATGGAAGTCACAATTCGCATTTTTACATGTAAGTGGACATACATTTCGTGGAAGCCCCGCGGAACTTAAAAATACATTCATGTTTGAAGAAGACTCATACTTACTTATAACAGATGATATTACATGTGCAGGTTGGAGAGTGGACTGGAATGCGACTGCAGCGTTGAAGCACTCCGAAAGAGTTAACATCCCATAAGTCAATACAAAAAGGAGCATTATACGGCCTCATTATCAGGTCAAGAGCGAGGTTAAAAAAACATGACAAAGAAAGTGATTGAGTTTAGCCCCCCGGAATCTTCAAGGGTTTACAATTTTCCCGGGGTAGATAAAATTTGTTTATATGACGTTGTAAAGGTAACGATAGGAGAATCGGGAACACATTATGTGGAATATATCGATTCCTACACCCATGAAATAAATCACCTGATCGTAACCACCGGATGGTTATCACTTGAAGTATCCGGAGAGCAGAACTGGCCCGGGGAAAATAGGTGCATGTGTGACAGCGAATGTGGAAACAACTGTAAATGCAACCCAGATTCCCCGCACTTCGACCACTGGACAGATGATGAAAAACTTCAACTCGCAATTGCTGCAGATGAAATCATTTGTATAGCCAATAACCTTTGGGATAATCCTGCGCTCCAGAAGTTCTTTGCTTGGATGGAAGAGCATGACTTCTCTTGACCTTGCAGCCTCTTTTTTTACCGTTATTGCAGTATTAGCTGGGCTATTCGCACACGGTTCTGGTTCGGGACAACTACAGTATTCTGGAACTACTTCTACATCTCCCATTACTAACGCAAACTCAAGATATTTTACTATACAGAGATCTTTTTATAATGCAACGGCTTCTCCAATTACAATAAACGAAATTGGAATATATTTTACCACTGTAGCTGGTACTTTCGTTTACTATGCAAGTTATATGATAGAACGTACCCTTGCAACGATTACAGTAAGTGCAGGCTCCGGGATTACAATAACGTATACGTTCAAAGTTACGGTATAACCATGTCACAATTACAAGCGGTAATATCAGGAAGCGAATTTCCAAAAGAGTATTCCGACCAGATAAATTCCGGTATATCTTGGGAGATACTTCTTATTCCAATGGGAACAGGAGTTACTTCGGGGATTCTACCAACAAGTGCGACCATTTCTACAAATGAACTTGTAGGAACCAACGGACTTTCTAATTTGTCTAATAGTATAGGAGTGGTTTGAACGAATTCAGATGTAAAAATAAAACTAAAAATTGGTATCAGGTTAGAGTATTCAGACAAGTGCGGGAACCTAAAAATTGAGGAAAGAAATGCTAATTCTCTCGTTAGAGGATTTGTAGATGTTCTATCCGCTTGCTTCTCACAAGCTACACAAACTAATGGGGGAGTAGATATTGGGGGAAACACGAGAAGTATCCAATCTTCTATTACAAATCTTTTGTGTTGCGGATTACCTAGTGATACTACCAACGTTGGAATTGTTCTTGGGACTTCAGATACTGCAGTTTCAGTTACTGATTACGCACTTGGCGGACTTATTTCACATGGAGTATCTTCCGGAAATGTAGTTTACGCAAATGGAATAAACTTGTCAATTCCAACAACCTCCGGGAGCTCGAGAAGTTTCTCTATATCTAGGTCATTTTACAACAATAGCGGGGGGGATATAAGTGTGGAAGAGGTAGGAATTCATGCTAAAGGTGGAACCACACCATATTATTACCTTATAGAGCGCACTTTATTTCCATTTACATTTGTTAATAATACTTCTGCAACACTGGTATACACATTTACCGTAACCGCGGGGTCTACCCCTTTTCAGGTTGCAGCAATTGCTGATATGCTGTATGTCCAGATGACTGGAAATACCAATACATCTAACAGTAAAAATACAGCGGGTACGACTACGTCTCCCGCTCCAGCAGCCGCTAATTTTGCCTGCACCGCAGCACTTGGAACGGTAACGCAGGGGATTGTAGTAGGAACCGGAGGAGGTGCGGTTACAGTTGATAATTATGCTCTTGGAACTCCGGTTACACATGGAACTGGTTCTACGCAATTACAATTCTCCGCAGTTTCGTTTGGTTCCCTTACTACATCCGGAAGCACAAGATATTTTACCGTTGTAAGGACATTAACGGGAAATTCAACCACTACTGTGAATGTAACGGAAGTAGGACTTTACGCAAATGGTTATCTTATAGACCGCACACTCAATTCGTTTAGTGTGCTTGCTTCTCCCGCAACAAAAGTAATAACGTATAATGTAAGCGTATCCGTATAATTTAACACTCCGAAACGTTTAATACGAAATATGCTAATAATCTAGTATGCAGAAAGGAAGTTGGATCTGGTGGGAGCCGCTGGAGCGGGCCCGCCCCGGATGGATGATTTCGTCCCAGAAGAGAATTGCATGCACGGTTGTAAGTGTCGATGAAAGCAAGGGAACCGTTTCAATTGAGGGCCTCACTCCGGCCAGACGGGCATGGGGGAAGGTTGTCCCGATCGATCAGGTGTTCAAACGGGGCGCATGATGCCCCGAAAGAGGTATGAGACCCCGGAAGACCGGGCAAAACAGCAGGAAGTAATGGACTTTATTGCTGCAGCATGGGGAGACAAGGTTGTTCATCTTCCCAAAGCCTACCAGCTCGATTGCGCGGGGATAGATGATGTTGATGGAGACGTTCAGTGGATTGGAGAAATAAAATGCCGAAGCCATACGTCAACAAAATATCAAGATCTTATCATATCCCTGCTTAAATTTGAACGTGGCCGGACATTAATATCCGCCGCCGGGACTCGCCTTGGTATGGAGTTTTATATTATCGTAAAGTTTGAAGATAAGGTGATGTTCCATCGGTATGCCCCAGAAGCACATTATCTTGTTACACATGGAGGAAGGACTCTTAATACCCGGGACTTCGAAGACATTGAGCCCGTTGTTCACATCCCGATACATACGTTTTACGAGATAGTTAAGCCCGTGGAGACACCATGACTTACATTTTCAATCCTAAAACCGAAGGGAGCGGTATTATCTGTGCCATTCCCCAGACAGGGCGTTGCCCCAATGGATGTGAAGACTGCTTCTTCCAGTCCGGGCGCTCCTATCTCGAGCCGCTTGATGAACACCTTCCCAATCTTCCGTCCGTTGAGCAGGCAATGGGCCGGGTAGTCCGGGTAAACGATGGCAACGATTCAAATGTGAATCTAATACTGGTAATTGAGTCTACACGCCCATTTTACAAGGACGTATTCTACAACACGGCCATCCCTCACGACTTTGAAATATTTGAAGCCCCAATAGTGCTCACTGCAAACCCCGGACAAATCACCGATGTGGCGTTCAATCAAGTGAAGGCCACCAAGAACATGATGTTCGTCAGGATCCGCACGGATACGTGGAACCTTAAGAGTGTGGTAGACCCCGCGGTAAAGTATTACACGGAGCAGGGCGTCCCGGTTGTCCTCACATTCATGGCGTATTACGCGGAAGAGAGCATACGGGAAGGGCAGTCAAATTTGACATACCTTGATTATAAGCGTGATAGATTTGTCCCATTTATGAACCGGGAGTGCTATGTGCAGCGGAAGCGCACCCTTAATTCGTATTGGGCGATTACAACGGAAATGTGGCGTAAAATCATGTCCCGATATGAGGATAACAACCTTGTCTACTCATGCGGTCACATCGAAGGGGAGAAGGGGAAGTCAGGCTGCAAATACTGTGGAAACTGCCTCCGGGAGTATTATGCAACCAAGGAGAGAATGAGAGAATGATCCTTGACTGGAACCACATTTACATTATTGCATGGCGCGACACATTTGGAAGAGTAACCATAGAAAAACCTGAAACGGTGTTTCGGAAATCACGTCCCATATGGGTGAGCGGCCCCGGGGTAATTTTTTCTGGCCCACCAGTATTAAAGAGGAAAGAAATTAATTACGCGAGATATGAAGAATTCCAAATTCATTTAGGTAATCCTGCACCAACAAAAGCCGTAATGTGCCTTGCATGGTATATCGAAGAAGGATTCAAGCGCACGGATGACCTGAATGAGCAGGATATCCCCGCAGAACCAGTGATTACCCCGCCGATAGTTGTGGAACCAGACTCACCAACAAGATTCCAATTAATGGGTGTTAGACATGGAAATTGACGCAGAAAAATTAAAAGGATTTCTATTAAGTATCGAAGAAGGAACAGAAGGGATGTGCCCGTCTTGCAGAGATATGCAGGAGGATTATGTTGCCGATGACGTGTTCATTCATCGGCAAATCCCATTTCCGGATGGAAGACTCTTCAAGCACGACCCTGACTGCGAATGGCTTGAAATTTGGATGATGGTTCGGGGAATCGATTCAACAGGAGGAAGTTAAAATGAAGCTACCAGTAATGATGAATGCATCAGGCATTAAAAAGATTGTAATCGACGGAAGCATTGTGTGGGAAAGGGCAGCATCAAATTGGATGTGGAGCAGGCATCCCAGCGCCGGGAGCATGTATGTTCAGTCCAAGTCTGACGAAAAACTCATGAAATACGTCAAGCACCTTATCCAGAAACAGGGATACACCAACGTATGGACGAGTGGGGATACGCTGAATGTAAAGCGTCCCGAGCCCGCAATCCCCAAGAGTTATAAAGTTCCACATGCAGAAACGATGGAAATTAAAGACCAAGGAGAACTTGGAACAGCCGCGGGGCATGCCGTTGCATACTCAATTGACTTACACGCCATACACGGGGGTTTTACAGGGAAGGTGAAGCCGAAAGTCCAGCCCGGTGCTCACCCAAAGATAAAGATTGGAGACAGGGTGTGCATAAAAGTCCCTCCAAATGATACCAATATAGACTGCATGATTGGAACCGTGGAAGCATTGAACTTCGAAGTGGTTTTGGTAAAATGCACCAAGAACGGGACTGTCCGGAGATTAAGTATCCCTTACTTCGAAGAAAATTATATGTGGGTTGAACATACGGAGGTGGTGAATAACTGATGCAGACTTCCTATTTCGCCAAAGCCGGGAGTGATCTGCATGCAATATCCATCTCCAGAATAAAGCCCAAATTCTTTTTAGGGCCCGAATATCTCACGCTTGCCCCGACATTCCGCATGCTTGCGGATTTGAAAAAGGGAGGCGGATGGGCCCACTACGTTGAACAGTTCCGCGGGGAAATACTCGATAATCTTGACCCTAATACAATATTTGAAGAGATTGGAGACCCCAATGCAATCCTAGTCTGTTATGAGGCAGACGTGAAAATGTGTCACCGGGGCCTTGTAGCGGAATGGTTCACTGCAGCAGGTATTCCGGTCTCTGAAAAGGTGTTTCCACGTAAAGAGAAACATAAAATGCGCGACATTGGTGCTGACCAAAAGAAGCTCATATTTTAAATACTTTATTCCAGACTCTTTTATATGAAAGGAAATCGAGCTCATACGAAATTCGAGTCCGAACAAAAATATAGCAATCGCCCCTTCAATCTTGAAGATCTTCCTCAAAGAGAACTTATTATTCTCTATTTTAAGGAATATGGCGGAGAAGAAGTTCCGAGTAGGAGTGACAAATATGTTACTTTAACCAACCCGAAACATGAAGGAGAATATCATTTTATTGGAAAGAATGGAGCTATACGTTGGGGAACTAATGTTTCAACGTCAATCTCTATGGTTGATGTATGGCCTCACCTTCAATCTAAAAATCGTTCACGGCTCATACGTTGGCTCCGGGAAAGGGGGTATTGAAATGGCTTCAGACCCATTCAGATTCGATTTAACACTTCTCCCGTATCTCTATAGCCAGTGGGGAGAAAACAGCATTATTGTTTTTGTAGATAAGGACTTTCCAAGCCCTGACTCTTCATATGCAGGAACTGCAAAATTACTCTGGGGATACGGGGTAGATGGCGAAAGAATTGATGGAGATTATCGTAACAGATTCGAGCGCGTTGGCAAACCCATTAAGTGGACTGCTTACTTCCCAAGAGGACAGAACACAAAGGAGATTAATTTCAGGGCCCGGGCGGTAACCAGCAGACAGTTGCACGACGCAAGAGTTGAGGCCATCAAACGAAAAATAAGGACACTTGGGCCGGATGATTTATAATGGCATTTAAAGTAACCCCGGACGTTCAGGAAGCGATGGATTACATCGACCTTAAAACATATAGGGTATACGATGATCTATGTGGAGAGGGCTATCTTGAGCGGGACATCACTAGCATACCTATAGTGAAGTTTTCCCGGGCCCTGCATGCAAGGTTAGGTGTATGCAGCCGGACGTGTCGGTTCAGTAAGAAGGATGATATTGTTCACACGGTTGATTCGTATATCACTTACAACCTTCTTTTCATTGAACGCAACATTTATGAGCCCGAATTCTGGGAAAGACTTGATGAGACAATTATACATGAAGTTTCACATCTCACATTGGAGCACCCAACGGCAAGTGGTATTTTACAGATAGGAAGATTTTACGACAAGCACGGGCCGAAATGGAAGGAGGCCATGCAGTTTCTTGGGATTGAAGACCCGCAACGGTTAGCAGAATTTGACGAATATACCGAGAAATTGCGTGATTTTGCGTATATATGCCCGGTTTGTGGTTCAAGGCATGTGGTATTCTCCAAGCCTCCGCGGGGTAAATCTTACGTATGCCCAACGTGCAGGGAGAAAGGTATAAAGACCTTAATAAGGAAAGAATTGGTTCAGAGAGTGAAATAAATGGCGGCAAGAAGAGGCAAAACTTACGAAGAACACGTAAATAAAAGTTATTGGGCCAACGAGAAAGCAGTGACCTATCGGTATGTTTATGAACGATACACTCCGCAGACTGCGGGAAATGTTCTTGATTATGGTGCAGGGCCCCACCTGCTGCACACGAACATTCTCCGTGGCAAAGGTTTTCATGTGGACGCAATCGATGTCGGTAATAACTTTGTCCCGGGTCTTCATGACCCCGGGGTATACAAAAGGAAATACCACGTAATTTACGCATCCAACGTGATTAACGTGCAGCCTACGATAGCCGACATCTATACGATGTTGGATCAGATTGTCAGGATGATGAATAAAGGTTCCACTTTCATATGCAATTACCCTACCACTCCCCGGGATGCCGACCTGTCTGTTCCGGAGATCACGACGATACTTAAAAGTGTATTCGGGATGGTAATCCGGGTAGAAAAATATATTGATACATCGGTTCCGATATTTTCTTGCTCCCTTTAATTCGATTATAACCAAACAAAACTTCGAGTTTTGTTTGGTTATAATCGAAGTTGCTACTCTTACGCATAGTATTTAATATCGATTACCGCTAATAACACAGCATGGGTATGTTCGATACGATTATAACCCCGGATCTTCGGTGCATTATGTGTGGTCATGATATTCGAGACCTTCAAACCAAGAGCGGGGAATGCATGCTTGAAAATTACGAAGTGGGCGATATATTTCCACTCCCGCGAGACAGGAAGTTCGTTTCTGCATATACATCATGCACTCACCAATGGGTTAATTCAGAAAACAGCCCCTTTGAAGAGGTAGGAATAGCGCACTGGAAAGCCATCTATGGTATTTGGATTGATGCCGAAATACCAGTGTCATACGATGGAGAGATACTCCCCATGATAACATGGAAATTGAATTATCGTAAGATGCGCATGAACAGCGGGGTGCTCTGGACTGATATCAAACCGGGACAATATGACGCCCGTAAGATGACGGCCCGGGTTGGAAGTGACATTATGAAGTATTACGGAACGGTAAAAGATGGCCTTTCATGGCACGAAATACCGGAAGAGGATATAGAATGATACCTATTCATTTTGTAAGTATCGGGGAGTTTAAATACCCACATATGATCGCGGTATATAGCGCACATAAAGCGCACATAAATCAGGATGTTGAAATAAATCTGTGGTATGTCGGGGCCCAGCCGAAAGGTAGGTTCTACGATGCGATCGCCCCGCTGGTTACCACAAAAGAGTATCACCAGAGGGTCTTCCCGGCACTTGTAAACAAAGATATTTCTCATGCAGCGGTTGTGGGATCCATGAAGGACGCCGCGGAATGGGATATTCTCTACACCCATAGTGGAATATTCTTGGACTTGGATACATTTTGTATTAAAGAATTGAAAAGCCTTTTAAATGACCATAGAGTATTCGCATCACTCGATGTAAAAGATATTGAAAGCATACCATTCCCTTTGAACAACGCAATTGTCGGAGTGAGAGATACAGAAAACCCGGTAATTAAACGGATTCTTACCCATGTTAACGGGAAACTTCAACAACAAGTGACTTGGGGAGACACGGGGCCCATTGTAACAAGCACGGTAATAATGTCGTTTTTAGCTCCATATAATAAGTTCATAGTTCCACATGAAGTCCTATGCCCTTACGGTGGCAATGAAGTTGCAATTTACTACGAAGAGAGCGAGAACCTTCATGCTCCGGTTACGCTCCCGGAGGAGACCCGGGCCTTCCACCTGTATGCAAAAGCGTCCGGTACCCGGTTCGATCAGGTTAACGCAGATTGGGTACGTAGGAGCTCTTCGCTGTATGCAAGGATGATTAAAGAACATATCCCAGAGACTATCTGGGCAATTGAAGCTCCATATGATATCCAGAATTACCTTAACAACCGGGGGAAACATTACGCTCCGTTGCTTTATACGTGTAGAGACCACGAGAAGTCATTTTTCCGGATATTTGAATTTGGGACATGTAACGGAGAAACTGCACATGCAATGATTAAACTTGCAGCGGAGAGAATCCCGGAAAGTAATGTAGAATATACCGGGCTTGACCTTTTCGACAGCACCCAGCCTGACATCCGGGATATGGAGGCCACTGGGAGTTACGTTGCCCCGAGCATGGATTCAGTGTATAATTATCTGGAACCTCGTTACTGGGGGAGATGTAAACTTCTATGCCATAATAGTCGGAATTACATGCATGGCATAGAAAAGTACGACCTGATATACATCGACGGGGGGCATAGTCTCGATACTGTGGCCGCAGATTGGGAGAATGCCAAGAAAATGATGACCCCGGAATCTGTTGTTATATTCGATGATTACTTTGATGAAATCCCATGGATAGGCTGCAAAGTCCTCGTCGATGGACTTAACAGGCATATATACAATGTCACACTCTGCAGCGAAGTGGATGATTACCAGCACCCGTTTGGAAGACTCCGGACAAGACTTGCCATTGTAACACACCGAAACGTTTAATATCAATTCCGTCAAATACGATATCACGCCTCCATAGGGCGAAGTCTATCCAATGCATCGGCGGGGCAGGTTGTTCCGTCCGATGTTCCGTTTCTAAAAAGGAGAACAAAACAATGACAGTCAGAGATGTATACAACGGCCAGTCAGGAGAATGGCGCGAAGGAATGTGGTTCCCAGATCCCAAGTTCAATCCCCAGCCATCACTCACGATGCAGGACTCTCGAGTATGGGAACAACATTCACGAGATATTGGAGAAGAGAGAATTGAGAGAATCAGGGAAGAATTCGGAAGGCAATGTGAAGAATACAACTTACGCAGGGCCGGGGAGATACACGAAGAAAACGAAAGAAGAGCAGTCTTCGTGGTGGGTTTAATCGTGGCTCTGTTTGTTACGCTCTGGGTAATTCGTATGATTTGGGGGGTGGTCTAATGGGAGACGTTTGCATGTGCAGCGGGCTTGCATGCCCGGCCAGTTTCAGGGAGAAATGTATCCGGTATCACGACAAACCCAAAGTCGCGGGGCAATCGTGGTTCATAGACCCGCCATATGACAGAAAGAAGAAGGACTGTAAGTATTTCCTTCCGAGGTAATCGGGAATGAATGAAGAACTTGTTAATATGATGTGCGGGAAGGTTCCGGAAAGGGTAAGACGTGGAATTGGATGCTTCGGTATCCCGGAGACCGCGGCACTTTTCGTATGTATCATGAAACACCAGCCAATATCAAACATCAAATTGATGGATATATTCAAAACTGACCAAGCATACCTCTGGGAAGTGATTAAACTCCTTGGAACGTGTGAACTTATTGAACAGTGTCAGTGGGAAGGAGAAATTCTCTATCGTGTTACCCGATTTGGAGAGACCCTGTTCGAAGTCTTATTCGCAGTCATTCCCGACAGTCACAGATGGGAGCCAGTGAAACCATGATTTATCCACGGTGCAAAACATGTGCCTTCTGGAGAAAATATAGAGACAATTTCACCAAGCCGACTATCCCACAGAGATATTGCGAATGCCCGAAAATTGACTATCAACTTGAAATAAAAGTATCCGATGAAGTGTCCTACGGAGATTCAGATCAGTATTCTGCATACCTGATTATGGGAGCAGACTTCGGATGCGTTCACCACAAGGAGAAAGAGGAATGATAAGACTGCCTTCATGGAAAGAACATTACAAAATTGGTGAGTTTTGCATGACGATTACAGTGTCATTATCGGTTAGCGACGAAGGAGATAACCGATAATGGTGCTTTCAACAATCGAGCAGGTAGAGTATAACAACACCCGGGACGGTGCAATCATCCATGTCTTCGGCCGGACGCCTTCCGGGGACGCCACCCACCTGCAGGTGACCGGGTTCCGGCCCTACTTCTATATCCCGGCCGAGTATGTAGACCGGGGCCCCGTGGTTCAGCAGATAACCGTTGACCACGAACACAAGTTCAAGTCTATACATGGAGAGGCGCTGCGACGGGTCTATGTCCGGTCACCATCCGACATGCGGATGCTCCGGGACAGATACCACCATTTCGAGGCCGATATTCCATTTACCAGCAGGTTTCTCATTGACTCCGGTATAACCGGAGGGGTTGAATCTCCAGACACGGAGTTTGTAGATTATCGAGACCTTATCCCGGCAGAAGTAGAGGCCCCGGCCCGGATATGCATTGCTGATATTGAGTGTTCCGACGACAACGGGTGGCCGGAAGCCAAGAGAGACCCCATAATCAGTCTTACAGCATGGGATTCTTTTGACGACGCATACTTCTCTTTCGTGCTCCTGCCGTCGCACGAAAGAGAACTAAACGCAGATCTCGAGAAAATTGAAGCGTTGAACAAAGGTAACCGCGAAGTGGTTACCTTTGTCGATGAGAAGGAGATGCTGGAAGCCTTTGTTGACTACATTCACGACAAGAATCCCGACATTCTGACGGGATGGAACTTCATCTTGTTTGATTTACCTTACCTACTTGACAGGATGAGAGCACTGAAAATAAATCCTTCTGGGTTATCAAGGCTGGAAGGATTCACTTCAGACCGGAATGATATCATCCGGGGAAGATGTATCTTCGATTTACTCGAGGGTTACAAGAAGACCCATCTCCAGAAGAAAGAGTCTTATCGTCTTGATGCAATTGCCGAAAATGAACTAGGAGACCACAAATTGCATTTCAACTCTCCAATAGGTCAGTTATGGAGAGAAGACCCCGCAACTCTAGTGGAATACAACTGGAAGGACGTTGAGATCTGCAAAAGGATAGAAGAAAAGTGCGGTATCGTTGCATTTCACCGGGAACTTGCCCGGTATGTAGGTTGTGACCTTCAAAGAACTATCAATTCGTCGAGTATAATTGACATTTATATCCTTCGCAAAGCAAACGGGAGGTATGTGCTCCCTTCAAAGGGATTCTCATCCGCGAAGAAGTTCGAGGGAGCAACCGTTTTTGATCCGTCTCTGGGATTGAAGTCGAATATCATTGTACTTGACCTGAAGGCACTGTACCCAATGTCGATGATGACGGTGAACGCTTCCCCAGAGACCAAGGATCCTGATGGTGAGCTCCGGGCCCCCAACGGTGTCAGGTTTAAGAGGTACCCGGATGGCCTCACGAGAAGTATTCTATCTGAACTTCTTAATGAACGTGACGCCAAAAAGGCTTTAAGGCAGAAATACCCATTCAATTCCCCGGAATATAAGACCTACGATATGCAGCAGAACGTGCTGAAAGTTATCATGAACACCTATTATGGTGTAAGTGGCTATTCCCGGTTCCGGTTATACGATCGGGACATTGGCGCGGCGGTAACTTCAATCGGGAGGGGTATTATCGAGCATACCAAACAGGTGGTGGAGTCCATGGGTTACAAGGTTATCTATGGTGATACGGACGCCAACTTTATTGAACTGGGCCCCATGTCCCGGGAAGAGACCATCCGGATAGCAAAGGATATCGAGAGAGCACTAAATGCCAGTTACAACGACTATGCCAAAACGCTGGGTGCCGATGATCACTTTTTCTCTATCAAGTTTGAGAAGATTTATGAGCGATTTTTCCAAGCCGGAAAAAAGAAGCGATACGCGGGGCGTCTGGTATGGAAGGAAGGCAAGGAAGTGGATGAGATAGACATAGTAGGATTCGAGCTGAAACGTTCTGATTCCCCTCCGCTAACAAAGACTGTTCAGCAATTCATAATGGATACAATCCTGAAGAGTGATAATCCATATGAAGAAATCAAAAATTATCTGGGGGATGTCATAACGAAATATCGAAGGGGGGAATATTCGCTGGACGAGATAGGTATTCCCGGGGGTATCAGCAAGGACTTAAGGGAGTATGAAATACAGGATTCCCATATTCGCGGGGCTTTATATGCAAACCAGTATCTTGGGGCTAACTTTGGAAAGGGGTCTAAACCGAGGCGTATATACGTAAAATCAGTCATTAAAAATTATCCCCGGACTGATGTTATATGTTACGAATATTCCGCCAGTGTACCCCGGGAGTTTGTCCCGGATTATGACGTAATGCTCGAAAAAACCATTCAGGGGCCGATTACCAGAATCATAGAAGCCCTCAACTGGAGTTGGAGTGATATGGATCCGGAGCACCGGACACTAGCTCAGTTTAGTAATAAGGAGGATTAGGAAATGATAGTGATTGAAAAATGTATGAGATGTGGTTGCCGCATGATTTATCCAAAACGCGGTAAAAAGAATGAATTTTCATGTGCATATTGTAAACTGGAATGGAAAGAGGAGAAGAAGAAATGACAAGCGTTTACGTTGTTGAGACCGGGGACTGCGAATCCTCTTGGATTATCAGCATTCATAAGACAAGAGAGAAAGCACTCGTTACATGGAATGAACAGAGAATTGAGCTAATTAGGAGAGCCAAAGAAATGCTCGAATTTTGCAAAACCGCTGGAGAACACGCTTGCAGTGTTGGTACATATGAGCGGGAAATCGAAAATCTTTCCGAGACCGACCCGGAGAAGATTGATAATTATCCCCACGATTGCGTCCACCTTACGGAGCACGAATTGGAGGACTGAAAAAAGAGTTAAGATTAATAATCGAACGGACACATGGGCGTCGGGTCGAATGTCTGGATTGTGGGTACGCTCTTAAGTGCGTAATGGAAATCCTTGCTTAATCCGAAGTTGCCCATGAACGTTACCGAATCGGAGTAACTGTGGTCTGCACCAACAATTGTCTTTTCTGGCAGTCCGGTCTGGTCGTACGAGAATGCATGCAAAGTGCTGAACCCAATTGAATTACCCTGTGCTACAAGTGTAGAATCTAGGTTAATCAGGTCAGGGTCTGCGCCAAGTATCGAACTGGGTCTGTCAATTGTTCCGCTTATAACGTTGTTCTGTGAGCTCAATGCGAGGTTATTCGCAACGAATTGTGAGTTAAATCCAGTAATGTGGTTCACAATCATGGAACCGCCTTCGATACCAGCTTCCTTACTCCCATTCATCGGGAAGTTTCCATATACAGATGTGAATACCCCTTCTTCAGTTACAATAACCCCATTGTTATTAGATTCGAACAGGATATTACGGTCTGTTGTAAGCGTATTAATATCACCAGCTACAGTCGGGAAATCAGTAGTAACGTTGTTAGAATACGTAGTTAGACCACCTGAAGAAAATGTACTCTCGAAGTATCCAGTCTGAAATACGGTCTGATTTTTAACAACCGGGGCTTTAATAGCGCCGTTGGAAGACTGACCTACATATGCATATCTGGTAGATACAGACCCGTCACACTGTAGCAACAAGTTACTGGCAATGTTATCAGATACACTTCCTAGGTTTGCATCAAAAGCAGCAATGGTTTGGGCATCACTACAGTCTGCCGCCATGACAACACCCGTAAGGGTTAACATGACAAATGCAATCACAATTAATACTGTCAGTTTCGTAGACATAGTATAACATTAACTTAATAGTGTTAAATATTTTCCCCATATAACCGATGAGTAAGATATATATGCTGGGGCAATGAGGTTGTTGAATCGGATATAATATGAAACTCATTTTTGTCAAAATGTTAGTAACCTCCATGTTCGGACTAGGGCTATTCATAGGCATATCGACGGCCACCGGGGTGTCTATACCTAGTGCGGCAGCTATCAGCGGGGGGCTTTCTTATGTTTCATGGCGGATAGAGAATAAGAACGGGTGACCCGAAGCCCCGGGCCCCCCGCGGCAGGGTGCGGCACTGAACCATCTCTTTTATATACTTTTACTGGTTTTTGGGCCTCCCGGATACCCCACTTTTGAAGCCCATTTTGGCAATCTGCCTCCGTATCAATCGATAAAACCTACACTCCGAAACTATTATATAGTTAGCAGCTAATATCTATGTGCAAATTTGATGGAGCAGGGAACAAGCCCCCACGCAGGGTGTGCCTCCCCGCTGACAATCCACGCCGGGGGCCCCAGCCCGTAAGGGCCTGCCTCCGGACGTTGGTGTATGGTGGTTCTCTCGTCTGCCCGTGGCAGGAACCTGTAAGCCTCTCAAAATTTGATGTCCCCCGTAGGGGGGCAGGGGAGCGAAGGTGCGACGGCTGGATGATACCTGCATACCCTTAAGGATGCCGTCCCGGTGCTGTGCCGGGGGTAGCCCTGAATGCTGTAACTACTGACCCCGATGGTAAAGGGGGACTGGTGACATAGGAAGGCAGAGAGGGGCAGTTCTATCACTGCAAGCTACGATGGGGCGCGATAAAGGCGCTCCGCAGGGGAAGATTGTATGAATTCGTCAGCATGACGTTAAAGCCATCAAAACACCACACCACGACGTTAAAACCATACCGCGGTGCAGGGAGAAGCAAAATATCCGGGCGGGGCCTGTATATAGTGCGTTTCTTTGCGTCGGGACACTGGCACCGGGATGTGTTCTAATTTGAAGGCCAGCCAGCATAACACCATTAACTACAACCCTTTTGAAAAACGGACTCAAACCGGAGTCATATGTGATCTAGTAGTGCGATAATCCAGACGGCCCCCATACACGTCGGGCAAGTCACCGGACGCACGAGAGACGAGCGATGGAACCCGGAGTGAGAGAGGAACAGCAATACGAATGCAAGAAAACGTCGGGGCCCGGGCGGGAGTCCGGGCCCTCTAGTAACAGTGCGGGAGCACTACCACAAGGCAGGGTCAAACCTGTCAGGTGGTTTTAGCCGGGAGATAACCCCGGCATGAAAATTGCACGTCCAATCATCCACGCCGTGAGAAGGGTCACACCCTTCCCGGTGCTTACCCGGGAGAGCCCCGGGGTGAAAACTATGGAACCAGCAGAATGTCAAACATGCCGCGGTGATGACTGCGGCGATTGCATCCACATGTATAGAACGCTGAACCCCGCTGAAAAACAGCGGTATGACGCCAGAATCCGGCAGGAAGACCGCAATTCCGGACACCCCGTGTCGGAGAATGATTGAGATGGAAAAACCATACATGGCCCCCGTTGTCCTATACGTCGATGAGGGAGAAAAATTTTTTGAGAGAGAGAAAAACCTATGCAAAAACACACGTTATACATCGACGGGCAAGCCCTTCACACCTCTTTCCACATGGAAGAAGTGGAAGAGATGAAGCTCCTGCTCGTCAAATCACAGATTGCAGAAGAACGCTTGATAATTGGCAGCAGAATGCCAAATATCTGACCATTTTAGAAAGCGTGCCCGGGCCGTACCCGGCGGTGGTCTTGTCCCGGGTAAGCCCGGGCGGAGTTGAAAGAAAATGGCAAGAGATTTTTCGCAGCGGGACGTTGAGACCCGCGTAAGAGACGGGATGAGACTTCTGAACAACTACACGCCAGTTCTGGTGTGTCAGAGCCCGGAAATCTGGACTTTCCCGTCAGCTTCAAGGCCCGGAGTGACCTTCGCAGTATCGAGTCATGAAATCAATGGTGCAGAGATGTATACCTGCACCTGTGAGGACTACCGTTTCCACGGGGGATACCTCAAATGCAAGCACATCAATGCAGTGCTTGAGCACAAAAAGCGCCTTGGATCCACAATCAGCCAAGTCAACATCAAGCTCCCGCCCCAGCCAGCGGGGCAGACTGTGACGGTCAACGTCGAGATTGGGAGCAGGTTTCAGCGGATGGGGATCCGATAATCCCCCTTCATATGGAGTGATACAACATGGCTAAAAACGACACCTTTTGCACGAGCATGAAGACCTATATGGATGCAAAATATCCAATCACGCTCGTAGAATCGTCAGAAGAAGAAAGAGCATGCGAGAAGATTCTCGCACTCGCACCAACCATCAACCTGCCGACGAAGGACGGGGTTATTCACCCACAGGTAATGGAATGGACTGCCACCAAGGGCTTTGCACTGCTTGCACTGAATGCCCGGGGAAAAGTCCACCGGACAAATGTATCGGGCCCTATGCCCGTCCAGAAGGCCCTGACGGCCATCGAAGCAAGGGAAGTATCCCAGCACTATCCTACCATCTTTGTCATGAAGGATATCCACAACCTGATATCCCCGGGGAATCAGGGTGCAATCGAGCCCATGAGCGTTCGAATGCTCCGTGACCTCTACACTTCCCTGATGGGCACCCCGGATAGCCTTGTGCTCCTGTGCCCTGAAATGCAAATTCCAACTGACCTGCAGAAGCAGGTTACAATTGTAGACCTTGGCCTCCCCCGCGAAGAGGAGCTTGAAGGCATTCTGATGTCGGCGCTCACCGACGCTGCAGAAAACGATCACGTCGCCAAGGTAGTAAAGCCCCTGCTGAAAAACGGAAAGGCACGCAAGGCAATTGCACAAAGCGGCCTTGGAATGACTGCGATTGAATTCGAGAATGCAATCGCCAAGGGATTCACCCTCCTGAACCTCTCCCCGGCGGAAGTCATCAAAGAGAAGGCACAGGTAATCAGGAAAAGCGGAATGCTGACCTACAGAGAGCCAACTGTGACAATGGATCAGGTTGGAGGACTGGAAGTCTACAAGGAGTGGCTTATCAACGCAAAAGCACGGTTTGACCCAGAAGCCAAGGAATACGGCCTGCAGTCCCCCAAGGGTGTGCTTCTCGTCGGGCCCCCGGGCACCGGGAAGAGCATGCTCTGTGACCTTACAGCCAACTACCTTGAACTATCAGAACTCTGGTTTAAACTGGCCGGAACCGTCTCTAAATGGGTAGGTCAGGGAACCCGGAACATGCAGAAGGGACTTGACTTTGCACATACACTTGCACCAGTTGTCCTTGTCTTTGATGAGGGCGAGAAGTTCCTTGCAGGGACGCATGAGGAAAACACCCACATGATTGGGACATGGTTGACCGATTACGAGACCCACGATGACGGGGTATTCACCATGATGACCTGCAACGATTACGTAGGATTAAGACCGGAAGTCTTACAGAGATTTGAGAGGGTCTTCTACGTCGGGCCCCCGTCTGAAATCGAGCGGGCTGAAATCTTTGCAGCAAAAATCGGGGGCATTGAAAGCAAGAAGCCCTATGATCCGGCGGACTTCGACCTGAAGGCCCTTGCAGCGGCGACCCCGGGATACGTGGGCCGTGAAATCCGTACCATTATCAAGGAAAGCCTGATTCTGGCTTACTCCAAGCCCGGACACGAGAGGCTTGAAACCACACACATCCTTGACTATCTTAAGACCAGCAACTACCAGCCTACCACCAAGCAGAAGGCTGAAGAAATCAACAAGATGGTCGAATGGGCAAATGCAAATGCAACCAATGCATCGGCAAAGCCCAAGAGCGTTGTAAGCCGTGAAGAAATCGGGCAGATGGATGCCCCAAAGAGCAGATTCGGGTGAATTATGAGTCACATTGTAGAGTGTAAGGTGCCAGTCCACCTAAAGATGAAGGCAGACCTCCTGTCAGCCTTCAAAACCCTTGCAGCAAAGGGTATTGCCAGCAAAGAGACCAATTACGGCTACGATGTAGCCATCCCGGGGTGCAACATGAAAGATGTTCAGTCATCCCTCCGGGCCGACAAGGAAGCCCGGTTACAGCTCCACTGGAATGACCATAAAGGAGAATACGTTGTTATGGGAGAGTCTTACCGGATCCGGGAGCAATACGACGCCACTGTTCAGGCCCTG
>Ga0209668_10000109_pt1 | contig 33098 bp, 42 predicted proteins | sample FrelakmetPLP11PL_FD_187150 | JGI IMG/M metagenome (GOLD analysis project Ga0209668, IMG submission 187150) | Freshwater lake sediment microbial communities from the University of Notre Dame, USA, for methane emissions studies - PLP11 PL (SPAdes)... | ecosystem: Environmental > Aquatic >...
CACTTTGCTGAATTTGCAAAATGCCCTGAACGCCCCCTACGGTTCCTTTCAAATTTGCCTGGGCCTCCGCTTGTTGGCGTGCCAATTCCGTATCCATTCCAAAAACATCATTAACCTCAACAATTTGTTTGGGAATATACTGGGCAAACACCGTTTGCATTTTAACATCCAGGGCCCTGAAAATATCCCCCAATGAATTTTCCAGGAACGCCGTGCCATTTTCGGCCACCAATTCGCTCAACATTTTGTAAGCAAATAATGAGCGCAACAAATCCTCCTTTTTTATGGTTCCACTGGCCAACAATTGTTGTTTGTCGGTTGGTTTCAAATGGTAAATTGGGTCATAAGAAACCAAAACCTCAACCATGCGGCTCACACTTTTATTGCCTGAAAACCTTTTGCGCGCCAAATCTTTGGTTGTTTCAACCAAAAATGCAACTGGTGCGTTTTTATCACTCAATTTGTTTATTTCGTCAACCAAATCATCCTCCGTTTTCATGGAAAACGAAATTGGTTTAACAATAACGGGCGGCATGGGCTCCGCAACATTGCGTAAACCCTCAATGAATAACAAACTTTTGTAAATTATCTCATCGAAAATGTTATTGGAAATTTTGGTTAATTGCGCAAAACTATCCTCACGGTCAATTGTTTTTGCGGTTCCGCTTTGCGCCTCATCAATTGTGTTAAGGTGCAACGCCTCCTCCGCTTTTTTCAATAACGTTTCCCAGGCCTTTCCACTGTATTCAATAATGTCCACGGGGGGCGAAATAAAACGCAACAATGGTTCATTGCTGGCATTGCCCGTTTCACCAAAAACACCGCTCCCCTTTTCACGTATGAAAACGCCATAAGGTGAACGGGAAATAATACGGCCCGCGCCATTACAACGCCCGCATGTTTCATGCTCCTCCCTTTCCTTATTGAACACAATGCCGTGGCGGCATCCTGGGGCATCACATGTTTCCGCGGTTTCCTCACGGTAAGGGAATGCGCTGGTTGTCATTACCCCTTGCCAATCACTGTATTGCCTTATGGCCTCATTTGCAAATGGCACAAACGCACTAAAATAACTTTCAAAATAATCATCATCCGTTAAGTCACCGCCCAAAACGCAACCAGGCAAAACACCCAGGTTGTGGGGGTAAATTAACTCCGTTGTAAAATTGCGGTCACTGGCTTTGCCATATTGAACATGTTTGTAATATCCAACCTCATCCAATGTGTAATAAACCTCACCAACGTTTTCCTTTTGGTTTTTACCGCTCCCAGTCCAAACCTCGGAATGTTCCCCCTCCGCTTTCCAGGTTATCAAATTGTGTTTCAAAACCTTTATTTGGTTGCTGAAAACCAACCATGGTTCAACCTCAACTTTCACGGCTGGGTTAATTAAACCCTCACCCGTTGGCAACCACAACAACCACCCGTTTGGGTCTTCAATCATGCGGCGCACAACGTATTTTTGAACGTATGAATAAAAGTATTGGCCCGCAAATTTGCGCTCACTCAAATACGCATTCAACTCATCACTCACCTGAATGCTGAAATTGGCACCCTGGAAAATGCGGTAAAGTTTATCCATGGCGCGGTTCATGCTCCCTTTTGTAATGGGTTCATAAATTTTCAAACGGTACTTTTGAACCTCGGGGTCTTCATTTGGCCGCCTTTCGGTTAAAATATACCCTGGGTTTTTTCCCCTGGTGTGCACAAACATTGTGTTGCGCACCTCCTCCCAATGTTCGTGTTTCTTTGGTTTGTAATTTGCCTCATGCAACAAACCTGGTATTTGTTCAATTGTAACCATTTTTTCAATAACATGTTAAATTGTTGGAACATTCACAATGCTCAAAATTTTGCTCAATAAACCAACGGGTGCCAATTTCATTGTTTTTGGCAATTTCCCCCTGGGTTTGGTATTCAACCCCATCCACTTGCACATTGGCCCCCGCAAAAATTGTGGCCAATAATTTGACAAAACGCTGGGGCAAACCGTATGAATTTAACGCCCAGTTTTCGCAAACCTGGGAACCCGTTGTTTTGTTGCTGGTTTCAATTATTGTTTTGGTTAATTGAAAATTTGTTTGCTCAAATGCGGCTGGCACTCTAATTGTGTTTTCATATTGGAACACCGTGCCCCAGTTTGCCGTTGCCTGGGTTCCGTAATACAACCCAAAACAATCCTGGTTGCCGTATAAACTGGAAACAACAACGCCTGGGTTTTTATTTTCGCATGGCACACGTTTGAATGGCTCACTGCAAAAACAAATTTGCGCACCAATTGGCAACGCATCCGCTCGGGTTGCAAAACAAAATTTGAAATAAAAACAATCATCCTGAATGCCCTGGTTTTGCATGGCCTCAAAAATGGCCCCCAAATCCAATTGCAATTGCTGAATGGGCACCGTTATGCTTTCGCCATTGTAACCAGTTTGTTCAAATGAACCAACATAACCCTGGGCAACAATGGTTTTGAACAAACCCCATTCACTCACCCTCAACGGCTTATCATTACAACAACTGAAAATTTCAAATGAACATACCCCCGTTTCATACGGGCTTTCCAAACCTGGGTAAGTCCAGCCCAATGTTGGGGTTATTTCCTTAACTTTTATTTGTTGTTGGAATTGGAACGTGTACAAATCCCCATCCACATACGGCACAAAAAACGGCGTATCATTTCCGCACAAATTACAATTCCAACTGTCGGAACATTCACATAACACCAAACCGTTGCCAACAACCAATGGGCCGCACCCACTGGTTCCGTTTGCACATGAAATTTCTAACTCCGTGCACAACATGCGTGTGTTTGGCTCCGCACATTCCATGCGTGCGCTGGTAATATCACAAAACACCTGGTTTGGGTTAACTGGGTTTGTGTATGAATTAAACAATGCGCTCATGCGTTCAAATTTACGTTGTTTTTTTTATGGGCATGCGGCATTTCCAATTTTTATTTGCATGGTTCCAGTCCAATTAGGGTTGGCATTTGCTTTTAATTGAAAATAAATGTAACTTGTAACTGAACCGCCCCAGGTGAATGGAATGGAACCGCTTGTTGCTCCAATTGGTATGAACCCATCCGCTGGGCGTGTTCCCGCAACAAAAAAACCGCCATCCTTTCCAGCCCAAAAATGAATTTCTTTTGTTGGCGGTGCACCGCTTATTAAATTGTATTCCAAAACATATTGGCCGCCCTGAACTGGTGTGCCCATTACGGGGTCGCTTATTGTTACATTTCGGTAACGGCCATTTGATGAATTGGTGCCAATAATGTTAAACAAACCCCCACCAACAACACCGCATCCCAATGAACTACCGCCCTGGCAAACAATGTTTTGGAAATACTCACAAATGAAAACCGCGGGGGGAATTGAAATAAGGCCGCACAAATTGTAAAGGCCATTTGTCCAGGCGTTAATTGAAAACTCAACCGCCGCCTCATTTCCCGCTGAAAAATCCGCATCCATGTAACTCAATGCCGTTTGGCTTAATTGAGGCAATCCCAATGGGCCCGCAACTGGGTTGTTTTCAGCCAACCCCGCCATTGTTTCGGGGTTTTTGGTAACGTAAAATGAGAAATCCCCATTTTGGTTTGAACTGTAAACAACACGCACCAATGTGTAATCCTGGGCGCATATTGCACGCCCCTCAATTTCCTCCCAAATCCCACTCAATGCATTTAATGCAAAAACACGGGCATTGTTTAACACACTGGAAAACCCTGAATTGTCGGGCTCATTTTCAATGGCCGCAACCATGAACCCCTTAACCTGGTTCAATTCAAATGGCACGCCGAAAACCGCGCCCAAATCAAATGTGTAAACATATTCAACCCATACATCCCCATCCCTCCAGTCCTTTGTAATTCCCAACGTGGAAACGTATGTTGAACCCAAAACACCAACTGGTGTGCGCTGCATGAATGTTGCCGTGTTGGCAACTAAAACATTGGCTCCAGGAAATGGCGTTGTTTCAAAACCCACCCTGGTTGTAAAATCCGTATCAATTAACGCGCTCCCGTTATCCGTAACGGTTAACGCTCCCAGGTTTTGCCAACCTCCAGGAAAACCAGCAACACGGTTTGAGGTGTGCGTTTCAAACATAAAAAATGTGCTTTGCCCTGGGTTTGGAAAATCGGCCTCAACACGGTAAACGTTCACGGTAATTGTTTTCAATAATTGCCTCCAGTCACTCATGTAACCCCACTCATCCAAACAATCCTTGAAATCCCCGTTTTCAATAACTGTTGTGTGCCTTATGCGTTCCTTTGCGGTTGGCTGCAAACATTCCGTTTCATTGCTTTGAAAAAATTGCTCAAATTCACTTGAAACTGTAATTGGGCAATAATCACACCCAATTTCAGGTGTTTGCGTTACCGTTAACGGCTCACTCAAAAACGTGTTTACGGTTTGCGTATCATCCGCGTATGCAACAACGGCCACGCGGTAAACATTACCAGGCACAACCGCCGTTGAAACGTATGCCGTAACCTCCCAAACACCGCCACCCAATGGCACAATTGTGCTGGGGGTTTCCAAAAGGTTATCCAAAACGCTCACCCCTCCAATGTTGGTAATGGCCGCACGGCTGGAATTGTAGTTTGTAAGGAAATCCACACCCAAATTTTCAACCTGGCTTTCATCAAACACCTGGAAAATTGCACCCACCAAATTGCTGGAATATGCTGGGGGAACCTCAACCTGGAAAATAATTTTGGTTTTGAAAAGGGTTGAAAAATTGGAAACCATTGCGCCATTGCGCTCAAATTTTATGCTCCAATTTATCAATTCACTGGCCGCACCCAACAATCCCTTGTTGTAAAAACGGGCCTGGAAATTTATACAATTTTCCTCAAAACATTCAAATGGCTGGCCATCCACAATTGTATTGGGGTCAACCAAATAAAACAATGAGGCCAATTTTTTGGTTGCGTTGTAAACGCTGGAACTGGCCATTGGGAAAGGTGCCGTTGTGCCAATGGCTGGGTTAATGTCATTAACTGAACCGCGCCGCCATTTTGGAATGTTGGCAATGTATGCGTTTTGCATCCAGTTTGCCAAATCTTCAATCATGAAAAACTGAAACAAAATTTGAAACTCACCCGTTGCCGCATCAATTGGCTCAAAATAAACCTCCCAATTTTTGTTCACCAATTCATTGGAACCCATGCCAAACATTTGCATGGGGTATGTGCCGCCAACTGGTGTTGAAAATTCATTGAACTCAATGAAATAACCCGCTGGGGGTTGTGTTATTATTCCGTTGGGGTATTTGCTGGAAAAATTGCACTGGTTTGAAAATAACCATGGGTTAAAAAACAATTCAACCCCATCCGTTAACCCCGTGTTGTAAGTAAAATTGAATTTCACAAATTTTTTCTCAACAATGGCCGCGGCTTTGAACACCTTGGTGTTACCACAAAACCCGTTTTGGTCACGCAAATAACCGTTTTCATCCCCAATTGTTACATCATTGCAGCACAAACATGAGCAATCTTGTATTGCGGTTCCCAACAATTCATAACGTATATCGGGCTTACCGCTGCAAAAACCAGCATAAATGTAACATTGCAAAAATTCCCCAATGCTCATTGGTGTCCAGTTAACCGTAACCCCCGCGCTCATCAATGCGGGTATTGTTATGCCATTGGGTGAAAACGTAATATCATGGCCCTCACACAAACCAACATCCCCGTTAAATTCAATATCATGATAACAAACATTGTTTACCGTTGTGAGCACTGAACCCGTGCCTGGAAATGGAACCAAACCAAAATCAATTGGGCTGGGCGCAATCAATGTAAATGGGTCAACAAATTCCAAAGGCAAATAATATCCTGGGTCCTGGCCATGCTCAATTGTGTAAAGGTACATTTTCCATTCCTCAACTGGTTGTGAGTTTACCATTGTGCAAATGCGCAATGTTATGGTTAATGATGCCCCAGGTGCTAACAAATAAGTAAACGAGGGCGGCGCGCCATTTACGGCAACCAACGTTATTGTTGTTGTTGTTGCTGGCGGGCTAAATGTTACGTTGCTAAAACGCAAGTTTGAGTTATGTACGTTTTGCAGCGTAACAACCACATCATTGCAAAAGTTATCCCCGCATTGCATGTGGTAATTGTGCAACGTGCTGGGTGTATTATCATCCCAAACCAATGGGCCGCTGGTTATTGCTAAATGTCTTGGCATTATTTCAAATTTTTAATTAAACCACACCCTCAACGCTGGCGGTTCGGTTTGTAAAATTAAACTTTATTTCCTCAATTTGCCCAAATTTTTGAACTCCTCCCTTTAACATTTCAACCGTTTTGCTCCAGTCAAAATTTTGGTAATCATCACATGTAAATTGAAACGTAAAACTGAAATCCCATTGGGTTGCGCTGGGCAACCTGGGGTTATCAATGTAATGAAACAATGAATAAAGGTTGTTATCAAACCCAGGCAAAAACCAAAATGGGTAATTTACGCGGTTTGTTGCTGAAATGTACCCACTCCCGTAACTCACATTTCCCCCCGTAAACGTGTCGGGGTAAAAACTTTGCACCGCCCCATCCGTTGTGCTTTGCCCATCCCAAATGAGCAATTTGTAGTTAAACGCCGTATCATTGTTAATTAACATGGCTTTGCCGTAATTGGAAAACGCATTGAAAAACGCCATGTTAACCGCGCCGCCCAACCAGGTTTCAAAAAATTCATAAACGTTTGTTCTTATGGCATCTTCACGGGTGCGCACTGGGGAAAGGGGCAATGAAAGGTTATATTGGCCGCTTTGGCTGGGGTTAAATGGGTTATTCCATTCAACAATGCGGTTAAAACGGTTCCTGGCCTCATTTCCAATTGTATCCTGGGCATCCAACTGGTATTCAAAACGGGCAAACGCCCACCGTTCTTTGTCAATCCAGGAAAAACACACCTCATTGTTTTCAATGCGGTTTTGCTCCAGCAAATCCCCCGTGTTTACCCAAACGCTGGTTCCCTGGAAATAATCTTTGCGCTCAAAAACCAGGGTATTGCCAAAAATTCGCCATTGGGCGTTAAATGTTGGGTTCAAAATGTTATCCAATAACGTTTGCAATGTTTCCACTGGCAAATTTTCACTGGTTAACGTGTAATTCACATCATTTTTTTTGCGGCCATCCTTAACCTGGGCGGCCCACAACACCGTGTTCCAATAAGGTGAGGCGGGGTTGTTCAAAATGGAACTTTGAAAGGTTAACCCACATTTGCCGCAAACGTTTTTAATGTAATCCCTTACCAATGCGCTGGGGTGAAAATACCCGCATGGAATAACACGCTCGGCAATTTCACTGTTTATATCCTCCAGCAATTCAAATGCGTTTCCTGGGTCATAATCTGAATTGCAATCTTGTTGGGTGCAATCGGTTCCAGGAATGGCACACGCAATTGTACAAACCAACCATAAAATGGCCAAAATTGCGGCAAATGCAATGGCAAACGTAACCAAAAGGGGTGTTAAAACATTGATTAACATGTAGGCCAAAAACACAATAACATATTGAATAAACAACGGGCGGTGTTCAATACAGTAACGCATTGCAATGCGGTTTTGGTTCAAAAACCCGTTCCAATTATCCCAAATAACGGTGCTTTCAATACAGTTTATTTCAGGCGTTGTTTCAATGGCGTTTGCGCTTATCCAACAACCTGGCTCACACCAGTCAATGGCATCCCCCTGAATTACACCCTCAAACACTGGTGCCGCACAACATGCATCAAAAACTTTAATGGGCACCTCATTGGCAAACCCGTTTGGGTCATCAATTAACTGGGTTTTCAAAATTTGGTAACCATCATCATAAAACGTTAACTCACTGGAAAATGTTTTTGCCGTTTGCCCCGCATTTCCTGAACGGCGCATTGTAACCTCAAAATTTTGGGTTCCCTCAATGCGGCCCGTTACCAAAACCCCATTTAACTCAATCCTCATTGAACTGTCCATTGCCTTACTTTGTTTTGTTTCTTATCCGTTCATTTTTATACTGAATGCGGGAAACCATGCCGTGCACTCCCTTTTCATCAATGCTCAACTGCATGCCTTTTTGTTCCCTAATTGCACGCTCAATGCGGCCCAATTGTTTTTCCATGTTGGCACTTTGGAACGTGGCCATGCGCTCATTTAATCCTTTGGTCATGAATGGGTCACGCCCTCCATGTATGGCCTCCAAAACGGGCCTCCATTGGCGTGTTTTTTCTTTGGTAATAACAAACTCACCTTTGTGAACCACACCAGCGGGTTCATATTTCCCACCGTCACCAGTATAACCCCCAACCGCGAAACTGGCGGCGGCTTTTGCCTGGGCACGTGCAGCAACCAACCCCGCGGCCAATGCAATTAACGTGGCGGCAATTGTAAACGGTGCGGCGGCCCCACCCTCGGCGGCGGCTTTGGCAATGGCCACACTGGAATTGGCAACCAACTCAATGGCGGCCAACGCTTGTTGTGCCCTAACAAATTTTTCTTTTTGCTCATTTAACTTTTGCAAACGCTCCTCCTCAATGGCCAACAAATTGGCGTTCCCCTTTTCAGCAATTTGGGCGGCTGCATCCACGCGCTTTTGTTGCTGGCTTATTTGCGCATCCGTTTGGTCAATTTGCGCCTGAATTATTGTGTTAACCAAATCCAACGTTGCCTTTGCAACCTCCTCAATGCCTTTTTTAATGGCCTCCTTTCGCTTTTCGTTTTCCTCATTGGTTTTATCCGTTTCCTCTTTTTGCAACTCAATGTTTTTATCCGCATACTGGCGGCGTATTTTGAGTATTTCCAATTCACTGTTTAACACAATCAATTGGCGTTCCTCCTCCGTTAACTCCTCATTTGTTAACTCAAATTCGGTTTGTTTGTTTATTGCAGCAACCTCAATGGCTTCCTGAACCTTTAATTGTTGGCGAATTAAACCCAGGTTTGCATTCAATTTTTCCTTTAACCCGTTACGCTCGGCAACGGTTGTGGAACGGCTCAACTCCTCAATTAACTGGGCACGTGTGCGCTCCAATTTGGCCAATTCCTGGGCCTCAATTTCGCCCTGGGTTTCATACTGGGTTTGTAGAATTTCCGCATTGGTTTCCGCGCGCTTTTCGGCGGCATCCTCCAAAATTGTGTTCACCTGGTTTTGGGTTTCCGTTTCCAAAAACAAAATTTCCTTTGCTTTCAACTGGGCAAACTGGGCCGCAATTTCGGTTGTGTATGTGCCCTCCTTTTTGGCATCATCAATGCGCTGGTCAAACTCCGCATCCAAAATTTCCCTTTGCTTTTGGGCCAATAACTGGGTGCGCTTAACCGCCTCATCCACGTTTTTGGGGTCACCAAACAAATCAATTTGGTATTTTAACTCCAAATCTTGTTTTGCCAAATCCCTGGTTAAACTCAACCGCAATTTTTCAATTGCATTTTGGGCCTTTTGCAATTCCTTTTGGTCAACTTGCACCTTTAATGGCGGGCCCGTTTTGGTGAATTTTTCCACGCTGCTGCGCACCTGGTTAATGGCGTTATCCGCTTGCACGCTTTGGTTCAGGAAAAAACGAAATGCACCGCCTCCAAACTCCTCAATTTTTTTGTTTTCCTCCTCATTTAATTGCAAAAATGGGTTGTTACTTTCAAACTGACTGTAAACCTCATCCTGGGTTTGTTGCAAGTTATTCAATGCGCCATTGGCACCCTCCGTTTGGTCACGGTAATCCTTTATTGCCGCGCTTTGTTGGTTGTAAAGGGTTTCCCCCCTGGTTGCCAAACGCTCACCCTCAACCGCCAATTTTTCGTTTGCATTTATGGTTTCAACAACCAATGCATCCACGGCCTTTTTTTGTTCCGCACTTAATCCCTGGTAAATTTCCGCGGCCTTTTTAACCTCCCCGCTCAATGCGTTCAAATTGGTGCTCAACACCAATGGGTTTTCAACCGCATATTTGGCCAAATCATTTATTGAATTTTCAACAAACGCCTGGGCCCTTATTTGTTGCTTTACAACATTTTTAATAACCTCCTCACCCGCCTCCGCGGCGGCCTTTGCTTTAATTTGCTGAACCAGGTTTGCATAAGCAACATCCAATTGCTCAACAAATTTTTTCTCATCGGAAAGGTTTTTTAACGTGGTTCCATACTTTCCATTTATTTCAGTAATCAATTTGGAACGCTCCGCACTCCCAGCATTTGTTTTGCGCAATGCTCCAAACAAGGCATCCAATTCCGCCTTTTCCTCACTCATTTTTTGCGCGGTCAAATCCGTAAAATCCGCCAACGCTTGTTGCTCCAGGTTCAATTGTTTGGTTTCCGCGGCTGCATCCTCAACCCCAAAAATGTAATCACTGAACAACGCCAATGCCGTGGTTAACAAACCAACAATGAGGCCAATGGGGTTGCTTTTGAGCACGGTGTTGAATGTGCGGGTTGCGGCGGTTGCGGCACTGGTTGCAACGGCCTGGGCACTGGTTGCCCCAGTTAAAACATTGGTTGCCGTGGCGGCTGCACGTGTAAAAAATGCCTTTGCTTTGGTTAATGCCAAACCCAATTGTTCACGCACCAACAAAAGGCGAAAACGGGCTTCATAAATTATTTCCGCTTGCAATGCGGCTTTGCGCTGGCCAATGTAAAACGCAACCACTCCAGCCAACAACAACAATGTGCGGCGGTTTTCCTCAATGAATTGCGGCAACTTTTGAAAACCAGCAATTACCGCATTGGCCCCATCCACTAACAACTCAAAAATTGGCAACAAACCCTCACCAACGGCACGTTTCAATTGGTCAAAATTACCCTCCAGGGTGCTCAAACGGCCCGCGGTTGACTGGGCCAACTTTTCGGTTAACCCAAAAAAACTGTTTTCCGCACCTTTGGCGGTTAATTGCTCAAACGCCTTTTCAAAAACTTGAAATGAAATTTTGCCCTCTGAACCCAGTTTTTTAACCTGGTTTTCACTCACACCCAATTGTTCCGCGAATTTGGCAATAATGGGCACGCCCGCCTCCGTTAACTGGTTAATGTCCTCCGCATACAATGTGCCCTGAACCCTGGCCTTTCCGTAAATTGTGGCCAACTCATTAAAATCCTTTCCCGTGGCGGCTGAAACATCCCCAATTTGGCGCAATTTGGTTTGTAACTGGTCAACTGGTTCACCAAATGCCAACAATGCCTTTGCCGCGTTATTAACCTGGGCGGGTGTAAACGGTGTTTCAATGCTGAATTTTTCCAAATCCGCAAAAACCTCCTTTGCCTTTTCGGCTGAACCCAAAAATGTTTCCAGGGAAATTTGCACCGTTTCGTAATCCGCAACGGCCTGAATGGCACCCTTTCCAAAATCCAGGGCACTGGCCGCAATCGAAATTCCCCCAAATGCGGCGGCGGCTCCAGCCAATGTTTTTTTCAACCCGCCAACTTGGGCCTCAACTTGCTTTGTGGCCGTTCCAACTGAACCCATGCCCGTTTTAATGGCATCCAATTCCTTGCGCAATTGCGCGGTGTCCGCTTGAATGCGGAACAAAACATTTTTAACATCCGCCATGGCTCAATGTGTTTTAACTGTTTATTTCATTTTTTCCAGTGCTTCATTTCGTTCATCCGCAATGCGGAAAAATGTGCTCAATGTTTGGTAATACTCATCCACACTTAACGCCTCCATTGCTTTCATTTCCGTAACGCGGTTTTCACAAATTAACTGGTTTGTGTAATTCAACTCATCAATGTATTTTCCAATTTCAACCGCCGCAAAAGGTTCATAAACCTTTGGTTTGCCTGGGCGTTTCGTTTCAAATAATCGTGAATATCTGTGTTTGATAATTCCGAATAATTTGTTGTTAATTGAAACGCCCTTGAAACAAAAAAATCCTTTAACTCCCCATTTGCGCGCAACCTTTCCATTTTCTTTTGTTTCCAAATTTCGGAAAAATCCCCCTCATCCTCACCCTCCAGGACAAAGTAACACGTTGCCAAATCCAGCATTGTTTGCTCCTCACCAATGTAATCCAGGCGAAATTTCAACTCCGTTAACAAATGGAACAACTCAACAATGTTTCCACTGTTGGCCTTTTGCTCCATGTTGGTAATAAATTCAACCAACACATCCTTTGTAACATTCATTTGAGCAAACCGCGTGGCCACCTCCGCGGCAATTGCGCGGCGTGCTGGCATTTGCATGGGGTTTTGGTATTCATACCATTTAACACCGCTTTGTTCAGTAAAAACCAAATTCAGCGGAATTTTTGAACCAGTAACAATTTGCACTGGCTCAACTGTTTGTTGTTGTTTACGTTTGAAAAACATTATTTTTTGGGTTTTGGGTTTGCTTTTTTCGCCTGGTTTATTGAGGCATTACAAATGGCAAATGCCGCCCCTTTGGCTTTGCCCTGGGCCATTACATCCTTAACGCAACGTTCTAATTTTGTTGGCATGGTTCAAATTGTTTTTTACTCATGCCAAAAATAAGAAATTTAACGTTGGTATTTTATGAAATCATGGTGAAACGTAAAAAGGTAATAACGGAAACAATCCAAAAGGTGTGTTGCCTGGGCGTTCTTTGTTTTCTCAATATCCCCCGTGGCGGTTGTTTCAACCGTTTGCAAATCATGAATTAAAAACTGGCAACTGGCATCAATGAACAACCCAGGGTGTTTTTCCAGCATGGAATTGCACAACACCCGTGAATTTTTAATTGAGGGGTTAACGCTGGGAACCTTAAATGCGCTTTTCGGCAAACCCAACTCCTCCTTTATTATTTGGTAAAAATTCAACGCGCCCTTTGTCATGGCTGAACGGTTGCCCCCGCTGGCATCCCCCGTTACAATAAAAAACCGTTCCCCAAATGCAACTTTAATGGCCTCACAAAGGTTGTAAATGTCCGAATTGCGCAACCTGAACTCACGCAAAATGTGTATTGTATTCCCCCAACTTTGGCCCGCCACACATGTAATGGGGTCAACGTTAAAATCAAAACTCAACAAAATGGGCTCATTGGGGTTTTCCTTTAATCCAGCCCTCACCGTTTTCATTTTATTGAACGCATAAGCAAACGGGCGTTCCACGGCCATAACATCCCAGTCACCGTTTACAAACACGGCTTTGGTTAACTCATCCAGGTTTTCCATTGCGGCCATGTACTCGGGCGGCAAATTGGGGTTATCTTGCATGAGCGCGCGCATGTAAAAATAATCTTTGCGCAATGTGCCGTTCAATGCTGGTTCATGGAACTTTGTTTTGGTGAAATTTTGGCTGGGGTTGCAAGTCAACAAAATAATCCTGGGCGGTTGTTTGCTGGCATCCTTAAACACATGGCGGCCAACCCTCAATTTGCACTTTTCAAATGTTTTTTCCTGGCATTCCTGGGCCTCCTCAATGAGGAAAAAATTGGTTTCCAGTCCATCAAACCGTGTGAGGTTTTTGTCTTGCACGTAATTTTCAGCGAAAAAATGCAATTCACTCCCGTTGGTAAACGTAACCACGCGGTCAGTATGGTTAAAACTTTTAATGAAACTTTTGGGGCACAACTTGAAAAACGTGGGCATGGTTGTGCGCTTTAATGTTGGCACGCTTTCCCTCACAACATGGCTTTTGCTCCCTGGGTAAACCCTGGCCAACAAAATAAGGGTTGCCAATGCAACATAACTTTTGCCCCCGCCCGCGGCTCCTCCAAATAAAAGGCATTCATATTTTCCCGAAAAAACGGCCTCAATGAACTCCTTTTGTTTGGCGTGCGGTTCAAACGCCACAATGCTCATTTCCTGGTATAACGGTTTATTGCCATGTATGAACGGTAATTGCGTTCAAAGTAATTGTAAACGCTTTCCCAGGTTTTCAGGTTTTGCCGTTCCGTTTGTTCCCCACGGCTCAACAATTCATGTTTTATTTCCGCAACCTTTCGGTTTACCCATGCAAATGCTTTTGGAACGGTTCCCAAATCCTCAATGAGGTTTTCAATTAGCATGTTAATTTCCGTTTCACTCATTTCCACGGTTGTTGTGTTGTTGCTTTCGCTCATGTTTTTTGTTTTGTTTAATTCATTGAAATACGGTAATACAACTCATCCAGCACCTCAACCCAAAATTGAGGTTGTGCCAAATAACCCTCCAGGGTGTTGCCGTTTTTGAACTGAATGCCTGAACTTGTTTTTTCAATGTTTTGAACGGCAATTTTAATGGCATTTTCAACACCGCCATGTTGTTCCAAAAACTCATTTACAAACTCATCAAACTCCTCCTGGGGCATGTTTATTGTATTCATGTGAATGTAATTATTTGTTCCCCAATTTTGAAAACCTGGGTTTCACCGCTTGTTTCAAATTGGTTTGTTTCCCCCCAGTTTGCTGGGTCAATTGTTTTTAATGCGAAAATAACCGCGGTTGCATTTGGCCCAATAAACCGTTTTTTGGTTTTGGTTTCAGTGCACGCCATGGCTCCCTTTCGCACCATTGTTTCAGTTTCCTCAACCCAGTAACCCATGAGCAAACGCCCCAGGCCATCCAACGCCTTTTCTCTCAACCCCTCCTTTCCAACTTTGCCGTGTTGTTCCTTTGCTTTTTTATATCGCGCGGAAATTTCGGCATTTTCATTGGCCCAATTCCAAAATGTACGCACGGCAATGCCATGTTCCTTACAACAACTTTCAATGGTCACGTTGCCGCTTTCGTACAATTCGCAAATGGCGTTGGCCTTTGCAATTCGCTCCTCAACCTTATCCTTTTTTGGAACGGTTTTTTTTGCTGGTTGCTTTGCTGGTTTCTTTGCCGTTTTCGGCCTGGCCTGGCCCGTTTGGTTCGTTTTCATTTTGCGCATTTATTTGAACATGTGCGTGTTCCGTTGTTGTTGTTGTTTGCGCAATTTCAGGTTCCTGGGTTTCCATACCGCAAACCGTGTTCAAAAATGCCTTTGGGTGTGGTTCAACCAGGGCGCGTTTGTTTATTCGCCCCCAGTGCTTACAATACTCAACCCAAACCATGTTGAATTTATTGGTTAACAAATTGCCCCTCAATTCAGGGTTTGGCAAATCATCCCCAACGTATTGCATGAAATTCCGCACCAGGGCATTCAATTCCTGGCTTATTTTCATTTGTTGCTGGGCAACATGGCGTTTTATTCCTCGGTTCATGGTTTTACAAATATATTAAAAATTCAAACTGGTTTGCCCCTCGGCTGCACGGCCAATGCGGAACAATTGCAATTGTTTTTCCGCGGTTTCCCTTATGTGCCTAATTGCATTTTCACGGCTCCTCAAACTTTCAATCCAGTCCTCCAATTCCTGGGGGGTTTCAGTTACAAAATACCCTTTGGAATTGGCAACCAAACCTGGCACCAGGTTGTTCAACCTTATGAACTGTATCATTTTGCGCACGCGGCTTTCCTTAAACCTCACACCGTAATGTGTCGCAAGGCCCTCAATAATTTGCTCCGCGGTAACAATGTTTTCCTTTCCGCGTTTCATTTCAAAACGTTTGGCAATAATGCCAACAAATTTTTCCTCATCCCCGTTTAACTCAACGGTGAAATCTTCAAATGTTTTTAACATGGTTGTTGTTGTTTTATGGGTTTTTATTGGTTTTGCATTTGGTTAACCAAATCCTCCTTTTGCTTTTGCCATTTGGTTAAAATGCGGTTCAGGGTTGCAATTTGGCTTTGCACCTGGTTAATTTGCCTTTCAACAAATTCCAACTGGGCACCCGCGTTTGGGTTTTTACGCTTAAAAATGTTCATGGGTTAAACCTCCTTTCAAATTCAGCCAATTGCGCATCCTCCTTTTTTAACCTGGCCCATTTGCTGGCTTTGTAACGGGCCTCAATTTGGCCAACAATCCATCCCAATGCTCCAGCGGTTCCACTGTAAACCAAAACAACCTTTGCCAACCAAATGGCGGCACTCAATGCGGTTATCACAATAACCAGGGCAACGGCAATGGGTAACACCCACAACATGGCCATTTTTTCCCAAAAATTTAATTTTTCCATTTTGTTCATTTTTTTGTTTGAATGTATGCGGGCGAATTTAGCGCACTGGGTTCATTTGCCCGCATTTTACACTCAAAACATTTTCAACATTTTTTTGTTAAAACGGCAAATCATCCCCCTCACTGGCAACTGGCTCCGCTTTTGCGGCGGCTGGTGCTGGTTGGTTCCAATTTCCGTTTTCCTGGCCCTCATTGGGTTTGTTGCTTTCCAAAATTTCAATGTTTTCCGCAATTACCGCAATGCTTTCCCTGGCAACTCCGTTGGCATCACTCCATTTTTGAATTTCCAACTTTCCCTCAACCATTACTTTCATGCCTTTTTTCAAATAATTGGCGGCAAATTCCGCACCCTTTCCAAAACTGGTACATTTCACCCAGGTTGTTTTTTCAACCTTTTCACCGTTTTTGGTGAATTTTTCAGTAATGGCCACGGAATAACTTGCGGCGGTTGTGTTTTGCAATTGGCGGCTTTCCGCATCCTGGCCCAAACGGCCCGTGAAAATAAATTTGTTCATTTTACTTTGGTTTTTATTATTTCAGCAACTCCAATTTTGGCGTTGTTGGTTGAATTATTTGGGGCGTTTCCGTAACCAGGCGGTTGAATTTCAACCAGGTTTGGAATGTGTGCCCATTGGGGTGCACCGCCCTTTCAATTGGTTCCCCGTTTTCGGCAACTTTTGGTTCCCCGTTTTCATCCAATGCGGGTTCCAACTTACATTCCCGCACGTATTCCCTTTGCAAAAGGAAAACAATGCTGCTCATGGCATTTAATTGTTCACTCATAACTGTTTTTTTTATTATTCATATTGGTTTTGCATTATTGCCTCAACTTGCGCCCTGAAATTGAATTGCTCATTTTTCATGCGTTCAAAAAACTCATTTATTGCCAACTTTTTGGCGTTGCGTTTTGCGCGTTCCTCAAATTCAGGGTTTGGGGTTTCGCTTTGTTCCAATAATTGGCGCATGCTTTTCAATTTTTTGTAACGCTCCAAACTGGTTTGGCTTTCGCTTTTTATTTCCTCCCTGGTGTAATTCCTGGCACGCTCCAAAATTTTCAATTTTTCCTCATTTGGAATGCTTAAAACGCCCAATTGTTTTTCCAGCACATCAAACATGTGCTCAACAAACAAAATTTGAACCTGGGGGCCTCCCTGGGCGTATTTTTCAAACGGTTCAACAATACAGTCAAACACGTAATCCCAAAACGCTTGTTTCAATTCCGCGGCGGTTTTTTCCTTTGGCGGCTCCAGGGCCTTTTGGTTGCGCTGGAACTCCAGCAATGCAAACCCGCGTTTTTCATTGTATGCTTTCATCACCGCGCTCAAATACAACGCATTGAAATTTTGGTAATGGGTCACATCAATGCTCAACTCACCAGCAATGGCCATGCGGAATGCCAATTTTAACTCCTCGGGGGTGTATTGTTTTAAGTCCGTTTGTATGAACTCCAGCAAAACCGCCTTTTGCAATTCGCTGGGTAAATTTTCGGCCTTTAATCCAATGAGGGCAAAAATATAACGCAAACTTTGTTTAATGGGTTCCATTTCGCCATTCAGGTTGCCAATTGAGGTATCACACAATGCGGCCTCCGCAATTTCGCGGCCCTTAAAACTTTGAAATTTCATTATCCCAATTTGGTTTGGCACCCTTTCCCTGGTTGCCAATTCCGTTTTGTTGTTGTTGTTTTCCATGTCTTAAATTTAACCAATTTTTTGTTGTTTGATACACTGAAACGTATTTTTTTAATAAGGGTTTGAAATTATCCATTGCCTCCAAAACCTCCAAAACCTGGGCCTGGCCAAATTCCTCAACCAGTTTTTGCGCCTCCTCATTTGTGAGCGGTTTTGTTAACTTTGAAACCTGAACCAAATTTTTTTGAATATGAACCAACACGGGGTGCAATACGGTAACACCAACACATTTTTCCTCAACCTCACCAATGGGCAAAATAACACTGTTATTTTCTTTATTTGAATGTGAAAATGAATGTGAATGTGAAAGGGTTGGGTTTTGGTTCCCGCTTTGGTTGGTGTTTTGGTTAACCAAATTGGCATGGGCTTTTTTCAGGTTTGGGTTGCCTCCCAACCTCCCAACCTCCCGCCGCACTTGGCGCAACGCCTCCTCATTAACCATGCGTTTGGAATAAAAACGCCCGTTTTCATCGCATTTTAACACTCCAAATTTTTGCAATTCATCCCAAACTTTTTTGAACTTTTTGGGCGCAATTTTAGCCAACTTTTGAACTCCTTTTGCATCCAAAACCTCATCCCCAATTTTCAAAACACCTGGTTCATTACTCATGAACATGATACACAACAAATCAATCCAAACGCCTTTTGTTTCGTATGAACACATCCGCAAACCTGGGTCATTTAACCAGTCACCTGGAAAAAATAAAAATGCGGGTGCCCGCTCACTGGCGTTTTTTTTCATTGTTGTTGTTGTTTCAGGTTTAACGCTTTGCACAAATTTAGGTAACGCCCATCCTTTTCTTTGCGTTTCCCAGCAATAACGTTGTGCACAAATGTTTGTGAAAACCCTGGGTGCGCCTCACAAAAACTTTTCATGGTTTTCCAACGCGTTACCAACGCAATGCGCACCTTTTCACGCTCCTTTGTGTTAATACATTCCAGGCATTGCACGGGCTGCAATTTGCCCAACTCCAATTCAATTTGCTCCAAAATCCAACTGGTTTTGGTTTCACACAAACGGTTGTTCAATGCATTGGTCACGGTGTAATAATTCAACCCGCTCAATGTGCAAAAACGTTTCACCGTTCCGCATTTGGTTTTCACCTTTTCAAAAATACTTTTTACACTTTTTGCCATTTTGTTAAATGTTAAAACTCCCAGGCGGCAATGAACCGCCCAGGAATTTGGTTTTTAATTATTCCACATCATCAAATTTGCCCAACGCCTGGCATTTGTTCATCCCAGCATCCAAAACCTCGGGGCGGGTTTCATTTGCCAATAATTCAACAACGCACTCCGCGGTTTCACATGCCTCAATTTTGGCCAACATTTCCTCCAAACTCATTTCCTCATTTGGGTCACGTTCAGGGGTTAAAATAATTGGCTTTGGCGTTTCGCTCAATTCCGCTTTGCGTTTGTTTACCAACTTTTTGAAATCGGGGTTGCCGTGCAAATACTCGAATTTTGTCCAAACCGCTTTCAACTCATCAATTGTTTGAACCGCTTTAACCTCATCCAGGGCCTCAACAACATTTGTTATTTCCTCCTTTAATGTTGTTGGCTGGGGTTTAACCTCAATAATGGTTTCCGCTTTTGGTTTGGCTGCACGCTTTACTGTTTTTGGTTCCTCAACAATAACCGCCGCCTCCGCTGGTTGCTCCATTGCATTCAACTCCTCCGCGGTGTATGGCATGCCTCCCAACTCATCACTGAAACACAACCTGAACCCCTGGGCCATTGCAACCTTTTTAATCATTGTAACGGGTTTTTCCCTCCAAAATTTATTCAATTGCCCATCCCTGGTTGTTCCAAAATACTCCGCAAATAAAACCTCATGAATAAATGGGTGTTGAAAATCGCGGCGGTGAATTGTTATTTGTGCACGCAATGTTGAATTGCCTGGTTGTTGTTTGTCAACCGTGCCATCCGTGGTAACATGCCAACCGCTCAATTTTCCAGTGCGCTCCGCACGCTTAATGTAGGTTTCATAACCCACAATTACACTGAACTGGTTGCCGTACTTATTCGCGTAAATTTCACGCTTAAACGGGTTCAACCCAAAACCCTGGGCAATTTCAACAAATTGCTGAAATTCCCCATTGGAAAGGTTGTTTGCCATACCCATTGCATTAAGGTAGGTTTTTAATTTTTCCACATCAATTGTGTGAACCTGGTTTTTTTGTATTTCGTTCATAACATTAAAGGTTTTTGCAAATATAGGTTGTTTTTCTTTCAAACAAAATTTGTTGAAAGTTATTTGGGCAACGTTATTTCAACACTGGTTTTTGAGGTTTTAATTGGCGGCACCAATTGGTTCAATTCGCCCGTTTCCTCATCCAAAATGGTTGTTGCTTTGCTCAATGTTTTCAACTGGTTTTCCAGGGTTTTGCGTTGCTCCGCAACCTCATCCTCCATTTGCTTAACCTCAACCCATTTTGGCGTGTTGCTGAAATCGTAACGCACCCCCGTTTCCTTATGCTTAAACGTAACGCCCAGGCGCACAATTCCCGTTTTGGCCTCATTGTGCAAATACATTTCATCCGTTGCATTTTCGCGCAATTTGCTTTTCACGGCATCAATAACCTGGCTCATGAACTCAACCCTGGCCAATGCGGTTAACGTGTCAACATGCCCCTCCTCATTTATTGCAATGAGCGCATTGGCGTAATGTTGAACGCGTGCCTTTGTTAAACTTGTTTCCTGGTTAATAACCTCCAAAAAATTTTCCATGTTTGTAAATTTTGAAATTGAACCCGCAATTTTTAACGCTCCAGGTGCGCGGGCATTAACACCTGGAACGGTTTGTTTTTATTCGCCTTTAACGGCTTGCATCAATTTGGAATGCATACAACTGGCCGCCGTGGTTCCCAAATCCCCCACGGGAACACCTGGAACGGTTCCAACGGCATGTAATAAGGCCAACACAATACCCGTTTCCATTTCGGGCAAATGGTTAACCTTGAACGGTTGTTTAACCTGGGGAAAATGCGCAATGTGTTTTTTGAATTGAACGCTTAAAAATTTAATTTCCCAGTCCTGGAAAATACCAATGAAATGCGCAAATGTTGTTGTAAATTCGCCAACGTTGTTGTTGTTTACCAATTCAGGTTGGTAAACCATGGGTGAGGCGGCTGGGGAAACCTGGCCGCTTTGCTTTTTTATGCTCATGCTCCAATAATTTGTTGGTGAATAATATGCGCATCCTTTAACTGGCTTTCCAAATTCAGGGAATGCGCAACCCCATGAACGGAAACCTTTACATCCTTATCAAAACCGCCCTCAATTGTACACAAACCCGCGCTCACTGGAACACCAATTTGCGGGTTGGCCATTTGGGAATGTTTCAAAAATTGGCTGAACACCAGGGCATGAAATGAAACATGCCCCACGGTGTTAACTTGAAAAATAATGTATTTGGCAACCATAACTCAAAAATGCATTGTGTTAAACTCAAAATGCGCCTCCAGGGCCTCCATGGCCGTATCCAAATCCATGAAAGGAATGGAACGCCACAAACGGAAATTTTCGCCCGTATCCTCCAGCAACAACAACTCATTGTTTGTTGTGGCCCAAATTTCGGTTTTGGCCTCCATGTTGTTACCAATGCAACGCATGCGGTTATCAAATAACCAGGCGCGCAATTGCTCCAATGCGGCCTCCTTTTCGGTTGGCGTTGGCTCACCGCGCTCCATTATTGGTGCGCTGAAATATGCCGCCTCATCCAATACCAAAATGGCAACCAAATTGCCGTTGTTGAATACATGGGCACCGTGCGTTTCACCGCCTGGGCATTGTACTGAACCCACAACGGTTGTTGTGCCTGGTTCATTTTGCATTTCCTCCAAACGTTCAGCAAATGCGCTTTGTGTTCTAAAATAAATTGTGTTCATTTTTTATGGGTTTTTAATTTTTACAATGTTAATGCGTTTCAATTATTCAAACAAATTTTGTTCAATGTTTTTTCAACATTATTTTGTTCAATTATTTCATCCAACAACGCACACAACAATTCACGTGAATTGTGGCATGGCAAAACATAACGCTCAATCCATTCCTGGTTGGCTTTTTTTTCCTTTTCATTGGCTGGCTTAATTTGAAACATGCGTTGGCTCACCAACCCAGCAACCTCAACACCAATGGTTTTTTTTCCAATGTAAAAAACAATTTCAATTTTTCCCCAGCGGTTGAAATCCATTTGGGCAATGTTTCCATAAAATTGGGTTCCCTGGGTTGTGTAACTGCTAATTTTTTTCAATGTGCTCATGGCTTTGGTTTTTTTTAATACTTACTTTTTACAAACTCCTCAACTGTATTGAAATACCCAATTGGGTAACTTTCATTTATGTTTTCAATGCAATAACCATTGGCGTGTGTAATGGTCAAAACAAAACTCACCTGGCCAAACGCAATGCGCTTGTTTTTCACTTTTACTTTGGCTCCGTTTTCTAATTTAATTGTCATGGCTTTGGTTTTTATGGGCGGGGTTTCCCCCGCCCTGGTTGTTGTTTAATAACAAAAATTTTCTTTTTTCATTTGTACGCTCATGCGTTTCATTTGGGCAATTTTTTCCATGCCTTTTTGAATGGCCATTTGCTCACTCAATCCGTGTTGCATGTGAAATTTTACGGTTGCTTTGAAAATTACTTTTTGGGCTCCAGTCATGTTTTCCATTGTGTTTGTGTTTTTGTTCATGGGGCAATAATACAACAAATTTTAATTCCAACAAATTTTTTTGAAATTTTTTTTTATTTCTTTTGTTGGTTGTGTGCACAAAAAAGGCCCCCCGTTGGCGGCCTCCTTTGTTAGTCAAACAAAAACCTTTAAGATAATGAACGTTTCAAAGGTACAAAAACACCTTTAACCGTTCAAATGTTTATCCGTTAAATTGAGCACCGTGTGTGCAATGGCTCCAATGGGGAACATATACCACAACGCCAAATTGTGTGTGCTCCAGGTCATTAAAAACAACGCAAACACAACCCAAACATTCATGCAATAAAGGCAACCGCCCAGGGGTTTGTATAAAAGGCGCAACGGGTTTTTTGGTTTATTGAACCAGGCCAAAACCCTGGTATCCCACCAGCCAAAAATGTTGCCTGGTGAAATGAGAAAATCCAAAAAAAATGTGCAAAGGCCTCCAATGAACCCCAGGCCTCCCAGCCAAAACACGGGCCCCAATTCATTTGCCGCGTTCAAAAATTGCATAAATGCCGCACCTAAAATGCAGCCAATGAAAACAAAAAAAATGTTATCAATTGTTGTTTTTTTCATGGTATGTTGTTTTTTATGGTTATGAACAAACTGGCAAAACTCCATTCACGGCCCATGTACATGCGCCATCCTGGGTTGTGAAATAATGCCATCCAGGAACCGCCGCACATTCAGGCACCTGAATTTTAATAAGGGTTTCCCCCGTTTCGCTAAATGTAAACGGCAACACCAATGGCGCGCCCTCCTCAAATGGCAAAACAACCGTTGTGAATGCTCCCGTGTTGGTGAACACCTCAAATGTGTAATCCCCAGCGCATGGGGCGTTTATTCCAAACTCAATTGGCATGTTAGGTGCGTAACACCCCAAATTTTTTATGCAACCGCAATTCATGTTTTCAATGTTTTTTCAAATTTACTCAAAATTTTCCAAACGGCATTTTGTTTTGTATGGCCTCAACCTGGTTGAAAACCTCCAGGGCCCATTTCCATGCGCGTTTTAACATGCTGAACCAGTACATGGGGCCTCACAAAACACTGGCAAATTAACATCCACATCCACAACCAAATCAAAATCCAGGGCCACAAAACTCATGTTAACATCAAACGGCCTTTCCTTTTCACCTGGTGTTTCCTTTCGCAATACATTCATTGCATTCAAATAACTGGTAACGGGTTCAACCGTTGGGTTGGCATGCGTTGCGGTTTGGGGCAAACTGGCCGTTAAAATTGCGGCCCTCAATTTTTCCTCCAAACATTGCGGCTCCGCATTTCGCAAAACGGCAACAACACGCAATTCATAACGCGCACGGAAAAATTGTTGCATGCTGGCAAATTTTTTGGCGTTTGGGGTTTCGGAATGTGAAACCTGGCCCTCATCTCTGAACCTTATGTAAAAATATGCATCATCCAAATCCTCAATGCCCGCAAATGCGTATTCATTTTGGCCTGGTTGTTTATGCAACACCCGCCCGTTTTTATCCAAAAACGCCAACCAAACGCCGCGTTTCATTTCAGGCATGCGTTTCAAAATGTTGTTTCCAATAATATCAATGTATGTATTCATAAACTCAAAAAATTTTTGGTGAAATCCTCAACAATCAAATCCGAAATGTACGCCTCAACACTGGCCCGCTCCTCATCCGTTGGCAAAAAAATGGTTTCCTTTCGGCGTTCCTCATTGCCTTTGGCCTTTTTGTAATCCAAATCCGTTACAATGGCCAAAACAACCTCATCCTTTCCAGTTTTTACAACTTGCATTGAATTGCGCAACTGGCCCGTGTATTCCAAATCCACGTAATCCGTTTGGCGGCCCGTTTCGGCACGCTTTTTTTCCCACTGTTTGGCTTTGTACTTTCCAATTTTGGTTGCCTTTGAATTGAGGCCCTGGTTGAAAATACGTTGTTTCATTTCGCCCTCCAGTAATTTGCCGCCCAATAACAAATAACGGGGCGTGCTTTGGCTAATTATTTGGCCCAGCAAATTTATGCGGCCCAAAACCTTGTTTATATCCTCCATTACTTTTTGGCCTTTATTGAATTGAACAAATAACCCAAACCAAACAAGGCCACAACGGCCAAAACTCCCCACAATAACGCTTGCCAATTGGCTTTTTTTTCAATTTCCTGGGTGTTGGCGGTTGTGGTTTGTATTATTTTTTCAACCCTTACCGTATCAGGCGGGCATTTTGTTTGCACAAAAAATGTGTCCCCAGGCATGCGCACAATTTTTGTTTCAATGCGGGTTTTCAAATCCCTCAAAAAAATTGTATCCCTGGAACTCACACGCACCAGGGTATCAAATGAAAGGGTTTTGGTAACAATTACCGTGTCCTTTATGCGCGTTATGGTTTCCCTGGCCACCAATTCGGGGCATGGGTAACGTGCAGCGCATTTTTCACTGGTAATGCAACCCTCACTCAACACCATGGCCACCAGGCCCAGCATTATCATTGTTTTTAATTTCATCCTTTTCAATGAATTGGTTTTTGTATGCATCAATTTTTTTGTAAAAAAACCGTGCAAAATCGTTTTTAATGAAACCCAACAATGCCAAATTTTTAACCAGTGAAATGAGGTTTACCAAAACCAGGGGAACAAACACCCCCTCATTTAACCAAAACAATGCGCTGGAACCTTTGGAAAGGTTGGTTGCAAATAACAACAAACCCGTGTGGCTTAACAATGTCCAAAAAATGCGCAATGCTTTCCTGGTTTCAAATCGGTTGTGTTTTAATGCCAACCAAACACCCGTTGCATGGTCACACGCAATAAGGCCAATGAGGGCAAAAAAACTTTCCGCGGGTTCAAAAATCCAGTCACCCACCAAACCAGTGAATGCCCCCATGCTGAAACCACCCATGAGGGTAACAAATAAAATTTGTGCTTTCAATTTCAATGAACAAATTGAGGTTATTATTTCCATCATTTCATTGCTGGCATGGGTATGGCTCCAAACATTTTTCATGGCGGTTTAATTAAGGTTTAACGGCGTGGGCGGCTTTGTGGCCGTGGGCGCGGTTTGTTTCCGCAATTACATCCTTTCATATTTGTAAAATTTAAGGGGTTCCAAAAACATAACGGCTTTGTGCGCATACCACACAAACATCATCAAGGCGGCTGAACAAAACGGGCAATGTTTTAACGGTGTTTTCCATTTCCGCATTGTAACGCTTTTCAAATTCAGCCAAAAGGAAATCAATTTTTTCCTCATCCAGTAACGTTACGGAATTGAGGCGGCCCGTTGTTTTGGCCTCCTTTATTATTTCCAACCCCGCACGGTATAAAACCGCAAACCTCAACTCATTGGCCAATATACATGCCAATTCAGTTTGCGCGCACTCGGCTAAAACATCCGCTGAAATTCCAAAACTGGTGCTGGCAACGCTGGAACCATTCCAACCGTTGGCAACTAAAAACTCCGTTTTTTTGCTGAAACATTTACAACCGCCTTTCACCTCCGTTTCATTTGGGTTTATTGCGGTGTTATCCATCACAATGTAAAGCAAATCCGTTTCACTCAAATAATTTGGGTAAATGGTTGCCTCACCGTTTGCATCCGTTGTAAATGGGTAAACCGTTGTTTTCAATCCATCCACAATTGTAATGGCATGCAGCAAATTGGCCTCCATTATTTTCACCTGAATTTTGGGCACCCGTATGCGCAACATGCGGCTTTCCCTGGTTTCAATTCGCAAACCTTTATTCAATGCCTCGGGGGCCACAACGGTTGTGGTAAATTCACCAGCGCGCATTTCGCTCACAACTGAATTGAGGCGAAAAAATGGGGCCGCAAATTTGGCAATGTCATTTAATACCAATTGCGTTGCAAAGGCAATTTTGCGCTCAATGAATTGAACGCCTGAAATGTAATTTACATCCGCGGTGTTGGCCGCAAATCGTAAATTTAACCCCTCCAAATCATCAATGTAAAGGCCCGAAACGGGGGGCGTTTGCGAAACGCAACGCAACCCAATAAAATTTTCAAAACAGTTTGCCATATCCAAATGGGTCTTTTGTATAAATGTTTTTTTCCTCAACTCCAATTGAACGCAAAAACGTTGGCACCCAAAAACTGGGGCACGCTTTATTATCAAATTGGTTATGCCCTCCAATTACAACATTGGGGGCATATTTCAACACCTCAAAAATTATTTGTTTTAACGTTTCGGCCTGGGCCTCCGTTAATGTGTTTTTTGCTTTAACGTTTTTATCCACGCCACCAACATAACAAACATGCCTGGAAACGGAATTTTGACCCGCCACGCCGTTGGTTATTTCGCTGGCATCAATGAACTGGTCACCGTTATGCTGAACAAATTTGTGCCTGGCTCCATTCAATAAAATCAAATCGGAATAACCCACAACGCGCCAACCCCTCCCTTTTGGTTTGGGTGAGGTGTGCCAACTTTTTATGGTTGCGGCTGAAATATCCACGCCCTCCCTGGTTGCCGTGCAATGAATTACCAATTGTTTGAATGGTTTACTCATGGTTTTGCTCCTCCGCTGGTGTTTCGTTTGAAATTTGGGCCGTTTCCTCCGCAATTTCAGGTTGTTTTTCCTTTTTTGCTTTGGCTCCAATGAAAAAAACAACATGCTCACCGTTAATTTCCATCAATTCAAAACTCAACTCACCAAATTTTTGTTTGGCGGTTTCCCAGGCATTGGCAATTGTTGGGTTTAACGGGCGGCGTTTTTGGTTTGTGGTAACAACAAAAACAACTCCCTGGTTTTTGGCAACCATTTTGCCCCAGGCGTTTTTGCAATAAACCTTGTTTTTTGCCTTTCCAGTTTTTTCCAGGGCCTCAAATTCCCCCTCATTGCTGGCAACAACCAACACATCAAATGGAGAAACTTTTGAATGCATGAAAAAAACCGCATCCGCAACCATTTCAGGCGCAACCGTTAATTTTTTTTCGTGTAATATCATGGGTTTATTATTTGCGTTTCTTAAAATCCACACCAGCACCGCCACCCTTTGAACCCTGGCCAATTATTGCAATGCTTTTTTGGGTTGCTCCGCGCATGTCCACACGTTGGCCCCTGGCATTAACCATGGTTTGCGGAATGTTGGAACCCTGGGCAACGCGTTGTTGCGCTTTACCCACAATTTGGGTTTCAGTAACAAAACCATTTCCTCCATTATCCGTTGGCGTTTTTTCCCCGCCATCCGTTGGGGTTTTATCCCCTGGGGTTTTGGTTGGTGCATACGGTTTGCCGTTAATTAAAATTTCACCCGTTTTTGGGTCAAATGAAACACGTGCTGGGTTCCCCTCGGCATCAAAAAACTCCCCATCCCTGGAAACAACAAACACCGTTTCACCCGTGTTTGGTTCAACAACGTTTCCATCCTGAACCCTTAACGCCTCAATTGGTGTTAATGTTTCCGCATCAATTAAAACGGTGTTTCCCGCCTCATCAATTTTTGCAATAATTTCAGCCATAAATTTGTTTTTTCAAAAGTAAAAAAAAAACCCGCTCAAATAACTTGAACGGGTTTTTTTACAAACATGGTTTGAATGGTATTAAATGCCATCCAAATTAACCGCAACACCGCACTCAACTTGCGTGGCGTTCCATGTAATGGTTCCATCCCAAAAAATTGAACCCGTGTTATTATCTTCAATAACTTGGTCAACTTCAACCTGGAAATTGTCAATTGGGCCATAAAAATACCCATCACATGTGTAATAACCAAAACGGTAATTGGTTGCATTCAACTGTATTGCATTCCAAAAATCCACATCCGCGCAATCCGCTGCATCACTGTTGAAATCCTGGAATGTAACGGTTTTTTCACCGCCAACAATTGCCTCGGGGCCACAACTTGTAATGCGCTTTTTGGTAAATGAACCCTTTGGCTTTTGGCCAACCAACAAACCCGTTAAAACAACGTTTTTGCTGGCAATTGCGGCCTCCCATTCGGTACGGCTTGCAATATCCGTAAACTCGTAATCGCATTTTATGAATGCCAATTTGGAAATCCCCCCGTTTCGTAGGGTAACGCCGCACCCGCCCGTATAACTTACGGGCAAATCAGGTGCGCATTCTGTAACACATAGTGCCATTTTTTCAAATTTTTATTGGTTAAACTTCATTTCATTTATTACACAATTGTGCTGGTGTCTTTCCAGTTAAATGTGTAATTAACACCAAACAAATCATCCGTTGCCTTAAACGCGGCTTGTGGAATAAAGAACACGCCCCAGTTTAAGAACAATTTAATGCTCCATGCATCCGCGCAATCATCGTAATGTACTTTCAAATCATACGTTAACCCCGTGAATGGGTCTGTAATTGTGCCATGCTCAAACACATCATTGCGTTTTGCATAGTCACCAACGTAATTATTCCATGTCAACAACTGAACCGCTCCAGGTGCCAAAACAATGAACTCATCCACTCCAATTACACCCTCAACAAAACGGTCATTGAAATACATGTAATCAGTCCAGCGGGCCAAATCCGTGCCCGTGGTTGAATTGCAGCATGCAATTTGTTGCGTTTTTGCAAACAAATCCAAATGGCCGCCACCAATTAACATTGGCGCGCCGCTGGCTCCAGTCAAATCATACTCATGGCGAATTTTTGCCGTTGCAATTGCACGCGGTGCGTTGCTTACGTTTTCAAACAATTGAACGGTTTTTTGTGCCGTGCCATCCTCGAACTTACCGAAATTGGCCAATTGTTGCGCCAAAAGTAATTTGTCTAATTTCACGTTAATTGCGTTCATTTGCGCCATGATAACATTGGAAACGTAAACCGCATCCGCTTCACACAATTTGCGCATTTCGCTTTCATTGAACAACATGCCTTTTGTTTCCAAACAATTGGGAACATCAACAATTGTTTCAAAAGGTGCTGGTTCAACTGCGGTATCACATGAGGCGGTGCATGTTGTTAAAACATCCGCATCCACTCCGCGTTGAATGTAGTTAATTTGAACCTTTCGGTTTTTGCCGTTTGTTGGAATTGGAATTGCCTCAAAACCTTGGCGGTTTTCCTGGCTCATCAATGCATCCAAATATCCAACGCGGTCACGTTTTAGGGCTGGGGCGTTAATTCCCGCAACCATGTTTAGGTCAGTTTGTATTTTCTGACACAATCCAACTGTAAATGCCATTTCTTTAATTTTTTAGGCGTTAAACTTTTTTTTAATTGTGGGGGGTGTATTCAACACAAAACCCAATAAGAAACAAGGCGCACAAAAAAATTGTGTTTATGTTCCAAATTGGGTTTGGCTCCCCGTTTTTGTGGTTTTCGGTTCCACTAAAACCCAGGAATGCGTTTTGAGGCCCGCGCGGCCCGTGTTTTTTTATTATTGCCCTGGCCCAAATGTGCGCATTTTCGCCAAACTTTCGGCGTTTTGTTGCGCTTTTTGCAACCCTGGCAAATTAAATTTTGTTTCCCCTGGCGTTGCCGCTGGCGGTGTTGCCGCTGGCGGTGTTCCTGGTGCTGGTGCTTTCCCCGCTGGTGCTGCATTGCTTTGCTTTACAACTCCCAAACTGGTTAAATGCCCATCCAAAATTTCCTCAAATGTAACAATTTTTGTTCCATCCTGGTTTAATGGGTTCAAATTTTGTTTGGTTTTCACCAAAATATCCCCATTTTCATCCAAATCAATGTTGTAATTGCTTTCCAAAAACGTTTTCACGGCTGGCATCACAACATCACTTGAAACAATCAATTGGCGTTTTGCCAAAATGCTTTGCAATGCGGTTTCCTTTTTGAACTGGGCAATGGTTTGTTTGGCCTCCATTTCCTTTGTTGGCAAAACCTCCTCCAGTAAACGTTTGTTTTCTTTGCTCATTTCAACCAGTTTGTTTTGCAACTCCTCCGCACCCACGGCACTGGCTTTGGTTGCCTTTTCATGGGCAATGCCAATAATTTCATCAAACTTTTTATCCTTTATTTCCTCGGCTCCCAGGTTAAAGGTTTTTTTCAATTTGTGTTCAATTTTGCTCAACTCCGCGCCCCTTATTTCATCCTTAATTGGTTGTATAAATTCCGCATTGTTTCGCAAAACCTCCCTTTGGGTTTGCTGAAATGAGGTTGCAATTTCCTCAACAATTGTTTCGGGCGCATCCTCCTTTGTTAGTTTTTCAATTTGCTCATTGGTTAAACCAATTTTGCGCAATAATTTTTCCGCGTTGCTCATGGGGTTTTATTTTATTTGTTGCTTTTGCTTTTTTTGGCCTTTGGCTCAATTTCCTCAACTGGCTCCTCAACTACATCCTGAAACTCAACCGCACTTGGTGTTTGTTCCATTTCGGTTTGTGGCTCATCCATTTGCGGCATTTCAACATCCAACACCTCATGCGCTGGCTCCATTGCTGGCAATACACCAGGCACATCAAATTTCAATTTGGCCTCAATTGCCTGGCCATCCATTTTTTCCCACAAATGCATTTCACGCATTTCCTGGGTTAACTTAATCCATTGAGCGGTTGCCCAAATTACTTTGCCCGTTTTAACGTGGCGAAATTGTGTTTTTTCCATGTTGTGAATTTTTACAAATATACCAATTTTCAATCAATTTCACGGTCACCAATAAAAACGCGGTATCCATCCAAAACAATGGTTTGTTCACTGGGTTCAATTTGTTCAAACCTTAATGGCTCACCCTCCTCCAATGCCTGGTTCATGTAATCCAACAACGGTTCCATGCCAACAACCTCAAACCACATTACTGGGTTTTGCCCCATTGGAAATTTCAACATGTACTCATTGTAAACCTTTTCAAATGTTTTTGCCGTTGCCATTATTTCAATAAATTTTTTGGTGTGTTGGGTTTAATAATATCCTCAAAAACATATTCATTCATTAACTCGTATAACTCGGGAAACTCCAATTGAAAAATGGGGTTTCCAGTAAAGTAGTTTTCAAAGGCATGCGCAAACCATTCACATTTGGCCAACCCCTGGTTGTAATCCAGCATATATTTCACATCATGCCCCGAACCAAAACGGCATTTGCTAACCGCTTGTATTGTGTCCGAATACGCCCCCGCAAATTCGCCCAACTCCTTTTGGGTAAACTGGGGGAATTTATCTTTGTAATCAAACACCAATGAGGAGGGCATTGTTTTCCTTTTGCCCGCCTTAAAATCATCCAATTTATCCTCAAACAATTTAACGCTTTTTTCCCAGTAATCATTTGTTTTTGCATCCACATCAAAAACCCAGGTTCCATTTGCACGGCGTTCAACAATTTTGTTAAGGGTGTAATGTGTACGGTGCGCATATTCATGAACGGCAACCTTTAATTTGCCCGCCTCATTGCCCATTGCGTAACGTGTACCCTTGTAACCCAGGCGCACAATTCCATCACTTTCTTTGTAATAACTTTGGGTTATTTCTTTCATTTTGCCGTTATCGGAATACTCAAACAAAATTTCGGGCAATCCTGGCATGCCTTTCAATTGCCTTGGTGTTTTTGAACTTTGAAACCCAAACAAGTTATTGAAATCCTGAACCGCCCGCGGCGTTCCAATTTCCGCGCTCCCCTTTTCGGCCTTTGCCTCAATTTTTTGTTGTTCCTCGGGCATGTTTAATTTTTCCCGCTGGCTTTTGGTTAACTTGAACGGAATGGCTGCATGGCGGCAATTGTAACCCCCACGGTAAACGGCAAAATTTTCCGCATTGGTTCCTGGTATCATCCCCGTGCCATTGTTTTGGGCCCATGCAATTTGCGCGGGCAAATCATCCTTTTGCAAAACGCCCATGCTCACCCAACGGCGGCATTGTGGCCTGGAATCATCAATTAAGGAACCAACATAACGGAACGCATCCAAACCGTTTTCCTCCGCAATGCGGGCATTCACCTGGCCATCAAATTGGTTTAACGCATCGCGGCTCACTTGTTTCACATAACGGGAAAACAACCCATTAACATTTGGGTTTCCTAAAATGTAGGTTTGCAATGCGTTTTCCAAATCCGCAATTGTGGCCCCCGCAACAATGTTTTTGTAAATTCCCTCCCGTACTGGTTCAATAAAATTGGTGCTCACACCCGTGCCCGTTAAACCTTGCAATGTTTGTTCAACAATGGCCTTTTGAATGGGGTTAACCAGTTTATCCAATTCCTTTGCATCCAGGCCGTTTAATTCAGTGTGCAATTTCACGTTGTTTTCCTTTAACGTTTCAAAATTGCGCAAATAACCCGCCGCCGCTTTACTGTATTGGGTTGCCTTTATGGCTTTTTTAATGCGTTCATCCACCTGGTTAACAATGTCCACATTGGTTGCATCAAACTCAATTTTGCCATCCTTTGTGTTGAAATCCTTAAACAGTTTTTTCAACTCATCATAAACCATTTTTTCAACCGCTGGCAACTCATTGTAAAACGCATTTTCCGCACTTATTGCCGTGCGTTCATTGCGTTCAATTATTTTCAAAATTTCGGGCGTAAATTCAGCCATGCGCGTGTTGTTGTGTTGTTATCATGTTGTTGGCACCAACAAAATGTTTATGCCGTTGGTGGAACCTCAATTGGTTGGCCCAAAATTTCCTCCGCTTTGGCCTGGTCAAAACCGTAAATTGTGCCCAACAATGCAATTGCCGCCTCCCTTTGGGTTATTCCCTGGCTCACACTTTGCTGAATTTGCAAAATGCCCTGAACGCCCCCAACGGTTCCTTTCAAATTTGCCTGGGCCTCCGCTTGTTGGCGTGCCAATTCCGTATCCATTCCAAAAACATCATTAACCTCAACAATTTGTTTGGGAATATACTGGGCAAACACCGTTTGCATTTTA
>Ga0209668_10000110_pt1 | contig 32698 bp, 61 predicted proteins | sample FrelakmetPLP11PL_FD_187150 | JGI IMG/M metagenome (GOLD analysis project Ga0209668, IMG submission 187150) | Freshwater lake sediment microbial communities from the University of Notre Dame, USA, for methane emissions studies - PLP11 PL (SPAdes)... | ecosystem: Environmental > Aquatic >...
AGGTCTTTGTTTTCGTTTATTACAACTTTGATTTTAATGTATTTTACCTTGCCAATAGCATTGTTTGATTCAATCTTGGTAATTTATAGAAACTGGAGGAACTAATGTATAAAGTAGATACACAAATACTTAAAGAAATAACGGCAACGCTTGATGAGTTCCTTAATTGTGGCTACATAGCCAATAGTGGGAGCGAGATAATTGAAAGGATAAAATTAAGGAAAAAAGCAGAAAAATTAAGTCAAAAAATTAAAGATAATTACACTGAAATTAAGCCATGATAAATCATCCATACGCAAATAATTTGCAAAACACGCTTAACGTTCATAAAAAACTATTAGAGTGTTTAGAAAAAAGACTAGTGCTAATACATACTGATTATGCACTAAAAAACGAGTACGAAAAGAACGAGATTGAAATAACAAAAATAAGAACTCAAGGAGAAATTGATTCAATAAAGAAAGTAATTAACGAAAGAGAAAATTACTTTGAGAAATATATGAAGCAATTCGTAATAGATGCAGAAGAAGTTGAACAAAATTACGAGAAGGTGCTAAGTAATATTAAAAAAAACCAAGACAAAATAGTTGGAGCAAAAGACCTTCTTTATTCTGTTAATTGGAAAAACGTTGAGGAAAATCTTGAGGTAAAAATAAAACTTTACGAACGCTTAAAAAATCTAAATAAATGATTTCAGTATGCTTATTAACAATTGACAGGTATTGGATGACTAGATATGTAATCGAAACATTTTTGAGAAATACAGAACTGGAAATAGAATTACTTGTCCTTGATAACGGAAGCACTGATACAAGGGCGATAGAATTTGTAGAAAAGCTAATTGAAGGAAAAAAATTTAACAATCTTATAAAAGTTGGGACTATTCGTGAATCCAAAAACATTGGAGTTGCTCAAGGCTTAAACAAACTAATTAAAGAGGCGACGGGAGAATATATTTGTATAGTTGGAAATGACATTTTACTTAATAAAAACTGGCTAAATGACCTATTATATTATAATAAACTCGTTAAAGATAGTGGCATAACCGCTATTCATTGTGTAAAAAGCAAGGGCAAATTTTCACCGCTATTAGATATTCACGATGAGTTTGTAAACGTTTGGAAAACAGATGATAATTTAGTTTATAGCACTTGGTTATTCAAAAAGTCATTGTTAGAATCAGTTGGCGTATTTGAAGAAAGGTTAAGTAAATACGGTCTTTGGGATGGGCAATATTGTTGGCGGCTTTGTCAATTAGGTTACAATAATTTTTACATTCCAGAGCAATATTCTTTTCATCTTGAAAATGATTTTAATTCCAAATCGGAATATAGAATATCGAAAAATAAAGAACTTAAAAAAGCAGAAGAAAATTTAGTAAAAATAAAGGAAGAAATGACTAAATCTAAAAACTATAAATATGTATAATACGCCAACCAAGTTGAAACTTGACATTATAATTATCGGGTATGAAGAAGATAAAGAGAAAATACGTCCAGTAATTGAACATTTGCAAGAGCAGTTAAATAAAATAAACAATAAAGAAGTTAGTGTTCTTTTTGGTTTTGGAACTAAAGAGCCAAATAATATTGATGAAATAAAGGGCAGGCTTAAAACTATGACTAATTGTGAATATTTTGTATTTTTAGACCTAACTGAAAGTTTCTTAGTTATGCCTAATTATATTGAATCTTTACTACAAATAATAAAAGAAAACGAAAGCACCGAACTTGGTCAAGAGATTATTGCGATAAACGGGATAAATAAATGGCAATAGAGTTCGTTATACCTACCTACGAGAGGGTTAATCACTTAATGTGTATAATCAGTTCAATAGCGGCTCAAACAAGCCCTAATTGGAAGATTCACGTTGTAGCAGACGCAAGCCTTGATGGAATTTTAAATAAAGTAATTGATTACTGGAAAGATGACGAAAGAATAAAATTTACAATCCTTGATAAAAGATATAACGATTGGGGACATACGCCAAGAAACTTTGGTTTAAATGAATCAAAAGAAGAATGGGTTATAATGAGCGGTGAAGATAATTATTACACCCCTATTTTCGTTGAGGAATTTTTAAAAGAAGCGGATAAGGAAACAAATTTTGTATTTTGTAATATAGTTACAAATTATAATAACCAGCAATACATCCCAATGCAGTGTAGAATAGCGCTAGGATTTATTGATATTGGTTGTTTTATGGTCAGGCCAGAACTAGCAAAAGAAATAGGAATTGAATTAAAGTACAAAGAATTTGCCGATGGAGTATTAGCTGATAAATACACTAAAAAATTTAACGGAATTAAACAAATAAAAAAAATATTATATGTTCACAATTAAATTAGAGTTTGTTTTTGCTATTTTCGCAATAGGGTTTGCTATTCTTTATTTTTTGAAAAGAGATAGTGAGGACTTGGATTATTAAATTAAAAAGCTATGTATAAAATAGTTCACATTAAAAACATTGATTCAGACTCGTTTTTTTTATTAAAAACACTAACAACGTTTAATAGAGCAATGATAATAAGCAAAGATACTTTTATATTGAAAAATATAGCTAAAGAAGATTATGCTCGCTTATTAGATTTAAAGAAAGAAATTAAACAGAAGCAAAATAAAGAAATAATCGTAAGTCACGAGTAACAATATAAAAAAATATGAACGCAGAACAGTTTTTAGAATCAAAAGGAATGAAGTTAGGCTCAACGGCAATACTTACTATTATTGATAGTTATATGAGACAACCAGACCTTTGTTTGCTTATGGAGGATTACGCCAAGTTGAAAATCCAAGAACTTGATTACAAGGCTACTGAAGGGCTATTCCCAAGCGAAGAATAAATATTGCCTTATCGTCTAATGGCAGGACAGATGTTTTTGGAGCATCTAATGGTAGTTCGAGTCTGCCTGAGGCAACTCTATTTAAAATCAACCCCGTAAATTCCCCACGCTTTATTATCGTGCCTACAATATACCGACGTATCTGCATAAACCTTAATGCCTTTACGGAAACAATCCTCGTTGAAAAAACTATCTGGGTGATTAAAATCGCGATTTACAAACCTAAATGGTATTGCTTTAAAAACCGAATTATGTATTAACACGCAACCAAGACCAACGCTACTAACAGACTTAACCGCCCCGTTTACAAAATCAACTTCTTCTCCAGCTATAAAGTTTACGGATTTAATAATACCTCTAGCTGCGTAAATATGCCTTTGAACCATTAAACTTCTCCATTGGCCTTCATCCCTATCGTATAAGCCACCAATTACTTTTTTACATTGAGCCATTAACTGCTCGATAACGTTTAAAGGTGGGAAGACATCTGTTTCTAAGTGAAAAATATATTCATAACCGTATTTTATTGCATATTCCCGACAATCGTTATGGGACATTGCCATTCTGCTAATAACGCTACCAATAGCATCATCGCTAATATTGTTTATTTTAGCGGAACTATAAGCGTAGAATTTATTATTGCTTTTGCCGTATTTAGCGTGAAAAATAGTATTCATTTTTTCAGTAAACTTACCACCATCCTTGTAAGAATTATCAAACAACCTTACTTCATAGTTAGGATAGTTTAAGTTCATTACATTATCAAGCCATTCTTCAAAGCAGTAACTCTTAGCACTTGCTGTTGGGGCGCATATTAAAACTTTTGGTAGCATATTATAATAATCCTTTTAATCGTCTGTAAACGTAAACTTTTGCTTCTCTATTGGATTCTATTTTGCTCATATCTATCTTGCTTAAAGTGCTTTTCAAATTTTCGTTATTTTTTGATAGTTCTATGCACTTTGAAAAAACATCATTAAAGTTATTGTCCATTTCTAAACTATCCTTTTCCCAGTTAGCATAGTAATCTCTAAAATAATCTTCTTTTTCAGAAATAACTCTTTTTAATGTGTTTACTTCTCCTTCAGATTTTATACAAGATATTTTTATTTCAACATTATCATAAGCTAGTCTATCAAAAGGCTCTGTAAAAGCAATCTTTATTTTTTTCTCATGCAGGCTAACTAATTCCTTTATGTTTTCTAATGTTTCTAAAAGTTTGTCTAAGTATGGTGTTGAACTCATAGTTTGTAATTTGTTTTTAAAAGTTGCTTATCCCAGTTCCCGTTTTTATGTTTACAAATCAAAGAGGTATCACAATAAATGTCTATTCCATTAGCTTTACAATCCTGAGCAAAGTAACCATCAGGCGCTTGAAAAACTCCCTTCTGGCTACGAAACACAATCTTGTTCAAGATAGGTTTTTTGATTAAAATACAGCCTAATCCAATATGAAATACGTGCTTTAAACTGCCATCAATAAAATAAGAATCATCCTTTGTAGAAAAATTAACTCCTTTAGATTGCATATGGCCTCTATAAATGTATTGTTGAGCCATAAGTCTTCTACCAATACCTTCATCTATGTAATATAGCCCACCAACAATATTTTTATTAAAAGAAAGCAGTCTTTCAATAACATCTGTTTCAGGGAATACATCTGTTTCTAAGTGCAGCAAATGGTCATAGCCTCCGTTTATACAATAACTTCTACAATCATTGTGCGAAACAGCAAGCGTTTCCATGACATCCATTTGGCTATTAGTTTCTGATTTTAAACAAGTGAACTTTCCAATATTACCATAAGTTTTTTTATATGTTTCGTTTAGATAAATAGCATTTTCGCCACCATCGTTGGTATTATCGAATAAGACCACTTCAAAACTAGGATATGTGAATCTGCTTACATTCTCTATCCATTCTTTAAAACAGTAGTTTTTAGCACTAGCTGTTGGGGCGCATATTAAAACTTTTGGTAGCATGGTTAAATTTCAATATTTTTTTGTTGCTTATCGTATTCCTTAAATTCAAGCCTTAATTCATCACCAAATGACTCTAAGGCCGATTCTGGGTTACCCGAAACTTTATTTTTAATATGCTTGCTTCTTGGCATACTAAGCCATGCCTGAGCCGTATAATTAACTTCATCCCTCGACGGCCCACAAAGACCCCATACGCAAGCCATTACCGTTACGTTTTCTTTTTTTATTCCGTATTGCTCGGCTATTATATTAGCCTTTTCTTTAAACTCAATTAACGTCATATTTTTTGTTTTATCTTTGCGATTCCGAAAGTAGAACCTTGAGTAATTTCTGTAAAATTCAATCCCACATAGGGTGTAACAGACAAATTCCGTTACCCTATATGAAGATACTTTGTAATATTCAGTTATTCTTTTTATCACACTTTTTCTATTCGCCAGCATTCAATTGTGTTGAAAAACTTAATGTTTCCTTCCTTATCGGTATATTCCTTTCCTCTAAGGTTGTAATATACTTTAACCTCATCACCTTCGTTTAAAGGGGCTAACAGATTGCATTTGTCCTGAGTGCATTGAAGTTGAATGTGTTGTGGATAAGGCGTTGAGCCGTCGATTGTTACTACAAATTCTTGTTTTGTGAATTTATCAGATATTTTTTGTAAATCTGAAATTCGTTTAATTACCCCGATTACTTCCATGTTTATTTATTTTATTTGTTTTTATTGGTTAATACTTTTTGTTCTGCCATTTTTATTATTTCATCAATAACAAAAACTTGACTTCGCATTAAATCAGGATTTAAACTTGCTTTATTTTCAGGAACAATTTTTTTTAATTCTTCTATAAATTCTTCTAAAATTTTTGTTTCCATACTTATTTGTTTTTAATTAAACGATTCAACAATTATGATACCGTCAACGCAAAGTGCATTTACTTTTTTTCTATTTTTTAACTTAAAATTAAATGGAAAAATATTAAATTTGTTCTTATCAAAAGAAAATATAATATCCTTACTTTTTAAATGTGAATTAAATTTTTCTTTACAAATTTCGTCTAATTTTTCAATAAAAATATCTCTATTAAAATCTGTTAATGGCTCTATTCTTATTTTTGATTCAATAACCGTAAAACCTTTTTCTTTATAAAAATCATAAACTTCTTTATTAGTTACAATTTTATTAAATATTTTGTATATTTTATTTGAGCCAAAAGCAAATTTTTTGCCTTTTAATTCAACTTCAACATAAGAGTTGGTAATCGTTTTATTTGTTTTCATAGTTATTTGTTTTTATTGGTTAGTTTATAATACATTTTTATAGGCGAGTTAGGGTAAAACTCAAAACCATTTTCTTTATAAAAAGAAACCTCATCTGTTGAAATATCTTGTGGTAGGTATAATTGTATTGTTTCAAACCCTTTTGTTTCAGCTACTTCTTTTGCCTTGTCAATTAACTCTCTTGATTGTTTAACTAAGTGTTCCATTTTAAAATAATGCCCAAGACAATAATCTAATTTCATTATACCATCATTTAATTGATAAGTTAATAAATAACATTTTCTATCATATTCAAGGTTTTGCTCTATATGTTTTAAAGTTGCTTCCATACTTATTTGTTTTTGGTAATTGTTTTAACAACTGAATTTTCGTGCATTTTTAAGTTTTTATTTATTGAGAAATAGCTACAATTAAGCGATTTTGTTGGAAAAATAGTAAAAACTAATTCTGTAAAAGCGAGTAATTTAAACTCAAAATATGTGCTCCCATCAATACTAATTTTACTTCCTTTCAACATAAAGTTCATATCAATAATATTTTTCTGAACTTGTGCCATATCAACATAACCATAGTAAACTCTGTACGGTATTGTGTATTGCATTCCATTAGCATCATTTTTTTTATAAGTTAATAATAAATCCTTGTATTTATCAAAAAGAACTGTAGACTGAACTCTAATTTTACCGATTTTAAAAGGTTTGTTTGTTGATTGATTAAGCGTTCTTGCGTAACTAACAGGGTTGTCCACACCAATTTGTAGATTAGTAACTTTTATCCCCTTATTGCCAAAACCATCAGCGTTTGAGTAATCGTTAAAACCAAAAATTATAGCGTTTTTATCTTCGTTTGTTTTGTTTTCGTATTGCAATATTATCGGGCATTCAAGCCAACTTATTTCGTATTGCTTAAAAAATTTTGTAAAGAAATTTAGAATTGATTTTAATGTTTGTTTCATATTATTTGTTTTTATTGGTTAGTTTATAAATTCCAAGTTCGGTGTGTTTTTTGCCTACTTCAATCAAATCTTTTTTATTGACAATGAATAATTTAGTTGTTTTATCACAAGGTCTTTTTAACGCTTCTAAAATATCAGAATCAAACCAATCTGAACTTCCAGTATTAAACAAAAGCACTTCATCTTTTTTTGGAGTTCTTATTACTGCAAGTTTATCATCAATGAACTTGTAATAATCTTTTACCATTTGAATTAAAATATTTGTGTTTTTTGGCTTTGATAAATATTCAGATATATTGCCATCGTTTTTAAGCAAAGTAATTTTATAGTCATATTTCTTTATTTTTGGCAAATTTATTTTTATTTGATTAAACACTTCCAAAATAAATTGTATATCATTTGTTTGTGTATTCTGTTCCTTATCTTCAAAAATTAGAGTGTAGTTCATATTATTGGTTTTTATTGGTTAAAAGTTTAAGAAAATCAGGTAAATTGTTAATAGGCTTATAATCACCATCTTTAGTCATCAATATTTGCTTTCTTAATTTAGGATATTTATCTAAATCTTTAATAGGGTGAAATACGTTATTCGGCAAAAGCAAAAACTCGTCAATCTCCCACTTTCCTTGCCATACAATGCTTCTTAATTCAAAAGCCGCCTTAACTCTAAAACCTTTCTGCATCGCTATTGTATTAAACATTACTTCATGGTAAAACAAACTATTGTGTTCGTAAGCGTATTTTTTAACTTCCTGTAAGCACCTTCCGCTAATACCCATCCCACATACCATTGAATAAAAATAAGGTGGCTCTATCTTATTAACTATCTTAGGCCAGTGCCAGTCCATAACTGAATCACCCTTAAAAAAATTATTAGGGGTAACTAAATCAAATCCCCCATACGCTTCATCTAATTTAATAATGGTTTCAACGCTAGGAATAAAAACATCATCTTCAAAAACCCAAACAAAATCATAATTAACGTTTTCACAAAAATGGTAAACGAATTTATCCCAAGCGGTTGGTGTTTTATTTAATTGAGTACCATTCTCTATATAAGCACAGTTAATATAAGGGCCACAAGCCTCATCTGGAATCTGAAATATATTTACATCTCCAAAAGATTTTCCGTAATATTTTTCAGTATCATCAATTATAATAAAAACATCAAAATTACTACGCTCTTTTACTTCTATCGCAAACTCTAAAGTGTTATTATTTGGCTCGTTTGTCAAAAAAACAACCGCTTTTTTTAAACTCATTTATATAAATTTTATACACAAATATACTAATAGAATCAATATAAAACCACTTTTTAAGCCGTTTTGTATAAAACTTTTATCATTTTGTTAGTAAAAAAGACTATATTTTTACTCCTAATAAGATAAATAATTTGTCTAACCTTTAAATTAAAAAGTCATGTTTTCAAAAGAAAATTTACTAAAAATGGCAACAACACTTGTACTTGTAATAGGTGGCGTAGTGATTGCTAACAAGTATGTGACACCGATGCTTACTAAAAAAGCACCAGTAGTTACTAAGTAAGAAGGGAACGAGAAATCATTCCCTTTATTTTTTTACCTAATGCTATCAACATTTTGTTGAAGTTGCAGAATAAAGTATTCTAATAAAGGATGACGACAAGTAACAAATCTTGCAACAATTAAATCAATTATTAACAATAACAACTCTTAAAAACAAATGAATAAATTTGAAAAAGAAATCCACAACTACATCTCAGGAACTGAGCGTATGAGTGGTGTTGATTCTTATGATAGCGCTGAAGGCGATATGTCATATTTCGACGATTCAGCCTCTTTTGATGGCGACAACTATTCTGGCGATGACGCTATGTCTTATGCTTCAGGTAGTGCTAACGTAGGTATCTCTGACCCTTATGTTATCCAGTACGTAAATACATCAACCAATCAAGTAACCGCTATCCTTTTTGGATATAACGATTACTTCGGTGTTACTAATTACGGTAACCCTAGTCCAACAGTAGTAATCACCAATTTACAAGGTGGAACTTATGGTCGTTTGATTGCACAATCAAATAACAAGTTCTTCAAAATTGGTAAATGGAGATTCCAATCAGGAACTGCTGCACAGTTACAACAAACCTTAACTATCAATCACGTTGATGCTAACGGTAAACAATATTCAACTCCGTTGAACTTGTCTATCATGCGTGATGCTTATCAGCAACAATCTGATATTTTAGATGTTACTAAACCAGTAACTGTTGACGGTAATACTTATATTACTTTCCCTTTACTTGCTAGCGCAACATTTGTAATATCAATGTTCCCAGTTGCTGTATTAAGCGGTAAAGCTAAATTAAACGGTGGTTCTTATGATAACACTGCTCGTGCCCCACGTTTAAGTGGTAAAAACGTAGCTCCAGTTATTATCCAAACCAGTCAATCTGTAAAAGGTATCACTGGTTAATCCTGTGATTATCAAAACAATAGAGCCCTTCCTACTAAGGGAGGGCTTTTTTTTAAATTGAAATAATGAAAGACAAAAAGAACAAGAAAGAGTATAAAACATTGCTGTCAGTTTTAGCACATGGCGCAACAGATAATGCTCAAAAGGTTCTTGTTGAAAATGGTTTGCCAGAAGCGGGCACTTATGAAGAATTAGAATACAATCTCGCAAAGATATATTCAAACTCTAATGACAAAATCGCTTTAGAAAGACACTTTGCTGAAATTCATCCCCATTCTGCTTTTATTTTAAAGTACTTAGTTCCAAAGAAAGAAGAAAATAAAGAAATAACAGAAGATACTCAGGTAGCGGAAACTGAAACAACAACACCAAAGGTGGTTGAATTAACTTCAAACGCTAGTGGTTGTGGGTGTTCAAGCGCAGATGGAATGGTTGCAGAACAGTCAAAAATAGATTATACCGCATTAGCATTAGTATCAATAGTGGCAATAGTAGGATTAGTAATTGTAACAAGACCAAAAATATGATTAAGGCAATAACGATATGTGATGCTGCAATATTAGTTCCGAATAAGGAACATAAGAATTTTACCGATACTGGTAAGATAATTCCAAAAGACACAACAATATTTGGTAACCCAACAATCATACAGGGATTGCGTAGGGGACAACCGTTCGAGTACAAGTTATTTGTAACCGATAAAAACGAATTTATTTATTTAAAAACAATACAAACAATGAAATCAACCGAAGTTTTATTAGGGGCGGATGCTTCTAACACCGCAACAGTAGTAAAAATACCTAATGATTCTAACTTAGGGATGTACCCAGTTTTAGGAACTATTTTAGGTGGCGTATTAGGGTATTATTACGCTAAAAAGAAAAATCCTAGTAAAGTAATGATGTTTACCGTTATTGGTGGCGTTGCTGGTTTTGCTGGAGGAAAGTACTTACAAGGTACTGGTATCGTACTTTTCAAAAAGTCTAAATAATTAAAAACATTTATAATGGAAAACGCAAGAATCATAAAATTAGATAGTCCTCTGACTGTTTACGCTAATAACTTTGATGAAGTATTTGGTGAATATTCAAACATGAGTTCAAAACGCAAGGCTCGTATTGTACAAAGACAGGCTAATAAACAGGAGGTTGTTGCTGCTCGTGCCGCTACTAAAGTAGCAAAACAGCAAGCAAAATCTACTGTAAAGTCAGCAAGAATTGCTAAAAGACAAGATGCCCAACAAGGTCGTGTTGCTAAAAGAACGGCTGCTACGCAAGCACGTCAACAAAAGCGCATTGTTCGTAAAACAGCAAGAGTTGAAAGAAAAGCAATTGGCCAAGAACCAGAGGCTTTAGCAACAGAGAATGGTTCGGCACAGCCAGAAGATGTTTCGCAAGATGAAACAGAAGGTGCTGCTGACGAAACAACCATGTCTGATGACCAACCAATTGCTTATGGGCAAGAAGATTCTGCGCCAGAGGACGAAACTGAAAGTACCGAAGAAAGCGATATTGAGGCTGGCGAAGAAGAAGCGGCTGACGATAGCGAAGATTCTGGTGCTGACGGGTATAATGACGTTTTTGCAAGTGCCGATGGTATGGATTACGAAAACTTAGGTGATATAAATGATATTTATGCTTTAAACGATGATGATTTTTATACCTACGAAAGCGGTTCTGCTAATCCTGATGGAAAAATAGGAATGGTTCGTGGTAAAATTAGCCCAGAGGTTAAGGATATTGCAATGAAGTCAGAGTGGAACAAGGAAATGGTTCTGCAAAAGCAAAAACAAGTAGCTGCGATAAACAATACACTTGGTAGTGGTGCTGTTAATGCCGACCAAGCTATGCAGTTAGGCAAGAAACGCTCGCAAGCAATGAGTGATATTGAATTACATAAAGATAGAGCGGTTAGCTTTGATGGTGTTCTTAGCGACTATTGCAACATGGACGGAGATGATTCTTCAGCAGAGGGAGATTATTCAGAAGCGTTAGGTAGAAAAAAGAGAACTGAAAAGAAAAGACGTAAATCTGAAGTAAAAGCGGCTAAACGTGAGGCTCGTAAGTCCCGTAAAAAGAGTATTTTTTCAAGAGTTAAAAAGAACAAAGCGACTAAAGTACCTGCTGGTTTAAATCCAGAGTTCGATACACAAAGAATTACTATCCCTGCTTCTGAATTAAGTACAGGCGCAAATGGTGAAACTGGTTTAATTGCTTTAGATGATATTAACGATTTTGATGCGCCAATGGAAAATGAATATTCACTAGCTAGTGGAAGTCCATTAAAAAATGTAAATTGGAAAGGTGTTCTAATTGGAGTAGCAGTTGCTGGATTAGCAATCTGGGGTGCAAAAAAAGCTAAATTATTTTAATAGTAAAGAAAATGGCAAAAGCAACAAAAATAGACCTTGAGGTTAAAAAACCTTACGGGAATGAACATTATGAGGTTGGTAAGTTTAAAGGAACAGGCGATGCTATAATTTCAGCAAATGCACTTGGAAAGGCTGCTCCTTCTAATTATGAGTATTCTGTAAAGGCTACTAATAAATACGCTAAAGGTGGTCATGTAAGCAAGGGTGAAATGGTTTGGAAGAAATTAAGCAGTTCTGAAAAAATTAAATTTTTGCACGAAAATTTTACTCCTGAAATTACCCCAAGAAGCCAAGAAACCTTAGTAGGCAAACCATATAATTTCCTTCCTAAAAACGTAAAAATTAAAATGGAAGCGAAATATGCTAATTCGGAAAACTACGCTAATGGCGGTTCACTAGCAGATACTCCTGAGAGTTTCCCTAGTACAGATGCTATGAGTTATAAAAATGGCGGTGGAACTTGGAAAGTAAATGATGTTTCTAAAGCAAAACATTTAGGAATAATTGAATTTCAAGATAACGAAGGAGAGTATCACAATTTTGAAGTAATGGAAACTGAAGATAGATTAGTTTTTGGAGGATTTTCTAATAGCGGATTTATTGAAAGCGGTTATATTGAAAAAGATGGGTTTAGCACAGATGAAGTATTACAAGAATTATTGTCTGATTTAGAAACATATTATAATGATGGTAAAGAATATACTTCAATGATAGTTGTTAATGATAGAATGGCTCAAGGCGGTTCAACAAAAGGTTTTGAATATTCAATAGGAGGACTATAAAATGGCGAAAGAGTTTTATAATGATTTAATTAACTACGTATCTAAAGCAGATACAAGTAATGCTAACGCTCTTTTAATGAAAGAGGTTGGTACTTCATTAGCAAAAAACCAAAGCGATTTTATTGAACTTCTAACAAGTTCTGGCGTACCCGCAAACGATTCAATGAGTGATATTGAACTTGTAAATTCATTTGTAAACGCATTGCCACAAAATAAAAGCCTAATGATTAGCACGGCCTATATGATTAACAATCAAAACAGGTTTGTAAGTGCTGATGGAACGGAGCAAATAAGCGACAAAGGAGTAAAAGTAAGCTATAAAGTTATGTACGATTTTTTTACAAAAGACGACCTTAATAGTCAGGAGTTTTTAAACGCAAGCGGTGATGTTGCTGCTATCGCACAAGGCGTTGGCGCATTAGCTAATTTAGGAACTAGTGGAATCGGAGCGATTCAAAAGAAAAAATATGGTGCTATGGACGCACTAGGAAAACAGCAAGAAGCTAAAAACCAATTGATTCAATCGGTACTCGCAACAAAACAAGCGGAAGCAAAGGCAAAACAAAAGTCGGCAGAAAGCAGTGCTAAAACAAAAAAGATATTGCTTATCGGTGGTCTTAGTTTGCTTGGCTTAGTTGGAATAGGATTGATAATTTATAAAATCAAAAAGAAATGAGAGTAATAACGAGCAACCCAATTTTATATAAAAACAAGGCTATTGGTAAACCAATTTCAAAGGGTACTTTTTCAAATTTTGGAGAACCTACCATGTGGAATCCTAACCAAACAGTGCCCGCTCCTATTATCACTACTGGTAGCGCGCCTACTTCAGTTGTGCCAAAAGAAACAATCGCAACTAAATCTTTAGGAACGCCTATTAAAACTAAACAAAGCACTTTTGATTGGAAAAATACTTTTACCGACATCGCTAATATTTTTAACAAACCTAAAGCAGCACCTAAAAAAGCGGTTTCAAGAGGTGTTCAAGCGGCTCAACAAGTACCAGAACAAGGAATGACCACTACAACTAAGGTTTTAATCGGAGTTGGCGGGGTGGTGGTTCTTGGAACAATTATTTACTTAATTACAAAAAAATAATACAATGAAAGTTATTACAGCATACCCAATCGTAAAAGACGGGAAATTAGTTGCAAATAAAATCGCAGCAAATACGTTAAATTTCCATAGCGCAAGTGGTGATAAATTTTTAGACACATTCTCTAAGGCGAAAGAAGCGGGATTAGGCGAAGCGGCACTTAAAACAATAGCCGCTTTACGCAAAAAAAAACCAACAGGAGCGGCAAAACCAGCACCAGTAGTTATTCAACAAGCGCCAGCCCCAAAAGGCATGAGTAATACGACTAAAATATTACTTGCCGTAGGAGGTGTTGTAGTATTAGGGGCTGCTATTTACTTCATTAAAAAGAGTAAGTAATGAAGGATAAATTCACCAAAATTCTTACGGTGCTTGCGCTAATTGGAGTTGGCGCAGTTGTGTATTCAAAGTACAAAGAATCTCAAAAGAGTAAAAAAGAAGTTAAAATAAACAAGTGAGATGAAAAAATTCAACACTGGGGGAACAGCAGATAGCGCAGATAAAGGCGCAAATGTAGGGGGAACTTTAGGTTCATCTATGATGGCTAAAGGTGGTGAAGTTGGTGAAAAAAAAGAAATGAAGTTATATAGAATTGAAACATTGGCAAAAGGCAATAAAGATGTTCTAACTGATAAAGAGGATAACTTGTATATATATGAAAAAGGAATTTTATATAATACAGAAGATGGAGATAAAAAAGGCACTTCATTTAGAATGAGCAACATAAATTTAACTATATTTCCGTATAAGGAATTTGCTAAAGGTGGAATGATTGTTACTTCTATCAAAGATATACCTAACTTTCAAAAAAGACTTGATGAGGGTAAAATTACCTATCGTGGTTTAGGAGTGGGTAAATTATATGATGACTTTTATGATTTGGCTGGAGAAACAGGAAGTCGAATTAAAGTTGATGGCAAAGAGTATTTTATTACTGATACAGAATTTGATACATTCAATAGAGGAAAAGATGGTTTAATGAGAATTAGGTTTGCCGCCCCAGAAAGAAAAGGTTACGCTAAAGGTGGTGGAACTGGTTCTGCTTCAAATTCAATAAATGATAAAATAACTGAAATAAACTCACTTATAGAATGGTCAAAAGATAAAGACAATTTTGTTGGTGGATATTTTGGAGGAACTTATTATGAATATTTAGATTTTGAAAAACCAATTACAACTAAGAATCAATTTGTTTATATTGAATATAATCAAGGGGGGGGCAACAAATCTTCTGAAAGATATAATTTAAGCAAAAAAGGTGAATTTGATAGTAATGGATTGGTTGAATTAAAACAAGAACTTTCAAGAATACTAAGTGCTTTTAAAAGAGCAAAGAAAAAATATGATGAAAAAGGGTTTTTTGAAGATGGTGGAAATATTAACGGTTTTAACTACTCAATAGGAGGTTTATAATGGACACAAATTACTATAACTCAGGAGAGTTCAAAAGAGATATTAAAGAAGTAGTTTGGGAAAATCGCATTCAAACAGTAGCGGTTATTCTATTCTTCTTTTTCGGGGTAGCAACCCTTAGAGATATTGCAAAAAAAGGATAAACAATGAAAAAGTCATACGTTTTAATACAAGATTTTAAAGCACCTTACGTGGTTGCGACCGGCATGGCTCATCAACCGAGCAAAATCATGCTTAAAAAATATGTAAAGGGTCAAATCATAGAGGGTCAAATAATTATTTCAAAAGGCCAACCATCTATTTTACTCGTTAGTGGTATTATTCCTATTCCTGTTACCGTTTTAAGAGAAGTGGTTACTAAAGAAATTGTTAATAGCAACGCAAGTGGTGGCGCTAAAAGCCCAACGATAAGCCCTAATAAAGTAGTTGTAAAGAACACCAACACTCGCTATCTTGACGCTGGTATTATAGGTGCTATTTTAGGAGCAGCAGCAGTTTATTTAGCCGAAAAGCAAAATTGGATAGCTGTCCCAGACAAAAAATATAAATTGTACGCAGCCGCTGCTGGAGCGTTTTTAGGAATGTATATAGTTTATAGAAAAAAATAAATGCACGAAATAATAAACACAGAAAACAGACCTTTGTCTTTATACCTAACGATTACTTGTAGCGGTAGAAAATCATTTCGTGTTTGGGCTGAAGATTACGGAAAAAAGAATAGTAAGTATGCCGATAGAACTGTTGTTGTTGATGGCAAAAGAACTATTTTTATTAACTTTCCAGTATCGCCAAGACAAGTATTTCTAGGCTGTCTAAACTCATCTAATCCTTCGGATAAGGATTTTACTGTAACCATAGAACAAAAGCCTCTACAAGACTATAATATAGCTTTAGATAGTGATACTTTAGACTTCTTACAGTTGGCAATTCAATTTAGCCAAGTTGCTGGGTTTAAAATGCCAGAACAAGTCGGAACGGTTTACGAAACTTCTGACGAGAAATTTAGAATTAAGTATTTTCCCGTAATTATTGACCACGCAACAGGAAACCCAATGTCGACTCCCGCAAGGATTGGTCATTCATCTGGAATTATTGAAGTAGCGGCATCGAAGTTTATAAAATACACAATTCCAATGAGGGTTGCAATTCTATTGCACGAATACTCGCATAAGTATAAAAATCCTAAAATTGGTTTAGAAATTGGTAATGAAATAGGTGCGGATATTAACGCATTATATATATATTTGGGATTAGGTTTTTCAAAGATTGACGCTATATGTGTTTTCGGGAATGTGTTTTTAAAAGCGCAAACACCTCAGAACCAAGAGCGAATGAGAAAAATCATGGAGTACATAAATAAGTTTGAGAACCAAGAGTTTGCAAAATTAAAATAAGTGTCAGAAGAATCTAACATACCACAGCACGAAATAGACGAAATCAATCGTAAACTCGCTCAATTTATAGGGGATTCGTCTTATGGTTTTGACGGGAGTGATATTGATGATGAATTACCTTCGTTTGCTAACCCACAGGAATATGATTTTTTAGATGACTCATTTAATGATATTGATTTTAGCCAATTTAAAGGCGATGTAAAGGCTAACTTACATAAGATAAACAAAAAAATAATTTCACGACCAGCTACTAAAAAATTCATTAAGAAAAAGAACGTAAAAAAGCCTTTAACTAAAGAATTTCAAGTGCGTAAAAGAGCAACTGTTATAGGTGGTCGTGGTGGTAGAAATTTTGAAAAGGTTATAGTTCCAAGAGATAGAACGGTAATTATTGAGGGTGTTAATAGCTTCCTTTTAGCTGATACCAAAGAAACAGACCAGTATAAGCAGATTGGCTATTATAAAGGTAAAAAATTACAACAATTAGTTTTAATCTTTAATAATAACACCCCGAATGATTTTAACTTAGAATTATTTAACCCGTCAATGCCTTTAGATTATTTATTTAGTACCTCTCAAAATCTAAATAATATGATTCAAGTTGCTGGCGGTCAAGTAAGTTACACAGATGTTCTTTTTAATATTTTAGCAAACCCTATTTTTATTCCTAACGCAACTGTTACTATTAGTGGGCCAAAAACCACAGAACAGAAATCGGTTTCGTTTCAGATTACTAATAAATTCATAAACGGTGTAACTAAAGTTGACCCTTTAAATATCGCTTTACAGATTGATAATATGCAAGTTGAGGGAAATAATATTTCTTTTGATTTTTACGATACTATGAATAAGCCTTATGTACCAGATGGCATGGAAATTATTACTTATAATATCTTAGCTGGAAATACAGTAACGGTGGCTTTCTTTTATGAGCAAAAATCAATTAAAAAATTATTTTTCCCTGAAGCAAGGAAACAAGCAAAAATGTTTTAAAATAAAAAAAGATGTTACCTTCAACTAAATATCCTAATACTTCAAGAACCGTAAGCGGGGCAAGTGTTGCTGTTTTTAATAACGATGTTATTCTTGCGGTAGATACAACCACACTGGCTTGTTCTATTAACTTGCCTGAAATAGCAGTTGGATATTGGAGTACGACTTGGAGATTATATATTTACGATTCCACGAATAACGCTGCTATAAATAACATCACTATTAACGCTGGAAGTGGGCAAAAAATTAACAATGCTTCATCTATTGTAATATCGGTAAATGGAGGCGGTGCTGTAATACAAGTTATAAATAATACTAATTTCCTTGCGAGCACTACTGCTTCTGGAACTGCTATTACAAGCGTAACTGCCACATCTCCAATAACATCAAGCGGTGGAAATACGCCTGTTATTTCTACTACTATGGCAACTAATAAGTTAATAGGTAGAGCAACGGCTGGAACTGGGGTAATGGAGGAAATTACTCTTGGAACTGGATTATCTTTATCAGGAACTACTTTAAACGCTTCTACTAGTGGTGTTACATCGGTAGCTACGGCAGGACTTATCTCTGGCGGTACTATTACTAGCACGGGAACTATTACGACATCTATAACTACTAATAAATTAGTAGGAAGGGGAACAGCTGGTACAGGCGTAATGGAGGAAATTATTCTTGGGACTGGATTATCTTTATCAGGAACTACTTTAAACGCTACTGGAAGTAGTGGTGGATACGCTACTATACAAGAAGAAGGAAGTGGATTAGCCGCACAAACTACTATGAATTTCATAGGAACTTCTGTTACTGCCGCAAACGATGTTCCAAATTCAAGAACTAATATAACCGTTCAATCTTACAATACCGTTACAGACGAGGGTGGTGCTGCTTTAACAAAAAGAGATACATTAAACTTTGTTGGTAATGGAATTTCTGCCGTAGACGATACCACGAGAACAAACATAACTGTTAACATGGCGGTTATAGCCTATACGGTTTACGTTATGAAAAGCGGTAATGATTCTACTGGTATAGTGGAAAGATTTGATAAGCCTTTTTTAACTATTGGGGCTGCAAGAACTGCCGCTTTAGCTTACCCTGCTTTTTCGGCAAGAACACAGAATAATAGGGTTAAAATAATTGTTGAAAGTGGTGAATACGCTGAAGGCATTGTAATTGATGACTTTATTGATTACGATTTAGGCAATAGCGTGATTTCGCCACCAAACACAACTCCAAATACACAGGCTTGTATTTCAGATAATGGCAGCGCTTATACAGCTACCACAAACGGGAAATATACCGCAATGATTTATGGTAACGCTACTTTTAATGGCTATAAAGCATTTCCTAACGATAGTTGGTACGGTTTATATATTAGTAATGCTAATTCAACGCACTTAAATATATATCTTGAATGCAATCAAATAAATACAGTTTATTATGATGCTATTTACATGAAAACTGGAAGGGCTACTGTTTACGCAAATATTATTTATAATGCAATAAACGATTTATACACTTATAACGTTATAAGATTATCTTCTGGCGTATCAAACCCTCCAACATTAGAGGTTTTTAATGCAAAAATTTATAATAATCAAACATCTAATTTAGCAGTAAACGCTTGTGTGTTTTTTGAAAATTCATCAGGAACTGCCGTTAATAAGTGTATGCTAACTAATTGCCAACTTGGAAATTATGGTTCTTCAATATCCGCTATTACTTGCGCTCCTGAAGGGGCTTTAGGTATAGGCCAAATAACATTAAACAACACAACAATTTTTTGTAGTAACATACTACCGTCTTTATCAGATGGATATGCTTCGAGCATGACACCCGCTAATGCCGCTAATATATTAAAAACTTATGCTTATAATGTTTATGCAAATTACGCAGCTAATTACGCTAATGTAGGAAGTAGCACAATCGCTGGAGTAGTAAGCGTAGATACAGACGTATTATTTAATCAAGGAAATACAATATAAAAAAATGGCAAAAGGAGAAATATTTACAGGGATGCCAACTTGGGCAAAAGGACTTTTAGCTGTTAGTTTAACTGCTGGTGTTATTTGGTTGGGCTATAAAGGCTACAAAAAAATGCAGCAAAAAATACAGGACTTAAAAGATGAAAATAAACAACAAGGGAATGAAAAAGCACAAGTTTCTGAAAACTTTACTAGCATTCCTTTAATTATAGGCGATGCAGCAAAATTAACTCCGAAAAAAGATGCTTATTCTGTTTTTGTTACAGCGCCAAACAATAAAGTATTTAATTTTGTTTATTATTCAAACGGTAGAGTTATGATAGCGCCAAAAGGAGGCGTTGTGGCTCTTAAAGGTAAATATTATAATTCTGGTAAAATTATAACTTTAGATAACGGTAAAAGTTTTCAGTACAATTCGGTTTGGGCTAATATGGCAGAAATTTTAAAATCAATATAATGAAAAAATTACAAACACAGGGATTGCCCTCTTGGTCTAAAGGCGTTATTGCGGTAGCGGTAACTGGGGCTGCTGTATTTATTGGATATAAAATTTACAAACTTATTTCCGATAAGCAAGGTGCTGAAGATAAACAAAGAGAAAAAGACGTTGAATCTTCTTTAAATAAGCAACTAGCAGAACAAGGCGTAAAATTAAACCCAACTTATAAGGCTAATCAATATATCTCTTATGCAAATTCAATATTTGGCGAATTAAATGGGTTTGGAGCGGGTTCTGCATTAGTTATAGAAAAGGCTTTAATGGCAATGAAAAACGATTTAGATGTTTTAAATCTAATTAAGGCGTATGGAACAAGACAAAGAACGGTTTTCGGGATAGATAAAGCAGGAAAACAAGATTTAATGAGTTCTTTAGCAACAGAATGGGCTTCTTTAAACGATAGTAGTAAAAAGAAAATAAATAATGATTGGGCTAACAAAAATATTAAATACAGAATAGCATAATGGAAAAGAAAATGATAATCGGAGCAGTTTTATTAGTAGGTGGCTTAGTTGCCGCTAATAAAACATCAAATAAAAATATTAACGTGGCTATTAAAGACGATACGGGAAATAAAACCTTATCTTATATAGTGGCCGCAATAGGTGGATATTTAATTTACAAATCAATCAAATAATAACCAAAAAAACAAAACAAATGAAAACCAATCCAACAATTCAAAAAACAATCAAAATTGCAACTATCGCTGGTGCTTCAGTATTAGTAATCAATGCTGCAATGAGTTTAATGAAAGTTAGTTCTCCAAAGGAAGCTATCATGCCATTAGTAACAATTTTAGTAGGTGTAGCCGCATTTAATTATGCAATGAAAAGCAATGCTCCTATGGTAACAGTAAACAAATAAAAACAAAAAACAAATGAAAAATCAAATCGCAAAAATTACATCTAATCCTATCGGTTCGGTAGTAGGTGGAGCAGCATTTTATTATGGTGCTAAAAAAATGGGTAACGTTAGTAATACTTGGGTACTTGTTGCTTTAACAGCAGTAGGTGTTTATGTAGGTGCTATGGCGCAAGGTAAATTTATGCCTAAAGGTGCTCCAACTGCCTCAACCGTTAAGTAATTAACGGTTTTGGCTGTTGCCAATTAACAGTTTAAAAAATAAAACAATGGAAAAAAGAACGAAAAAAGTGCTTTTAATTTCCTCTGCTCTGCTATTGATTGGCGGTGGGATTTATTGGCTATGGAAGAAAAAACAATCAGGTGCTTTGCCAGACACAAGCGGAGATTCAACGGGTGGTTCAACTACTGATTCAACTAGTGGTGGTTCAACTGGAGGCGCTGTTGTTTTAAAACCAAATAACACTTTAGCGTTCCAAAAGTTTGCTAATTCAAAAGGCTATACTCCTAAATTAAAAGAAGATGGTGTTTGGGGTTCTAAAACTGCCGCTGCATGGTCTGCATGGGGTTCTGATTACAACAAATCAATCGGAATAACAGCAACGTCATCGCTTCAGAAGGGACAAAAGGTTATGCCTCGCATTCCTTTAAAAACCGCAACGGCTTATGACAGAAAAACAGGTAAGGCTATCGGAAACGTAAGTTCTGCTATATTTGAAATGTATAGCACTCAACCAGACAAATGGTTCTTTGGTACTGTAACCGTAATGCCTCCAGCTAATTCACCAATGGCTAAATTTGCAACAACAAAAAGTGTTCAATTATCAACAAAAGACTGGCAATAAGTTATGAGTTTTTACGATAGCGCAGCGGATTTTGTAAAGGGCTTTGAGGGTTTTACTCCCAATGCCACTTGGGATGTTAACGCATATCGTTTAGGTCATGGAAGCGACACCTTAACTTTGCCTAACGGAACTTATAGAAAAGTTGTAAAAGGGGACACGACGACAAGGGAATTAGCGGCTCAGGATTTGGCTCGTAGATTAAAAGCATACGAAGCAACGGTAATTAAACAAGTGGGCGCAGATGCTTATAATAAGCTACCAGAACCCGCAAGAATATCGCTTATTAGCTTCGCTTATAATTATGGTAGTATTACTAAGCCAGCGATTATAGCAGCAGCCAAAAGCGGTGATGTTGAGAAATTAGCCACCGCAATTACAGAGAGTACCAAGAATGATAATCAGGGAAAACCTTACTATAACGCTTTAGTAAAACGTAGACAAGCGGAAGCGAATTTTGCTAAATCTATTTTAAAGAAAACGATAGATTTAGGTATAAAAGGGGTAAATTTAGCGAAGGGAAACCCTATACCAACAGTGATAATAACAGCAAGCCTAATAATAGGCGTATATATTTTAATTAAAACAATAAAGAAATGAGAAAAGATTGTAGAAATATGGATGGCGTAATCGAACAATTTGATGCCGTTACCTCAATGACCCAAATTGGAGATAGATTTGACCAAGATAATTTTTACCCAGCAACTGGCTTATTTGGTGGTACTCTTAAAAAAGCTATGGCCGCAAAACAGAAGCGTAAAGCTACCCAAGCAAATGCACAATTAGCTGCCTCAAAAGGTTTAGCGAAGGGAGGAAATAATTCGGATATTCTTAGTATATTAGCACCAACGAAATCAACTAAAGTAGTAAGTAAAGGAATGAGTACTCAAACTAAAGTACTTATTGGTGTTGGGATAGCGGCTGCATTAGGAATTGGCGCATACTTCATGTTAAAAAAGAAATAATGGAACAGTTAACAGATAGTCAAAAACTCGACATTCTTTCTAAAAGGATGAAACGAGCGGAGATAAGTCAAAACATTCAAACAGTAATTACTATTATAGGCTTTTTAGGCATTATATCTTTAGGCGCTTTAATATCAAAAGTTAAAAATAAAATACAATGGCAACAATAGCAAATACAGCGGTATCGTTTTGGACATATACGTTAACAAGTGGAACGTTGACGATTGATACTACATATAATTTAACACAAATATCATTTGAATTAACAACGGGAACAGCAACCTTTACGGGAGCTGCTGTTGCTGGCTCTACGGCAAGTTCGGCTATTGATTTAGTAGTAGGAAACCCTGTAACTTTATCTTCGGCAAGCCCAAATTTAATAACAGGAATAACTATTGACGCAACTTCAGGAACGGTTGTAATTATTGGAAAAAACTAAATGTCATTATTTCAAAATAGTCTTGGGTTTTTACCTCCGTACTTTGGTTCGGGTTTAGGCCAGCGTAATTTTGGTTTTGTAAAATCTGGAACGGCAGCCCCTATTCCAGTCGATAAATACATTATAGCTAGTGGCGGTACTCTGTTTCAATCTGGTGATTGGAAAATACGCACATTTACTTCTACGGATAACTTTATAGTAACTCAATTAGCGACAAATCCAACTAATAATCTCATAAAGGTTAATGTTGTTTCTGGAGGTGGTAGTGGGGGTGCTTTTGGTGGAGGTGGTGGTGGAGCGGGCGGTTTCTTAGAAAATTTATCTTATTCACTTAGTAGCGGAATTGCAACATATCTTTGTACGGTTGGTGCTGGAGGTGATGGTGTAGTAACTACTAATATAGGAAATAACGGATTTCAATCATCGTTTGATTCATTATCAACAACAGGTGGTGGCGGTGGCGGTGGTGGTAGTGCGGTAGCGGGAAATAACGGAGGTTCAGGTGGCGGTGGTGCATTCACTGCGGGTGTAGGAGGTAGCGGAACGGTTGGTCAGGGTAATGCTGGCGGTAGTGGAATAGGCTCAAGTTCAGGTGGTTCAGGTGGTGGTGGTTCATCAGCGGCTGGAGTAGCTGGATATACTTCATTTAACGGGGGTAATGGCGGTGCTGGTTCTTTAAGTTCAATTACAGGAAATTATTATTCAGGTGGTGGTGGCGGTGCAAGTACGGCTTCTCCTTCAATAGCTGGAGTAGGTGGAATAGGTGGTGGTGGTAATGGGCAAACATATTTAACTAATGGAGCGTCTGCTGCAAATTCAAACACTGGTGGCGGTGGCGGTGGTCTTTGGTTTGGTGCTGGAACGAGCGGTAAAGGCGGTTCTGGTATTATTGTAATATCTTATTATTCACCTTATTCAGCCCCAGTTAGCATAGGTGCGCCAACAAATAATCATTGGGCTGTTGGAGATTCAATCACGACAAGTCCTTATGTATATCCCACTTCGTCAAGCGGTTATATTGATTTGTTTATAGCTGCGAAAAGCGTTACAATGCAAAATTTAGGCTATCCTTCACAAGGCATTTGGAAAGGGTTTACTGAATATTCCAGAATAGGTTACGCAAATATTCCAGACCCTTATAGTTTAAGTCTTTGCATGGGATTAAATGATGCGAGAGGTACGCCTTCAAAAGCTAATACTAAAAGCATTATTATTGGCGGTGCTGCTGCTGTTTTTGCAAAACATTATTGCAGTACACTTAGAAGTTTTGCTGATTCAACAAAAGTTGGAACTTGGATAAATTATGGCCCAGACCCTTCTATTAGAAGCAACCCACCTAGACTTAATCCAACAATTCAGGGAAGTCAAACGGTAGGAAATACAGCATCCTTAGCTTTTAATGGTGATGCGATTGCCTTAACCACGCTTTTACAATCAGTGCCAATTGCGGCAGAGGGAGGTTGCAGAGGTTTTACAGTTCATATTGACGGAGTTTTAAAATATACGTTTGACCCAAGTGTTTTAAATTGTTTTGAAAGCAATAGTGTTGAAACTAGAGGCGGCTCTTATCCCTCCGCCTACGGATGGTCTCCTTACGCTATTATTTTAAACGGATTAAATCCAGGTGCGCATACTTGTTTAATTACAATAACAGCGGGTAATGGTTCTTATTTTGGTTTTATTGATGCTTTGGTAGAATTATATCCTTATACTTCTGTTCCTTCAACTAAGCCTTGTGCATGGCTTGAAGTTCCAACATTAAACGCTACTGGCTCTGCTGGAAGTTATACTAATGCTGCCGATATAGCGGAAATAAATGCAAGCGTTTGGGCTTCAACTCAATTTAATTGGTTTAAAGGATATAGTAATTTTGGACAAGTTGAAACAAATACTTATTACAATCCAAATGATGCGGCACAGGTTTATTCAGACAATATTCATCCTTTAGGTTTTGGTACAATTAGCGGTGGTTCTTATAAAATTGCACAGCCACTAATACAATTGATGTCGGTATTACCTTACACAACTAATTTTATAGCGGTAGTAATATCAAGAGGTGGCACGATAACAACTGCCGAAGAAGCCTATCTAAGAACTTTTGAAACTTCAATGGGCACTGATTTAGCTGAGTTTGACAGATTATGGATTCATGGCTTATCAAACGAGATAGCAGCTAAAACTAGCTTTGTTAATCCTACTTCAACGATTATTACGAATGTAAATAGTGTATTATTTACAGCTAATCAAGGATTTACTGGTAACGGAACTACAAGTTATTTAAATAGTAATTTTGTGCCGAGTGTTGATGGGGTTAAATATCAAAGAAATAGCGCGAATATTTTTGTGTATAGTTTAAGTAATTTTAATGCTGGCGGTTTAGAGTCTGAAATTGGTAGCTTTTTTGGAGGTAATTATTCTTACATTATTTGTAAAAGCCTTGGATTGTCTTTTTTCGCTTTAAATTCTAATAATGATTCAAACGTAGCTTTATTAGATTCATTATCATTATTTCAATCAATTAGGACTAATTCAAATACTTATTTAAATTATAAAAGAAATATATTGGTAAGTACAATTAGTCAGCCTTCACAAGTTTTATTAAGCCAAAGTTATTTCATGCTGGCTAGAAATAATACAGGAGCTCCTATATCTTTTAGTGTTAAAACAATAGCTGCGTCAGGAATGGGGTCATCAAACATTAACCAGGCTAATTTTTATAATGCGATACAAGTACTTGGGACATCCATAGGATGGGCAGTTTAAAACATGAATACATTTTATAAAATATCAAAAGAAGATGCCGATAAGGTTGGCTATTTTGAATACGACTTAGGAAACGCTTTTAGCCCTTACTGTTCAGAGCAAGTAGATGGTACTTATTTAGCGTCATGTAATCTTATCGAACTATTAAAGGACAATGAAAACATCATAAAAGTTGATTGGTCAGCGATGACAGTAATCAATGAAATGGAAATTAACACTAAACAAGTAGCTTTAAACTAACATGGCACACTTCGCACTTTTAGATTCAAAAAACAAGGTAATATTCGTTACCATTGTAGCTAATGAAAAAATCATTAAAGACGGTGTTGAGGTTGAGCAATTAGGCATTGACTTTCTTTTTAACACTGTTAAGATTCAAAGTTTATACCCAGAAGCGGTAACGGCTAAACAGACTTCTTATAATGCTAATTTTAGAAATAAATATGCAGGTTTTGGTGATACTTTCGATAGTGAAAAAGATGCTTTTATTTCAGTTAGTCCATTTCCAAGTTGGTCTTTAAACGGAGTAAACTGGGAAGCGCCTAAAGCTAAACCCAAAGGTGATTATATTTGGGATGAAGATAAGTTAGATTGGATAGAATTTATAAAACCTATAAATGGAAACTAATTTAGAAAAAAGAGTTTCCGTGTTAGAGAAACTTCATGCTTGGGGCGGCTTCGTAATAGGAATTGCCGTATTCTGGTATGTTTTAAAAAAATACAATGAAAATGGCTTTAAATAAAAAATACGTAATAGCTGGTGCTATTGGCCTTGTAACAATAACTGGCGCAATTGCATATTGGCAATATAAAAAAATAATGGATTACGCCATAACGGTTAAGAACACTATTATTAACTCAATTACAGCTACGTTAATAGACCTTACATTAAATCTAAATTTTGAAAACAAGAGTAATGTTGCCTTCGTAATTGAAAGCCAATCGTATAATGTTTACATAAACAATGGCCTTATAGCTAAATTAACCAATAATAAGCCTATTACGATAGCCCCGAAGTCGGTAAGTGTAATTCCTTTAAACGTAAAAGTAAGCCTTACAAAAGCCTTAGAAAGCGTAAAATTGAATATAGCAGACATACTCTTAAAGCCAGAATCGGTTATTTTAAAAGTTGTGGCTAAATTAAAAGTTAAATTGTGGTTTTTTAGCGTTAATATACCTTTTACGTATTCCGCAAGTATTAAAGAGTTAAGGAGTAAAAAAGGTTAATTTTTTTTAGTAATTTTAAAAAAAATATATAATATGAATATGATAGCTAGTTTAATGGGTGGATTTGTCGATAAAGAACAAATGACTTTTGATACAATCCAAAGCACTTTAGAAAATATTGCTGAAGAATTAGGGTGTAGTTTTACTGACTTTTTTATTATGATTAAGCCGACAAGTGAGGATTTCGCAATGAAATTTTATATTTATAAAATGGAAAACGGAGTACCAAAACCAATAAGGGAAATAACATTAAAAGAAATATTAAGTAGTGAGTAATGTAAAATATATTAGCGGAGTAGACGTTTACAATATTAGTTGTGATGATGACATAATTTATGTAGATACATCATTATCGCCAGTCACGATAGTACTTCCTAATATTCAAAACTCAGGGCAACTTTCCTTTGTAAACAAAATATTTACGATAAGCGATTGTAGTAACAACGCATCTACAAACAACATTACTATTTTGGCTGCTGGAAATACTGTAAATAGCGGCCAAGATACCGCAATTCTTTCTAATAACGGAAGCGCATTTGCCACCATAGTAGGATTAAACAGTTGGCAAGTTACAACAGACAACCCAATAACTAACGGGCTTACCTACATGGGTACTTGGAACGCTTATACTAATGACCCAACTTTGGTTTCAAGTGTAGGCATTGCTGGTCAATACTACATAGTAAGCGTAGCGGGAACAACAAATTTAAATGGCACTACGGATTGGAATGTTGGCGATTGGGCTATATTTGTTAGTGGAACTACAAACGCTTGGCAGAAAATAGATAATCACGATACTCAATCTTACAATTTTATTCAAGAAGAAGGAAGTTCGTTGCCTCAACAAAGCACTATTGATTTTCAAGGAGCAGGTGTTACAGCAAGTAATGGCAGCGGAAAAACTATTGTTACTATCGCAGGAAGCCCCTCAACAAATAGTTATGGTTTATATGCTCAAACCGCAGATAGTACGCCTGTAACTGCTACAACCGTTGAAACAACAATTATTGGCGCAGGAGTTGGCACATTAACCGTTCCTGCAAATGGATTTTCAATTGGAGATTCTTTTCAAGCATCTTTAGATGGCATACTTTCTTGCGTTGGAACAGCTACACTTCATATTCACGTTAAGACTTTAACAGGAGTTATTCTTGCAGATACAGGCATAATAGCAATGGATGCAGCAACTTCAAAATCTTGGTTATTGACTTTAAATTTCACAATAAGAAACATTGGTACTACAACTGTCGCATCAATTTCATCAGGTGGTATATTTTCTTATATTAAAAACTCAGGAACAAACTTTGAAGGCTATGTATTAAGTAATATTAACAACACAACATTTGACACTACAATAAGCAATACATTGATAATTACTGCTCAATGGAATACAACTAATGCAGGAAATTCAATAGTATCAAGAAACTTTACACTTACAAAAATTTATTAAGAATGAACACAGAACAACTAACATTAGAAAACCATCTAAAAAGAACTACTAAGGTTGCAAGCGTAATCTCAGGACTAATAGCAACTTTAGGCTCTTTAGGAGTCGTTTATGGCTTTTACTATACTACAAGAGGCACTTTAGTTGAACACAGTGATGCTATTAAAGAAGTAAGAATTGATGTTTCCGAAATAAAGACAAAAATAGTAGATGCAGCCATATTTGAAGGTGTTACTAAGGCTCAATATAAGGCTTTAGAGGACAAAGTAAATAGCATTGATACTAAAATGGATAAAATCGGGGATAAATTAGACCAAATTTTAATCAGAAAATAAATAGATGAAAAAATATACTATTGAGGAATTAAAAGCAGAATTCGCTAAAAAAGGTTATACTTGGTTTAGCGATATTAACTTTGTGGGAGTTCGTTCAACGGCAGATTTACCTAATCAATTTGATGACTTATTTGGAGTCATTATAAATAACAATATAGAGTGGTTTACTTGCACCACAAACGCTGGAACTCATTGGTTAAAAAATTTATTAAACCCAAAAGGGGCAGCCTTGCTAAAGCCCAATCAATACGTTGATACATGGAAAATAGGATTGCATCAAGGGAAATACGAGGCTTTTTGCCAAGCTAAGCCAGTTACGGTTTATAGAGATAAAAACCTAAATGACAAGGCAGAAGAAAGTTTGGTTACAGAAACAGGAATGTTTGGAATTAACCTACATAGGGCTAATGATAAAATGATTTCTAAGTTGGTGGACAAATGGTCGGCTGGATGCCAAGTTTTGAATAATCCCGCTGATTTTAAAAAAGTTCTTGACCTTGGAAAAGAATCTAAAAAGCCTTTATTTAGTTACACGCTTTTGAAGGAATTTTAATGAAAAATTTTAATGCAGCAATACTCAATAATAGGGATAGTTTTAGCCTTAGTCGGTATATTAAAAGGCAAGGATATTTGGGAGTTTCTCAAGCATCTAACCGATAGTAAAAACAAGTCAAATGACAAGGTAGTTTTAATCTACGAAACGCAAATAAAAGAACTAAAAGAAAGAATAAAAGAACTAGAGGCGAAACAAGAGATTTTAATAGAAAAGTTAGAAGCAAAAATAACAAGAAGTAGGGGTAAAAAGTAATGTACTCAGAAGGCGGAATAGTAATGATTTTTGGGGTTATATTGTCCCTTGGATTTGTTGCTCTTTGCGTATGGTATGTTAATAGAATGATTGATACCCAACTTGAGGAGAAACAATGGCTCACAAGGTTTGTATCTCTTTTATTAGCTGCTTTCTTAGGAGTTTTTATAGTTGATATTCTTGTTTCTTGGAAAACAAAATTGCTTTCAGATGAAATGAGAAACAGCCTGTTCGAACTTATAAAGAATGTGGTCTTAGTAGTTTTCGGTTATCAGTTTAACAATAAAAAAGAAGTAAAATGAAACAATTTATAAAAGAAATGTTTGGAGGCGGAGATACCTCAATGAAACGAGTAATTGCCTTTTTAGGCTTTTTGTTTATTGCGGTTACTATGTTACTAAATTCTTACCAGCACGAGGATATTAAGCCATCTTCTGATTTAGTAGATGCTGTTAAGGTTATCGTATTAGTTTGCATTGGCGGTAATGTAGCCGAAAAGTGGGCGGTAAAAGAAAAAACTATTGAGCAAAAAGAGGCATGAAAGCAAGATTAGACATAGTAAAGAAATGGGAAAAATTGTTTAATGAAAACAATATCTCAATTGTTGATACTTACGCCAATAACGGTGTTTTAATAGGAACTTTTGCCATAAAAATAAAGAAAGGTAGAGAAACTATTTTACCCTATTTCCAAAATCTATTTACTAAGAAAAAACTATCTGTTAAATTTGACAATGATGTTTTTTCAAATGAGTTAGATGGCGGTTATATAGTTTCAGGGTTTTATACTTTCTATTTTGAAGAAGATGGTGAAATGAAGCACATAAATGCAAGATATTCTTATGTTTGTGAAAGTGTTAACGGAAAAATGCTTATTGTTAACCATCATTCGTCTGAAATACCACAATGAGGTTTGATTATAAAATAGCGTTTTTTGTAGTTTGTTTTTTCTTTATTGCGTTTTTTTACTCAATGCTATCATTAGAAAAGCAATCTTACAATGACTTTGAAAGCAAGATTGATAGCTTAACGGCTGTTAATTCAGATATTTTAAACGAAATGATTTTAGACCGAGTAGTAATAAAAGGTTATGAAAAAACAATTGATTCTTTAGCGCAAGTAAAAAAAAAAATAATTATCCAATATATACAGAAGTCAAATGAAATTAAAAATTATACTGCCAGCAGTCTTGTTCTTGAGTTCGATAGCATCTTCTCAGGTGCTAAACTTAAATAGCAAAGGAGATACAACGATTTGCTTTTCGGTTATACAAGCCAAGTTTCTCGCAAAGGAACACCATAGAGCAGATTATTACTTTGACTTAAATTCAAATTGTGAGCAGCAAATACTCCAAAAGAATCTTGAGATAAATATGTTTAAGAAAATGGATGAAAAATCCCAAACAATTATGGGCAATCAGGGTTCTATCATAAAACTTAAAGACGAAGAATTAAAGGTGGCTCAGATTTCTATAAAAAACGCCAATAGGGCGACTAAAAAGCAAAAGACGTATAAAGTCTTATCTTTATTAGGTGGAGCAGTTATAAGCGGTTATTTAGGTTTTAAATATATAACAAAATGAACTTAGCACCCAACGGAAAACCTAGTAATCTTACGCCCGAACAGTACAAACTTGTTTCCAATCACAAAAATTGGAATAAATAAATATGAAAAGCGGCATATACTATATATTTTGTAACAATAACAAAAAAGGTTATGTTGGCTCATCTTCTAACGTTTTTTCAAGGTGGATTAACCATAAATCAAATCTAAAAAACAAAAAACACCCAAATAAAATTATTCAAAATTCGTATAATAAATACGGTGAAAATTCATTTGAATATAAAATTTTAGCACAATGTCCCAAAGAATATCTTGCTAAACTTGAACAATGGTTTAAAGATAGAAGTGGCTTAAATTCAACGTTTAACATACGACAAGAGTGTGTTTCCAACAAAGGATTAAAGTTAACTGAAGCAACCAAACAAAAATTAAGAGAAAAGGCTATTGGTAGAAAATTTAAAAGTGAAGTTATAAAAAAACTATCGTTGCTAAAATTAAAAAAAATAAAAGAAGACCAATGCTACAAACAAAAATTGATGTCTAATATAGTTTCTAATCCTGTTGGGGAAAGAAATCCTAACTCTAAAATTACTTATGCAATGGTTATTGAAATAAGACATAGATTGAAAAATGGGGAAAAAGTTTGTAAAATGAAATCAGACTATCCTTGTTCTCAAAATATGTTATATCAAATAAAAAATAATAGAAATTGGAATAATGTTTAAGGGTCATAATAAATTCGTTTATAAACTTGCAGACGGAAGCAACACGACCTTTGACGCTAGTAGTGATGATATAAGGTACGAAATCGGTGGAACTACAAAGGCATTTAACTATACAATAGGCGGACTTTAATTGCCATAATTTTGTAGGATAATATCCACAAATTAACCCTAATTGTATATTATAGACCTCATTTCTTATGTTTAATCATAAACTTTTTGTGAATATCTTTTAGCCATTCTTTTTTATCAGGAAAATCACCGTAAATTAAGTGATGTTTACGGCAAAGAGCCATTAAGTTTTCAATACTATCTTTATCCGAATTAGGATTACCCCCCATTCCACGAGCCTCTATATGGTGAATATCGTTGGCAAAAACACCACATATTTCACACTCGCAGTCTTCGGGTATTTTAAAATTAAAGTAGTTTAGATAAATTTTTGTATGTTTTTTCATGTCGTTTTTTCCCACCAACTTTTAGCCCATCTATGAATTAAGTATGTGTTTTCGGTAGGTATCATTTTTGATTCATCTGTTTCTGCCCAAGAATAAGGATAAAAATAATCGGTTGGAAATACAGTAACGAATTGGTTTGTTTTAATCTTTTCGCTTAACAGCCTCAAAATCCACATTCCGCCATTATCAATCACTTTATAATTTACGCCAGATAGAACATCGTTTAT
>Ga0209668_10000111_pt1 | contig 32576 bp, 22 predicted proteins | sample FrelakmetPLP11PL_FD_187150 | JGI IMG/M metagenome (GOLD analysis project Ga0209668, IMG submission 187150) | Freshwater lake sediment microbial communities from the University of Notre Dame, USA, for methane emissions studies - PLP11 PL (SPAdes)... | ecosystem: Environmental > Aquatic >...
CTGGAAGACCTCCCCCCCGTCGTCATTCGACTGGATGAAATGGGCAATTCCTTTCAGCCCGAGATCCCCTGATATCCTGCAGATATTAATGCATGACTGAACAGGCAGAAGATTTACCAATCCCTGGTCGAAGCGCTCGCCACCGCTAAGGGTAAACATGAATATCCCGATTACAAAACATCCTACCCCTGATACTACCAGAACTGCAGAGGAGAGATCTCCGCGGTTCAGGATGGTGGACAACATGATCAGCACTATCGCCCCAACGATGAGCAGCGACCCGTTTATACGGTAACCATCGGAAAAATATCGTTTCATAGAGATTCCTTTGAATAATGCTCTTTCCATCGTAGGTTCTGAACGGTAAGAATCCCAAATCCCCCTGCAGAAATCAGTACGATGGCGAGAAAAAGATACATGACCGATTCATTTGTCGGTACTAGTACAGCCATCAGAAGAATTATAATTGGAATGAAAACGAAGGACCCTCTTTTGCTCGTACTCATTCCTGAAATATCGTCTTCAATGAGCAATCCAAGAGCTATCGATAACAAAACGGCCCCGTACATGAGGTTTTGTCCCCCTACTGAAACAACAAGCGGGATGGCAAAAATGAAGGAATAAAAGCTCCGGTTCATGCTACGCCACGAAGTGAATGTCCCAATAAGAAACAGAAGGGTGGCGAACAATACGATTAACTGCAATCCGGATAAAAATACAGGGATCACCAATACTACCATGAGCACGATAATTCCTGTGCTAAACCAGTCCCTGTTCATGAAAACACCGTTACCGTATCAGCTCCAGACTGCAGACTGTTCCGGGCAGCGGGTGCATCTGCGGTATACCCGGGCACCATAAGGTGGGCCGAAATATGTTTCTGGTGGAGTTGTTCAATGAGGATACTGATATGACTTGTATCACCTGAAAACAGGGAATAAATATAGGCATCTTCGTACTGATCTGCAGCAAGCGAACGTGAAATCTCTCCCTGGAATACATGAGACGGAGGTGCTTTGGAAAAAGAGGATATAATCCGGGCAATCCGGGCAAGGAAAATCCTGCCCTCCTCCATTTCGCCGGCCGTTTGTACCTCGTTGGAAATTTTGGTTGATACCGTACGCATCGTTCCTGTTGTCCGGTAACGGTACATTGAATGAAGTCTTCGCACAGGATTTGCATGGTTATGAAGGGTCTGCAACGCACTTTTGAGATCACTGACGTGGTCCTGTGCTTTTACCAGGTTAGGACCGGATATTAATATAAGTGAAACGTTACGGTGTATCTGGAACGATCTATCTGCCGCACTCGCGACTGCCTGGATCATTTTTGGAAAATCCGGTGGGACGATATCTTCATAAAACTCAGGAAGATCGGCAATTATCAAGGGAGCAATCCCGACGGCCCCCATATATTCCCGTACTATTGGTTTATCATGCTTCGCTGTCAGTTTCCAGTCTATATTTCTTACATCATCACCAGGTATAAATTCCCGGTACCCACGTAATCCTGACCCCGACACAACCCTGATCCGTTCAAGGTCCTGCTCGCCTAATTCCCGCAATCTCAAGGTATTTTCAAAATTCCCTATTGGGTACACCGCTAATGTGGGACCAGAAAAATCCTGTGATCCAAGGAAGATCTGATCAGAAAAGAACGGATCTGATATGCTCGTCGATAATCCCGGGAACACATGGGTGCCGGAGATCAACGGAATAACCGAATATGATATCCGGGTGGTGTGGTCCCGGGTTACGTTCCCCTGGAGATCAAGGTTTCCGGCCATGAGTTCAATCCCCACAGGCAACTGTTCCGTGAATGCGAGGTGAAAATATTCAGGAAGTGCATACGATATCTCAAGATCTATTTCGACAGGGATCCCTTGTCTCAAAATCGTGGTCGAGGCGCTCCTGCGGCATCGAATTCCTGATATTACCTCATGCATGGTTTTATTGAAAAAATACAGCCGCCACAATACCGTAAAAAGAAGTGAGCCTGCAATAATTATTGCTATAGCCGAATCAAAAAAAAAGGAATACACCACAAGGATTGCAACGGAGATAAGAATCCCCCTGCTCAGGTGTGTCAGTTCCATTACCTACGGCACCTCGATATTTTCGAGAATCTCCTTTATTACCTGTGATGTTGTGACATTTCCAATTATTGCCTCTCGCGTGAGAATAATGCGGTGACCAAGTGTAACCGTAGCAAGCTGTTTGATATCGTCAGGGATTACATAGGTCCTCCCCTGAAGTGCTGCCACGGCTTTTCCTCCCTTAACAAGCGCAAGAGATGCTCTGCTCGATGAGCCAAGCTGAACATCGCCGTGCTTTCGGGTTGCGAGGACAATATCCCGGATATACGTTTTAACCTGGTCACAAACGAATACCCGGTCGATTACTGCGCGGTAACGGAAGATGTCATTAATCGTGAGAACTGGTGCCTGGACTTCCACGAAATGCCTCCATTCAAGGGAACCACTGTCCGCCCGGTTAATAATTTTCAATTCATTCTCTGCATCCATATATTCTGACTTGTGACAGAACATGAACCTGTCTCTCTGGACCTCGAGCAGGGGAAAAGTCCCTTCAAATTCATGGGGATTCTGTGTTGCCACAACGAAGAAAAAAGGTGGAAGTTCCATTGTTATGCCGTCAACGGTGACCTGCTGTTCACCCATCGCCTCGATAAATGCACTCTGGGCTTTGGGGCTCAGCCTGTTGATCTCATCTATCATGAGAATATTGGTAAAAATCGGTCCCTTTTTAAATTCGAATACTTTCGATTCCAGGTTGAAAATCCTGACTCCGATAATATCTGATGGCTGAATATCTATGGCCGACTGTAATCTTGAGAATTCGCAACTCGTCATGATTGCCATGGCCTTTGCAATGGTGGTTTTTGCAGTCCCAGGAGGGCCTTCTATAAGGATATGGCCTTCTGATAGCAGTGCAGTCAGGATATGTTCGATCAGTTGTTCATTTCCCACAATCAACCGGCCGAGTGCTTCCTGGATAAGATTATAAAATCGTGCAATATCCCGGACATCTTCAGGGGATATGGATGACGAGTCCGTCGCGGAGCCTCTCGTAGTATCGTATCTCCTGGTATCCTGATGCTGATGCAACGGAACATGAGATACGGGTTCACTGTTCATTCTGCCACTCGCATACCCGCCCTCATCCCGGAATTTATCAACATTTCCTCTCATTTTAATCACCAGATCTGCTTCCTAAACCCGAATGCGAATAGTATAAAAATCAATGCGAGTAGTCCGATATGAATAAATATAGTCGTTTGTATGATATGAATAATCCGGCTTGGGATGGTGGTATTAGCGGTCAATGAATGGGTCTGGTCGATAATAATTGTTGTATCAAGAGCGAGAATGTTTTTTATGAATGCAGCCCTCCCGGGGTTGTTATCGCCTGACATAGCGTTGATGAAAATGCCTGGATCAGAAATGACTATTACCTGGCCCTTTCCTGCCGGCTGCCTCGAGCCGACAACAAATACACCCAATGTTTCACTGGAATCTGCCCTGCGATTCCCATTTGTATCCTCCCAGCTGAACAGGGATGTTCGAAGAATTGGTTCCCCCCCTTTAATGGACGATGGAAGATCGAGTACAAGAGATGCAATATTCCCGGTTAACGGGGATGTGTTACCCGGGAATGCCATGACGAACGCGGGGCTGTTGAATGCACTGTCTGCACTGACAAGGGGGATAGTTCTGATCCTGATATCGATCCCCATCAGGTCGAGCAACTCATTGCCGTTTCCGAAATCATCGAACAGAAGGATGGTGTTTCCCCGCGAAAGGTAGTCCTTGTAGATTGATGCTTCAGCAAGTGAATACGGCCCTGTGGGTGCGATAATAAGGAGTGTGGAATCGTTATATTGGAGTAGTTCCTGTGGATCCATCAGCATAACGGTATCGGACCCCTCAATTTCCTTAAAAAATTCCGAGGTCCCGTTCCATCCTGGATTGTACCTGCTATAATCGTTATAATCGGTTGACAGGTGCACCAGGAAGACCATCGCAACGAGAACCAGGATTCCTGCTGTAATCAGGCTGACCGGTTTAAGCATCGATGGTATCACCTTTCGGATTTACTGCAGTCATCGACATTTCCTGCGGTCGGAAGGCACACTCACGGGTCTCCTTTACATCCTGATTCCCTGAATAATACGTAATTAGGATCCTTGTTTTCATCAACCTTCTAGATTGTTTTGCTACAACGAGTTTATCCGGGAGCCAGTGTTCCCGCCGTTTTTTAGTCACCTTTTTCATCACCCAGCGCTTCGTTCAATGACGTTGCATCATTCTTAAACCGGGCTTTTTCATCTTCTGAATAGGGTTCCGGCCCATAGCGGATCCTTTCATATACCGTGATAAATTTCGAGAGCATGGGGTAGTAAGGCTTTTCTTTACTCCTCATGGCGATTTCCCGGGCTGTAAGGTTCCGGGAATGAGCGATATTCTTTCCCATCCTCAACAATAAGAGCCGGTACATACGATATGCAGCGACCCTGAGCCCAACGGTACTAACCCATGCCGAGAATCGACGGAAGATGGAAACGCCTTTTTCACCAATTCTGTCTTCCTGGGTACTTTCCACGTCGTCATCATTGAGATAATAGTTATCAGGTCCCGGACCAGGAGCTTTTTCATACTCATTATCAATGGCGCTTCTTTCGAGTGGTCCCGCCTTGTTTTCCCGGGGTGACAGGACTATTCGTTTTCGCCGGATGTAAAACACCGCGCCTCCTGTACTCAGTGCCATTATTCCACCGATGACCAGAAGTGAGATACCTGAAACCGGCGAATCTTCCTTCCCAGGATTTCTTGTCACGTTAATTGTCACAACAGATGACAACGAGGGGTATACCGGATACCCCTCCCCCCTAAAAGACGCCTGGATTGTGTGATTCCCCTCAGTCAGGGTCAGGTTTGTCTTATAGGCCCCCTGTTCATCCGTGAATACCTCCGTTTGATATCCTGCGTCCCAGGCCAATGTGACAGGGACAAAACTCATCGGCACATTCTGATTTGTCAGTACGCTCCCGGTGCAGATTACCTTACTGGTGGAACCGTTCATGATGGCCTCCAGGGTAGTTGCTGAACTGACGGGGAGTACTTCAAAGGTCAGCGGATCGGAGATAGTGGATGACCCGGGGACCGAAGGTACACCTGCAAACAAAGTATACACGGTATGAGTACCCGACTGAATCCGGTCTATCGTGTAGTGAAATTCATACCTGCCGTTTTGACTGGTTGCCGTTCTGTTAACCAGTACACCATCAACAAATTCCTGCACCGGTACAGCATTGTTATCAGTTCCTTGGAGGTTGCCCCAAATGGTAAAAGAATCCCTATAATATCCTTCCGATGGGCTCATAAAGATAGTGAGTGAATTTTTGAAGGATGGCTTCAAATCGACGACCTGTTGATCAAGGAGTTCCTGTTCTGTTTCCTGCTCATTCACAATTGTTTCAAATGTTTTCACAGATTCCTGGTAACTGGTTGTATCAAGCAGGTATTTTGACGATGTATTGTTCACGATCTCTGTGTTGCGGTTGTATCGTTCATACAGGTCCCGGACCTTCTTTTTAATCGCAGTCTCTTCATAAACAACCGATGTGAACGATCCCGGATCATTCTGGTCGGTGAACTGGACCTCGAGCTGCCTGAGATGGTCGAGGTTTCCTGTTTCATTCAGGAGATCAGATAGGATCTGTTCATTTTCCTTGTGTGCATCAACATACCGTGCAATATCAGTCTGGCTCATTTCAACCTTGATAATAAGGTTGTTCATCCGACCAAGGATATTTTTATATTCCCTGAGATCTTTCCGGGCGGCTTCGGGATCATCGATTCGTATATTCAGGGTAATCGATCCGCTTATATCGAGCATTTCCTGCATGAGCACCAGACTAGATCCCGATGAATTCAGGTCGGTTTTCTGGTATAACCCGGGATCTTCATGAAATTTCGTCGAATATTCAAGGGGCGTCTTCTGGTAGAGCAGTGGATTCTGGAGATTCGGTATGAGTACGATGAAAAATAATGCGGAGAGTAGAATGACGCCTGCGAGAAATATTTTTTTTGTCATTTGTTAAGGATCTCCAGAACTTTCCCAGCCACCATTATCCCGAAAATAACGACCTGTATGGCAGTGAAATATTTCAGATACTTGATTGTCAATGGTTGAACAGTTGAATCGCTGATCAGTTCGGTCACGATTAGAAGCCCAATAAGCCATAAAACAAAAAATATTTCGAGATTTATCTGATACGACAGTACCATGAAAAGGATAATAAGAAAGACCCATATTGTCAGTCCGATGAGTGAGTAAAGGACCTTCTTATTCATCTGAAGCATGTCTCATTTCAACGAATATCATGGTTTCTGTTCGACCAGATCATTACCGAAGCCTAATTTGTATGAAATCAGTTCAGGTCTGTTACAAGTGGAATCACGATTCATATTTCAGAACGGTATCTTCACCCGATGAGAATTATCATGAATATCGGTTTTTGAAACCGTGTTAAAAAAGAAGAGGGAATACGTAATACTGGGAGATGATTTTACCTTCACCTCTATCCGATAAATTCTCGGGCAGGGTTCAACAGTCGAGTTCCTGAGAAATTTCAGAGATAAAAAGACCATTCCCATTCCAACCTGGGTCGCCAAAGCGGTGGGGCGGATCCCCAGAGCATGATGGAATACCTGTTACACACTGTAGCATCTAGACATCTGGTGTTTTTTTGTATTCCTCCTTTTCATACTATCGATATGGCAAAGAATTTTTTATGCCGCGGATTACTGGCTGATTACGAGACGTTAGCTAATCCAGCGCGCATGTCCTGACCTTACCTTTAAGGCCTTTTAAAAAAATAATATTCATTAATGAAGGACCGCGTTGATAACCTGCTCTCGATAATCCTTCTGGTTGCAATTATTGCCGCAATCGGAACAACCATATATGTCATTGCGGCACCAAAGGAACGAGAGAGCTTCACGGATTTTTTCATCCTTGGAAGTAAGGGGGTGGCTGCAGATTATCCTGACAGGCTCTTTGTCGGGACCGGATATCCCATGTATATCGGGATCGGGAACCACGAATACCGTAACGTTACGTATACGATCGAGACATGGCTGGCACAGATGGATTTTAACGAAGTTACGAATACATCAAATATATCCCGTATGGACCGCATTGACCAATTTGAGGTTATTCTTTCTCATAATGAAACGGAAACCCGCCCATTCAATCTTATGACACCGGCAACAGGGTACAACCAGGTGAAATTTTTATTATTCAATGAATCAATTCCTTCCGAAAATATTACCGGGATGGACCGGATCAATGCCAGTTACCGGGACCTTCATTTATGGGTGACGGTACGGGAAAAACCCAAGTTGGTTTGAATCAGAGAGACCCGGGCAATTTTTTGGTCCTTATTGAGTAGGGTCCACACCGGGACATACAACCTGACAACATCCAACCAGAGGAAGTTGGCGTTTCGAAGCAAATTATATCAGCCACTGACCATAATGAGCCAGTCCAGCCAGCTCGGATAATTCGTTGGAGAGATAACAAAAGAGCCTAATTTGATCGAAGAGGACAACCACCTGGTCCATTCCATCACTGAAAATATCCGCGCATCCTGCCATCTCAACATCAGGAGAGGGAAATTAACCGAATTATTCATCCTTGCAATAAATAGCATCCGCTTCAGGAACTGCATTTTATACGGTGTGATATCTGGTATACTCAATATTCCTGTGCGAATTGCTGAAAGGCTTATGATGATTGACTCTTTGAAAAGGGAAAATGAACCGGAACATTTTTAGTTTTATCGTGTTCATTGAAATCCCCGAATATCATTGAGTGAAGATAATAGTATACATTAATATACAGCATTGTTGTAATGTTAGATAGTAAAGAGGTACGTGATCACCATGGTTCAGAACTGTTACAATGTGAAACGAAGTGAGAGCTGGACGGAGATTCCAATTTGGTTCAAATTCATGATTAGCATGCTGGTTGTCGCCATAATCCCAATAGTTCTACTGGGAATCGTTTCAATAGGGGGTCCCGCAAGTATAATGGCAATCTTGGGGTTCCAGACAACAATCATCCTGCTGGCTATAATCACTCTTTCAAGTGTCTTACTATGGGGTTTTTTCCTGGCCGGCAGCGTTACAAGCCAGATCGTCAACCGAGGATATCACTAAATATTCAAGATCTCTTTTTTTAATACCGTATACGATGAGCCAGTCCAGCCAGCTCGGATAATTCGTTGGAGATCTTCATATGATCGAAGAGTACAACCAACTGTTCCATTCCATTACTGAAAATATCCTTGCATCCTGCCATCTCAACCACAGGAGAGGATAAATAATCGAATTATTCATCACCGCAAGAGATAGTATCTGCTCCAGGAACCGCGTTCATATGGTGAGATAAATGAGATACTCAAGAATAAATCACAAAAAATAGCGATGGCTTTTCATGCTGTGATCCAAATTGGGCATGTATTAATACTGCCATAAAAGTGAGAGAATTTTTTTTGTTCCCTCTTATCGAGAGTCAGGGGTTGGAAAAATATATGTCCCGCGTATTTCTTTTAGCTCAATTCCAACCTATCCTGACAACAACAGGTTTTTCACAATAAGCCCTTCTGAAGAATATAAATCCTCTGAAAATCCTGGATTTCGCAATATCTTTGCACAAATAGCCCTGAAACCGTAGTAAGCGGAATTTTTTTCAGATTTGACGTCTTCATCCCCGGTATATGTTACATTTGAAGGAGTATGGGCGTATATCGTATCAGGCAAGTCAGCCTGAATAATGGTATCACTGGACGCATGAATTTTTCGAATCCGGGTCCCTTCCTGACAATCCATAGACCCCACAACAAGGTCTGCGTCACCCTCAAGAATAGGCTTGATGAGTGCCGGAATTTCTGCCGGGTTATGTGTGCCATCTCCATAAAGGGTTACAACGATGGATGGTCCCATCTTGATGACGTGTTCATATCCCTGCCGGAACGCGTATTCCCTTCCATTGTGTTCAGGTAATTTGAGAACTTTTGCTCCACCTTCGAGCGCCACCTCAGAAGTTCTGTCTGTTGACCCGTCATCAACAACCAGGACAGAATTCACGTATTGTTTTGTAAGTAATATTACAGAGCCGATGGAAAGTTCTTCATTAAACGAAGGAATGACTGCGATCACATTTCTTTTTCCTGCCGTTGATACTACATTACGTGTTTGAATGTTCGTGAAATGCGGAAATGCAGTGTTTCGTCGTTGCACTTCAAGTGACTGTGTACTGGTTATACAATTCATCATTTTTCCCCCAAAAATTTTTAACCTAGATTTTACCGATTGTTGTTTTTATTATTCAATGAGATAAATATTACCTTTTACAATTTTAATGCAATCTAGAACTGTCATCAATTGTGATCAACCTTTAATGTAAATCCGGTTCATTCGTAAAAACCCTGCCTACCTCTCAGAAAAAAGGGATCCAATGATGACGCGGAATGAGAAAAATTACTGGTTTTGATCCTTCCACTTATGAAATTTATGGTTGGATGGAATGCTTACCCGGTCGTTCATTCCGATAGGGGGAATGTTGCGATGCAGCCGACACGTGAGGTGAAACTGTGTACGCGTTAGTGAGATTGTTCACCATAAAGACATAAAGCGAGATGCAAGGTTGATAGTAAAAATGCATGAGTAGAGAACTTGTTATTATGAGGATGTCCCCATACACCATCGGTTGGAGATTGCCCGAAGAGCAGATTTAATTCGCAAATAACAACATTTTTCCTCAAGAGAGAATTATTTATTCTATGAGAAATCAAATATATATTAATGATAGAATAGAGTTCAGGAATCTTTTGCAACTGCAATAAGATAGTCTAAATACGAATTATCAGGGGGGAATTTCTACGAGTGTCGACGATACCAACACCAAAAACGAAAATGCTGACATCTCTAATATTAGCTCCTTTTCCTCTGCAATTTCTACACAGAGAAACCAGTACCAGGCATTTTCCAACACCGTTACGGCCAATTCGGGAACAGAGATTTTGGAGCGTTCTCCATCAAATCAACCAGCGATCGGCGGCGGACAGATCCACCCTGGGGTATATCATCCCACCGATAATATCCCGTGGTTTCCTACTCCGCAATCCAGTCCTCATCTCACCTTGCAACCTCATCTCACCTCGCAGGATTCACAACTGGTTCCTAGCAAGAATCACCCTATCCGGACTCTTGTCGCAATGCCCGCATATAATGAAGAGAACCAGATAGCAAAGACCATTATCGGGTCAAGGAAATATGCAGATGCGGTTCTTGTCGTCGATGACGGGTCATCAGATGCCACCGTGGAAATTGCCTTGGCACTTGGGGCTGTTGTTGTCCAACATGAGGTCAATTTGGGGTATGGGGGTGCCTTGCAGACGATCTTTAAAACAGCGCGCGAACTAGGCGCTGAAGAACTGGTCATTATTGATTCCGACGGCCAGCACAACCCGAGTGAGATCCCCCTGCTTATTGAAAAAATACGGGAAGGATTTGACGTCGTGATTGGGTCACGATTCGTTGATGACATGGAAAATTCCATCCCTGCGTACCGTAAAGTTGGTATGAAGGTCCTAGACAAGGCTACCACGATGGTTTCCGGAGACCTCAATATTTCCGATTCACAAAGTGGGTTCAGAGCTTATGGCAAACAGGCGATAAAAGGGATTATAATTAACGGGGATGGCATGGCTGCAGGATCTGAGATCCTGGTTAATATCCATGACCTCCGTCTTACTGTAGGAGAAGTTCCTATAACAGTACGGTACGACCTTGAAAATACATCTTCCCAGAATCCGTTTTCACATGCGGTAGATATATTGTGGCACCTGACGGGGACCTTGGGCTATAAGCGGCCGTTGTTAACATTCGGGATTCCGGGAGCATTATCGGTATTAGTGGGTCTGCTATTTGGCTCCTGGGCTTTTGCAGTGTACCAGGCAGAATCCAAGTTTCCATTCTCGTTGTCTATGTTAAGTGCGTTGTTTATGATAATGGGGCTCGTTTTGGTGACGGCGGCGTTTATCCTGAATTCGCTTGTACAGATAATGAAAAAGCAACGTTGAAGAGCGGGTTGGTGCAATGATTGCAATCGTCCTCGGTACCCGGCCCGAGATCATCAAAATGTCTCCTGTCATCAGGGAGTGTGAGGAACAGTATATCCCTTATTATCTCCTTCCCGGATATTTCCGAAAATTAATCGTTACAATGAGTTTTATCATTGCTTCAATGCTGGATCAGTAATCCCACTTCTTGTCGCTGTAATACTAACGCATTCACCGATGTCCTGAATATTAAGGTTGGCTGAAGAAATGCACAGACCTATGTGGTAATTACTTTTCTATTCACTCAACGATTCCCCAGCTATCTTTTATTCAATATGCCAAATTAGACATATGTGGGCGCCGGGGTAGTATACACACAGATCTTCTGGCGAATGAGTTGGACTTCTGAAAAATGGGGAATGGTTTTACTCATGATTGTTAAATTGGACAGTTTTTCAAATTATCGGAGTCCAATTTTAGAAATTCAATAGATTTGAGATTTAAAAATTTACTGGGAGGTAAATATTTGTTGTTTAAGATCCAAAAAATAGTAGGTATTAATTAAATATCGGGGCAAAAATGATTGCTTCTTATCGTCAAAAACCGTTTGCAAGTATTATAATTGTAACATACAATAGCGAAGATTATATTTGCGATTGCATAAATTCTGTATTTAAACAGAATTTTCCACTTGAAATTATAGTAGTTGACAATTGTTCAAATGATAATACAATTGCAGTTGTCCAATCAAATTTTCCTCAAGTAAAAGTGGTAAAAAATTTAAAAAATTCAGGATATGGTGCCGGTAACAATTTAGGAATAAAATCCGCAATAGGGGAATATGTAGTGATATTGAACCCCGATACAATTGTGAATGAAAATTGGTTATCTGAATTAATTAAACCAATAAGATGTCGGGAGAAACTGATAACTACCTCAAAAATTTTATTATTTGATGGTAATACAATAAACACCTGCGGGAATATTATTCATTTTACGGGTTTGGCTTTTACCCGCGGCTCGGGATCGGACTCTAATACCTACAACAATTTTGAACTGGTCAACGAAATTTCCGGATGTTCATTTGCCATAAAAACAGAAGATTTTTATAAAATCGGAGGCTTCGACGAACGTCTTTTTCTGTATCATGATGATGTAGATATTTCTTGTAAAGCACATCTCATGGGATATGATATCCTTTATGTTCCTACCTCTGTTGTGCGACATGATTACAAATTAAAAATTTCTCCCCAAAAAATATATTTTCTTGAGAAAGGCCGTTATTTTATTCTTAAAAAATATTTTCCAGGAAAATATTTAATTCTCATGTTACCCTCGTTAATAATATCAGAAATCCTGATCTTTGGCTATATCATAAATATTGGTGGTAAAAGTTTTCCTTATAAAATCAGAGCAATCATTGATTTTTTTTTAATGGATATTGAAAGAGTGTCGGGAAATATTGATAATCTTACAAATAATTTGAGTACCACAATACCTCAAAATCAACTATTTGAAACGAAGAGTGAAAAATTTTTTTTAGTTCTTGCGAATAAATTTTATATGGCTAATTATGAATTGATTAAAGAAAGACCCAAAAATCCCCGGAATATTATGAAATGGAGTAAAGATGACTAAAGCCTTGTCAGATTTGAAGAACAAAATGAAAGGTATTACTGTGCGTGGGCAAGTATTATAGTTAAACGGTGCCCTAAAATGAGAATTCTTCAAGTTATTCCATTTTTTTCGCCTAAGTTTGGCGGTTCGGTAGCAGTCCCTTACCAGGTATCCATGGAATTATCAAAAAGAGGTCATGAAGTTACAATTTTAACAACGGACTTCGGGTTCGACTGGGAGTATGCCAAAACTATTCAAGGTCATAATGTTAAGGTCATACCGTTTCGAACAATCGTTAATTTTGGTCTTTTTATTTATACACCCTCAATAAATACGTGGTTACGCGAGAATATCCGGAATTTTGATATCATCCATATGCATAATTTTCGATCTTACCAGAATAACCGTGTGTGCCATTTTTCGATAAAGAACTGTATTCCGTATATTGTTCAGGCTCATGGTACAGTTTTACCTTTCTTTGAAAAGCAGAACCTGAAAAAGGTCTATGATATCGTCTGGGGGCATAAAATCCTGAAATACTCATTAAAAGTTTTAGCCTTGACTGACATCGAGGCAGAACAATACCAGGTAATGGGCGTCCCAAAATCCAAAATTAGAATTATTCCAAATGGTCTGGATCTCTCGGAGTTCTCCCCTCTTCCCAAGAGAGGGGAATTCAGAACTGTATATAATATACCGGAGGAGGAAAAACTTATACTCAGCCTGGGCAGAATTCACAAAATAAAAGGAATTGATCTTTTAATTTCTGCCTATTCAGAACTCGTCAAAGAAGTGGGTGATGTCCGGCTAATTATTGCAGGACCTGATGAACATTATCTATCCGTAATAACCGATCAAATAAAGGAGCTGAATCTTCAAAAAAAAATCTTGTTCACCGGTCCACTGTACGGTCGGGATAAACTGAGTGCGTACGTTGCTGCCGATATTTTTGTCCTTCCTTCACGGTATGAAGCATTCCCCATGACACTACTAGAGACAATGATCTGTGGAACCCCGGTTATTGTATCAGATGCTTGCGGGTGTGAAAAATTGCTTAACAATGCGGGATGTGGTTCAATCGTGAATTTTAATGACGTTCAGAGTTTCACAAGGTGCGCCAGGGAGATTCTAGATAACCCATTAATTTTTAAAAAAGCGGCCCTCGCAGGGCAACGTTATATCAGTGAGAATTTCAGCTGGAACAGGATTATTCATGACATCGAAGAGGTATATGAAGAAGGAGGATTTGACGGAAAAAAGATATAATATTCTGATAATTGCAAGCGGATCTCCCCTAAATCTTTCGGTTACATCCTAGATTCCCGACCACTCATAATGATGTAAAAATAATGGGGGCGTATAGATGCTTATTCGCGATTTAAAATTAAAATATTGTACGTTTTAAAATATCCATCCATCGTTATGTGTGACGCTAACAAATAAAGAGTATAATTCTATCAACGGCTTAAAAACCCCCTTTCAGAATTTAAAAAGAAATTCTGCATTTTGATTTTGGGCTCGTTAGGTATTCGCGGGAATCTAGGATATATCTACTCCTCATAAACAATTGTTGTGGGGTGCATCGTAGCTCCTCACGGTGTGGGCAGGACATTATTCCTCGAAGGTATTTTAATATCCGCGTTCTCCGACGCATGTATGATTCGATTAACTAATGAATTGGCTCGTTTTCATGACGGGATCCCGGTCCCAAAATGCTGGCAGCTTGCCTGCCCTCATTATTACAACCCCCCCGTGGGTATCAATTTTCATCATGAGCATCATACCTGGATGCCTTCATCGGAGTCGATAATTGGAGAGTCTTACAGGGAGTCTTCAATTTTACAGCTTTATACACACACTACTTCAGTAACTGATGAATCAGGTGATTTTATCCTCCGTGTTCTTTGATTCTTTGGATTGGGTCCAACGATTATCCTGGCTGTTTGGACAGGCTCTGTAGGGTTTTCTCGAAAAAGGAAAATTCTTAATTTGTGAGATAACTATATGATAAATAAATCTGTGGAAATCATGAAAATTTTAATTTCAGGTCCTAATAGTTTTAATCTAGATCGGATGATTCAGGAGGGATTTGCTAGCAATAATCATTCAGTCGAATTATTCTCATGGCCTGATTATTCCGAGTTCAATCAACTAAATTTGCTAATATATAAATTTAAAACAAAAATTAATTTTGAGTTATTGGATTGTCAGGTGATCAATGACCAAAAAGTGAAGGAATACAACATTAATTTGTATAATAAAATAATGGAGGGGGATTATGACATACTTTTTATTGTTCATGGGACGTTTATCCTGCCACAATTCTTTCAAAAAATCAATAATAAAAAACCGCGGTTGAAAGTCGTATTATGGTGCATGGACTCAGCTTTACTGTATAAAAATATATTAAACACTGGAAAATATTATGATTTATTTTACACGTTTGAACCGTCTGATATCCCAAGATTGAAAGAATATAACATTGAGGCTACCTATTTACCTCTTGGTTATGATCCAAAAACATTTTTTCCGTTAGAAAATAGGATTAATGAATACGATATCTCCTTTGTTGGAATTTTGTTTCCCGATCGAAAAAGATTATTCGATGAACTGCTGAGAGAAAATCCTAATCTAAATTTTAAAATCTGGGGTAAACAATGGTCATGTTTACAACCTGAAAATTATCTTGATTATAAGTTACATCGTTACCGGTTAAAAAAATGCATTGATAATTTCAATATTTTGCCTGTACAGGCCAATAAAATATATAACCATACTAAAATTTGTTTAAATTTCCATCATAAACAGTCAGTATTAGGATTGAACCCACGCTTTTTTGAAATTTTTGGATCCGGGGCTTTTCAATTAGTTGATTATAAGCCGGTGATAGATACTCTATTTGATTATAAAAGTCAGGATTTTTGTTTTATGAACAAGAAAGATTTAAACGAAAAAATTTATTTTTATCTTGAGCATGAAAAGGAACGAAATAGAATTGCGAAAGATATGCATGAAATAATTAAAAATCAACATACGTATCATCATAGGGTTGAAAAAATATTAAGTGATTTAAAAAAAATTGAAGAATGAAATTAATACTGTTCTTATAACCGCAAAAAATTGAGCCTACCAGAGGTAAATATCGGAATACAAAATTTTTAAGAGCATAATTTTTCCATTGATTTAATTATTTGCCATCTAAATAAAAACTTTGTAGAATTTTCAAGTACTTTGCATTTTGTCCATCCCGTGAATAATCTTCAATATTTAACCCCACATTTTGTCGAATTTGATTCAAAGTTCCCTCCTCCCAATGCTTATATAGAAGTTCTAAATTCCTTAAGATTTCTACCGATTGATTGTCACAAACAAGACCCAGTTTATATAGTGCTATGAAATCCAAAAAATATGTATCTTTTTTGCCAATTCCAAATATGACCTTCCCGCTTCGAATATAATCGAACAATTTACCTGTCAAAACGTATTTTGCTGTTTCCTCTTTTGTATGTATCAAAATCAGAATATCGCTGTCGAGCATATATTTAAATGAAGTATGTAACGATACTGCCGAGATTATTTCGATATTGCTTGAGAAACGTTGCTTAACTTCTTCGCTCTCTTTTGAGGGAGTTATGCCAACGAATCGTAATAATATTTTTTTATTTTTTTGGAAAATCTCAAATGAATCGAAAAATGTTGCAATGTCTCTAATTCCCCCTACACCGAAATTTCCACTTCCTATACATAAAATTACCATTCGATTGTTTGCTGGCATAGTATTTCGAGGGGAATCCAAAAACTCTTCCTGAACTTCATTCCAGTCTTTTATAGAATAACCATTTAATACCGTCTCACATCTCGTTTCAGGTAAACCATATTTCAGGACGCTATCCTTTAACATCCGGTCATTTAGGAAGACAAATCTATCCGCAAATCTAAGATATTTTTTTTCCAGTAATGTCGAAACATAGGGTGATCGCATAGTATTCCATGGATCCCTATAGTCAAAGATGATCTTTACATCGGGAAAGTGCTTTTTAATAACCGGTGCTATGCTGAATAATAAAAATGGGGGGCCACTTATAATTACAAATTTAATTGCTCGATCTTTTATAGTTTTTAGGATAGCATTCCTTGCATTTCGGACAAATAGATATCCAATAATCCCCATCCATGGGTTTGGGTCATTAAAAATCAGATTTTCGAAAAAACTTAAATTTGATTTTTGTAAAAAGAACTTGGCATTCTTTATGGTGATCTGCTGTATTCTGTTTTCAGGGTTCGATGAAGATCCGTGAGAAGTATCCGTTGGTGAGTTCTTTCCAATTGGGATTCGATGAAATTTAACAGGCATCCCGAAATCACCATAAAATTTCCCCTTGGAATGAACAACATTTAATTCGAATCCTTTATTTTGAAGATACTCTGCAAGGAAATACATCCTCTGACAACCACCCCAGGTTGTTGAATAAGGTATCATTTCATAGGTAATGATCAAACCTGATTTCTTGAGTGTATCCATCAGTGTACATGTAGATTGGGTTTCTATATTAATGTAAAATCTGTAGCTTGACCTCCCAAGATATTAGGCGCATAAATTAAAGGCCTCTAAAACCGTACGGTTTTTCTTGGGAACATCAGAAACCATAATTTTTCCATTATCCGTAGTTCACTAATTTCCCTCCGTGGAAAAAAATTTCTCATCGCACAATTCCTCATGAAATCAAATTGGATAACGCAAAACCGCTATTTCAGAAACTCCTTTAAGGAATTTCCTAATGCCCGCCCAGATAAGAATTCGGAATAGCTCAAATCTGAACCGATCAGAATCAACTTTTCGTGGACCTCGCGGGAAAGGGATGAAATAGAGCCAGTGGAGGACTATCCATACATTCTCCATGAGAAATGAAATAATAGCAAATAAGAACCTTAAAGTATGATTTCTGGAAGTTGTGAAAGGTTTGACCCTGTTTCTCATCCGGTACGATGAGTCGATCCCAAATCCGGACTTATATGCCTGGTGCATTTTTTCTGGCGTGCCTGTAAATCGCGAGACTACATACCCGAGTGCGACCTTGCCCTTTTCCCCGGTTTTTCCTTTTAAATATACGACTTTCACCGCTAAGAGCACGTTCTTTGATTTGTTTTACTGTGAAGGGTATAATTACAAAAACAGGATTTTTGAACCTCCAATAGCGATTTTAGCGTTTTTACATGCATATTTACCGGAATAATTTGGGGGATTTTCCGGTCGTCGAGAAAATCCAATACATCGATCGAGTAGAATGCCTGGTCAAGACAGAGCACCTCAATTTTGAACGATCAGGAAAAGAATGACTCCAAGACAACGTTGAATGTAAAATATCTTCGGTTTATCTTTTCTAACAGGGAAAATAGCAAGCGTAAATCGCTTCCCATTTTTGATAACATACAAGGTGACGTAAGTATAGAATTTCGTCGTTGAACATTTGGCCTGACTCTTCCTGATGAATTCGGCGTTCTCTCCATCAATTTCACCGTAATAGGGGTCATCTGTGTAATCGAGGGCAAATTTTTACGATTTATCGGATTTTAAAACTGAATCGGGTAAATCTAAAAGAATTGCTGATGATTCGTCCTCCAGTTCCTTCAGGTCCAACTTGGCCAGGTGATATCTACACGAGCTTCTTAGGGCACTGAACTGAGTGAAGTCCGAATTGAATGGATTGACTGCCTTTCGGCTGCCTCCCGACAAGCATTCGGATCAAGGTCTTTTGATTGAGTTTCCCATTGATTGGTATGGTAATGTGGTTGTTCAATTCATCGACAACATAATCAGAGCATTCTTTGGCTCTTAACACCATTCCCTTATTACGGGCAACTGATAGAGGCATATTGGGCTGCCCGCTTAGTATTTAGATCTTTTTATCTGCTCGCTAAATCCGTAATCTGTTTTTTAAGTGAAAAATTATTGAACTACTGATGATATATTGTCTATAGAGTGAGAAAAATTATGCGATGTTGACTGATGGAAGGATTAAAAATAATGAAAAGCATAGTCTAACTACTCAAAATGACAAAATTTAATAATAAAATTTATTTTTTTTCATTTGTGGTTTTCTTCTTAATTATTTTCAATATTGCAATATTTTTAATGATACCAATTGTTCAACAGATTTTTGGTTTAATAGCATTATGTTTTTTCCCAGGATTTCTCTTGTGTTCTCTTTTTAAAATCAAGGTAAAAGATATTTATGAGAATTTTTTATATTCAGTAGGGCTTAGTTTAATATTTAGCCTCCTTTTTGGTTTATTTATCAATTCCCTTTTACCAATTTTAGGTTACGTTTATCCATTATCCACCCAAAATTTACAATTTTGTTATTCTATAATAATCTTGATCGTAGCATTATTGATTGTGAATTCCAGTGACGTTCCTTCATTAACTTTTAAAATTCCAAGGATTTTAAAAATCGAAAAAATATTTCTTATTTTCGGATTCATAATATTGCTATTCGTGATTTTAGGTATTTATTTAGTAAATGCAAATATTACCAATTTAGTCCTTATATTTTCGATTTTATTGATTCCTCTGTTACTTTTTCTTTTAATATTTTTTGTGGATAATTCTATCAAGAGAATTTATCCCATCATAATCTATTTAATTAGTTTTTCATTATTGATGCTTATTACTCTTAGATCCAATTATATAATCGGAGTTGATACAAACGAGGAATATTTTATTTTCCATTCAATTTTACTTCAATCGTTCTGGGTTCCAGATCCAACTCTCTTACTAAGCGCAGCATTGAGTATTTCCATAGTGCCAGCAGTATTTGGAAATTTTCTGAATATTGATTCCCAACTCCTTTTCAAACTACTTTTTCCATTAATATTTTCAATAGTTCCTGTTGTTGTATATGTGATTGCAAAAAACTATCTCATCGAATTGTTTGCACTATTCGCTTCTTGTCTTTTTATTTTTCAACAGGGTTTCATTTATACAACTGTTCTTGCTCGTACCTCATTAGCGATTCTTTTCTTTGCATTCGCAATTTTAGTATTGATCAATCAAGAATTGCCAAATCGACAAAAATATTTGCTTTTTTTACTATTTATTACCGGAGCCGTTTTCTCGCATTATACAACGGCATTGATTTTTTTCCTTATCACCGTAGTAATATATTTAATTGAAATTACCCTGAGTAAGTTTGAATCCCGAAAAGGAAATCGCATTATTAATTTTCCAATCCTCATTTTTTTTCTGGTTCTATTTTTTTTGTGGTATGATTTAATAATTAATCAAGTCTTTCAGACAGGATTACAATTCACGATTACACACGTGAATATTTTTCATGATCTATACCAAAATGACATCGGGAAATATATTCAACCACCTATCGTTAATCCTACATTTCTGCTAAAATTCACCAATTATTCAAGGTTTGCATTATATTTTCTTATCGGAATTGGAATTCTATTTGAATGCTATAACTGGATAATAACAGAGAGAAAGAATAAGTCAATTCAGAATGTCAAAATGAAAGTTGATAGAACTTTCTTATTTATTGGTGTTGTTGCATTGGGATTATTAATTTGCACGACATTTACGCCATTTCTTTTTATCGGATATGATACTGGAAGAGTTGAGGAATTACTCTTCATTATCTTGCCAGTTTTTCTAATTATCGGAGCAGAAAAGATTTTTGACATTTTCATAGGTCAAAACAATTTTTTTATCAAAAAAATCGAAATTTTCGAAAAGATAGAAAATTTGCAATTTTATTGTCAATCTCATAAAAACAAGATAATCTCCGTAATTCTTTTGTTTTTATTAGTGCCTCAACTTTTATTTATTACAGGTGTAACAAAACAATTCGATAACGGCCCATATTCAATAATATTAAATTCTCCCAAATATTCTAAAAACGCAAACCAACTTGAATTTTCTTATATTTTTGATCAGGATGCAAAGGCTTTACAATGGTATAAAAATAATTCACTTAAGAATGCGCAAATATTTTCCGATGATTTTGGAAATAAAAAAATTACCGGTTTGTTAAACCAACATTCAACCTTATATCAAAAATCTTTATTGGATCTTAACGAGCAGGACCTTTCCAATAATTATATTTTCATAACCGTAACAAGTGAATATTACAAAAGTTTTTTTGACGTAGATTTGGAAGAAACTAAAATATCTTCACTTGAATATATCTTAAATAAGAAAAATAAAATATTTACAAATGGTGCTATTCTTTACGAATAGTGGAAAACTGATCCTTTAGGTTGCTTAAGTTCTGACAGATCCAGATGAATGAGGATATTCATTTGCTATTGCTTTTTTATTAATAAAGCATATTGAAAAAGGAGAAATCATGCCGGGATTTTTTGGATTTATAGGTGAAGACAATTTATTTGACCTGAACAATTTGAACCTACCCAGCGAGACTTATACCCCAGTCGTCTGTGACGAGAAAAAGGGTCCGAACTATTATTTCAAACGGTATGTAATTCCGAAATTCCTTGATGATAAGGTCTTTGGTGAAAATATCACAGCTATTATTGGAACTGATGGGATCCTCTTAAACTCTCAGCAATTAAAGAAAAAATATGGACTCAATACAAATTTTGACTTAATCGAGAAAATCTACTCCGATCATGGCGTGAAAGGGATCTACGAGATAAAAGGAAATTATTCAGGATTTATTCATCATAAAAAGTCCCAAATATTGCATATTTTTACTGATCATATAGGGTCTAAACCAATATTCTACTATTATGATGAAACCAGAAAATTCCTAATTTTCGGGTCTGAATTGAAAAATGTTGTCACTATTATGCGTAAACTGGGTTGTAGGCCGACGTTAAGCGAGACGGGGGCCTATTGTCTCCTCACCTTCGGGTTCATGATCGGGGATAATTCCCTGGTAAATGAAGTAAAAAAACTTCCCCCGGGAACGTCACTAACCTATTCCGATGGACAAATTGAGATTGTTCAGCACTATAAATTCAGTTGCCTCCCCGAGATTTCCGACTCAGAAGAGAATATCATAAAGAAACTGAACTCATTGTTTTTAGAAGCGATTAAGCTCGAATATGATAAGGATCTTGAGTATAATTATTCCCATATTGCAACACTTAGTGGCGGATTGGATTCCCGGATGAATGTTATGAATGCTAAGAAATCGGGGTACATAGATATTTTATGTTTATGTTTTTCCCAAAGCAATTATTTTGACGAAGTTATTGCAAAAAAAATAGCATCTAACCAAGAATTTGATTTTATTTTCCACGCTCTCGACAACGGCAATTATCTCAAGAATATAGACGAAGCTGTCCTTGTCAATGATGGATTGACTTTATACGCAGGATCAGCACATATGCTAAGTTCATTGAAACTTCTTGATTGGACAGAATGTGGTCTTCTACATACAGGTATACTCAGTTTTAGTTACTATTTGTCATTGAATAATCATAACAGCGTAAATAATTATGATATCGAACATATTGCCTATTCTACAAAATTAATGGACCAAAACCGAAATAATAATCTAATTATTCCGAAAAATTATGAAAATGCAGAGCTATTCGCATTGTACGAACGTGTTTTCAACGGCATTTTTAATGGTTACAGAATAATTGAGCAGTTTACTGAATTCTCATCTCCATTCCAAGATAAAGATTTTTTAGAATATGCAGTAAGGCTTCCCCCTAAAGGCCGTCCTAACCATAAATTATATATTAAATGGATCTTATCAGAAATACCTGAAGCAGCAAAATATCCTTGGGAGAAAACAGGGGTTAACGTTGACGCAGGAACACTAAGAAAGTTTGTTCGTCGTAATTTCCAATTTTTGAAGGCGAAATACCTCGGAAAAAATAATATAAATTCGATGAACCCGTTCGAATACTGGTATTATACAAATCCAGGGCTTAAGGAATTTATTGAAACGTATTATGCAAAGTACATTGCTTTGCTCGATAATCACACCACATTGAAGGATGACGCACAAAGATTATTCACTGAAGGTACGTTTCTTGAAAAAACACAGGTCCTAACCCTGCTTGCTGCAATAAAACTACATTCACTTGAAAAACAAAATCCATGAAGTAATTGATTAATTTAAGGTTCTGCTTCGTTTTTCCGTTTGGGCTGAATAGTAAATTATTTATATATAAAAACTCACCAGACTATAAGGATTATGCCAGGATTTTTTGGGATAATTGGTAGGAATATTTGTTATGATCTGAACAATTTGAACCTACCTAGCGAGATTTATTCCCCAGTCGTCTGTGATGAGAAAAAGGGTCCGAACTATTATTTCAAACGGCATGTAATTCCGAAATTCCTTAACGATAAGGTCTTTGAAGAAAATGAAGTGACCTGTATTGGAACTGATGGGATCCTCTTAAACTCTCAACAATTAAAGAAAAAATATGGACTCAATACAAATTTTGCCTTGATCGAAAAGATCTATTCCGATAACGGTATCAAGGGCTTATATGAGATAAAAGGGAATTTTTCGGGGTTCATTCTTAACAAAAAATCTGATACCTTGCATGTTTTTACCGATCATGTAGGTTCAAAAAAAATATTCTATTATTATGACGGAAGCAGAAAATTCCTGGTTTTCGGGTCTGAAATGAAAAATGTTATCACCATTATGCGTAAACTGGATTGTACCCCTACGTTATCTGAGATTGGTGCCTATAGCCTCCTAACTTTTGGTTTCATGATCGGGGATAATACCTTGGTAAACGAGATAAAAACACTTCCACCTGGATCTTCATTAACCTATTCCGATGGACAGATTAAGATCGATCAACATTATAAATTCAGTAGTCTCCCCGAGATTTCTGACTCCGAAGAGAATATTATAAAGAAGCTGAACTCATTGTTTTTAGAAGCGATTAAGATCGAATATGAGAAAGATCTAGAGTATAATTATTCCCATATTGCAACGCTTAGTGGTGGGCTGGATTCACGGATGAATGTGATGAATGCAAAGAAGTTGGGGTACACAGATATTTTATGTTTATGTTTTTCCCAAAGTAATTATCTGGACGAAGTCATTGCAAAAAAAATTGCATCCGATCAAGAATTCGATTTTATTTTCCATGCTCTTGACAATGGTAATTATCTCAAAAATATAGACGAAGCAGTTCTAGCAAACGAGGGATTAACATTGTATGCTGGTTCAGCTCATTTGCTATCCTCATTGAAACTCCTTGACTGGACAAAATGTGGTCTTTTACATACAGGTCTTCTTTGGTTCGGACGTTGGGCACCTAGGGATAAAAACAGGTCAGTAAATCTCGAGATTATCTCTAAAAAATATGCTTATTCAACAAAATTAATAGATGAAAAAATGATTGCAGATCTGGTCATCTCGCAAAATTATGAAAATGAAGTGTTATTTGAACTCTACGAACGAGGTTTTAATGCTCAGTTTAATGGTTATAGAATCACTGAGCACTTTACCGAGTTCTCCTCCCCTCTTCATGATAAAGATTTTCTTGAATATGCACTAAGGGCCCCTCTTCAAAAAAATAAATCTCTTTATGTAAAATGGATTTTGTCAGAAATTCCAGAGGCTTCAAAATATCCATGGGAAAGAACCGGAGTCAGAATTAGTGCGAAACGGTGGAAACGGTTTTTTTACTGGGCTTACAGATTTTTACGAGCAAAATACTTTGGGAAAAATAATATTAATTCCATGAACCCGTTTGAATACTGGTATCACACCAATCCAGGACTGAAAAAGGTTATCGAATTGTATTATTCTACGAACATCGACCTGCTCAGTAAGCATCCGGTTCTGATGAAGGATGCACAAAGATTATTCGTTGAAGGCACATTTTTAGAGAAAACACAGGTCCTGACCTTGCTTGGTGCTATTAAACTACAATCATTATGGGACTAATCACTTAAATTTTATTTGGCTTGCTGCTTTAAAACCGGATCTTGTTCCCTTTATTCCTCCAAAGTCACAGATTAATAACTTATCACTTATGTAGTTCATCAATGCAGGTTCGTGTATTTTATAATTTTATATATACTAGAACCATTTCGGCAAGAAATAATTTTTGGCTTTATATAGACTGTTCAGTGAAGATATTTAGTAAATTTATTAATTATCGGTAGTTGGGTAGTCACACTTTTAATGACACCAGATACTTCCGGATCCCTTTTAATTACGAGTAATGGAAAACCAATGGAAATAAGTAGTGAGAAAATCACGATCAGCAAGTCATTCGGTGAAAATATTCTCTTAAATAACAGGATACAAAGGATAAACGGTAAACTGAGCATAAAAAAATTCAATACAATCTTTATCGGTACCATTATGGATATACCCGATAGTCTCAAAAGGTAAAAATACGCTGCAAAATTAGTGATAAACCCTACTATAGCAAAAAGGATGATTGCAATAAGAGCACTTCCCATCACTGCCCCGGTAATGAGTGCAACAACACGTAAAATCAATTGCAAGACATTGAAAAATAAACTGAATTGTTGTTTCTGGAATATGCTGAATAAGATACTGATGGGGGAGGAAATAAATGTGATACCTATCCACAAGGATAAAAATCTGACATAATTTCCGGCTTCTGCCCATTGTGAACCAAAAACGACACTAAATATTTCGGGGCCGATGAGGATGAACAAAATTACCGGTAAAAAAACCACAAAGATCATTGGTTTAATCATTTGCAATACAGTGTTTTTCAATTGCTCGTGACTGATATTTTTAGCTTCCGCGGCTTTCTGGAAAAAGACCTGCGCGAGCGCTCCCTGGATGAAAGATAATGGGAACTGAAGCACCATAAGGCCAAGGGAATAATACCCAACAATAGTTGGATTAAAGTAGGCGGTTAAAACAAAAATAGGCAAGATGCTGGAAAACGCGTTTAGAAGCGCCGCCCAGATATCATATTTAGGAAAATTACTATAACGCTTGAGGACAATGATCATCTCTTTTGTGGATATAACACGTATAAAAAAAGTTATATGATTCCTTAAAATTTGTATCCCAAGGACGAGCGTTGATACCACTTGCCCTAACACCGTTGCACCGATCAGGATGCCACCTGTGGTATATCCCGTAATTCCAAATCCCAACTGTGTTCCTGTTTGTGAACCCGTTCTCATTACCTGTGCAATTGCAAGCCTGTGAAAATGTTTGGTCCTTGTATTCCAGTAGTTCAGCGCAAGGAACATACCACTCAAAAACACATAAGGTGGAATCAGCCAGAAATAATTTCCAATATCCTGAGAATTTAGGATTATCTCAATATATTGGTACGAAAGGGCGAGGATAGGGATCGATAGCAGACTCACCGCGGAAACAATAAATATGCACAGTCCGAATACATTCGCAGCTTCTTCGTCCGATTTTGGAAGCATGATGGCAAGTTCGTAGCGAAGGCAGGCGATTACACCGATGAGACCGGTGATCGATGTGAAGATCGCCAGCAGGCCAAACGCCTCAGGCCCATAAAGTCGTGTTATAATAGGGGCTGCAAGAATTGTTATGATTTGGGAGATTGTTGTACCGGTAACAAGTGTAAGGACATCACGGGAGAACTTTGACTTAATGGGACCGCTTTGGTCTGAATCAGCCATAAGATTAATATCATTTTGGGGTTATCGGGTAATTATATATCGATTTGTGAGAGTTGGTTTGGATCTCCGGAATATCTTTTTAAAAATTATTTCTACAAGGAAGGTACCATCAAAAGCCTAATCGGGTAGTCTTCAGATCAAAACCAGCAGAATGATGACTGCTTAGACGTCTTTAGTCATAGAAACGCCTCAACAAAGTAGATTAGGCACACCGATCATATGTGCCCTGGCAAGAGCATCTGCCATTTATTTGCCATAACCCCAAGCCCAAAATTTTAATTATTTTTGTATTCACGTTTCAACGTACTGCAATTCTTTTAATTGTCTGGCAAAGTTTGCATAATTTTGTTCGGCATTATAATTTTTCTTCCAATTAAATCTACTATTTTTTTTCCTCTCATCTATTAATTTTTGGTTTCCCAAAAAATTAATTATCGCGTCTGCAATTTCCTGCGGACTTGGATTCGCACCTATCAGAATTCCAACCCCATCAGAAATGATCTCATTATTCCCGCCGACTGCAGTTGCAATAACAGGAATTCCACAACTCTGAGCCTCCATTATAGTAACAGGAATTCCTTCCGATTCGCTAACATTAATGAAGACATCAACAGGATTATCCTTATAATAATCGAGTACACCAGCGTTCGATAAAAAACCTAAAAATCTATATGTGACGTTTTTTGGTAGTATTTTCTCCGCCAAGTCCTCTAAATCTTTTTTTAACAATCCACCACCAATGTGCACCCAATTAAACTGATAATTTATTTTTCTTTCGCCAAGTTCTTTAAGACCCTCGATTAACAACCCGATTCGTTTTACTGGGACCAGATACGAACAGGATACAATCCGATAAATATTGTCTTGAGAGATTTGGGTGACAAAACCTGGATCATTTACGCCTAGTAATGCGATTTCAAATTTATCGGTAAAACAAGGAAATTTTTTTGAAAGATATTCTTTTCCGTCTTTCGATACAAGAAAAACCTTGTCTAAATATTTAAAAATTTCCGGACGGCATGGAATAAACGGGGGGTCGTGCCTCTCAAAATATAGATCCCAACCGTGAGCTCTCGAGATTAGTTTAATTTTAGGATATTTCTTTTTCGCAAGGGCAATCCCGGTAGTCATGCTCGAAAGCCAATAGGTATAAAAAAGGGTTGTTGTGAGATCTACATTACTGATTTTAATATAACCCAGCGTCCATTTTTCTATCTGGGAAGCATTATAAAGATGATCCCTAAGAGAAACCACGGCAGAACGCTTAAATATCGACGGAAAATTTTTCTTAATTTCTCTATAAAAATATCTCGTTTTCATTACAGAAAAAAATAGTGTGGATATTCTTAATACCTTATTACGGATATGGTGACCATTGTGTTTTTGAAGATAAGTGGTATCGATAACAACATTATCTGGAAGTATTCTATCAGTTCTTTCAAGCGTTTTTGAAGCTACTGTCGGGACAATTACTATTTTCTCAAATATGGAACTTAAATAAAGTATTTCGAGATTAAGGAAGGACTCAACAACAATCCCGTATGGATATTCTTCCGTGAATATTATCAGTGTTTTATTATCTGGATATGTCATCACAAAAAATTATTGTTACCCTTTTAATTATGCATTCGCTTTTACCCTGATATTTATTACAATACTGATTTTTGTTTTTCAGAGCAAGCAGAAATAATTCCGCTTTATAGTAGTAAAATAAATAGTTTGTGACTGAATTTGTTTGGTAATAATTTAATGAAAAGAGTAGCAGTTATCATTTTGTTTCTAACTTTTTTTTTCTTTTATTTAGTTACAAGCAGTGATCAGCCAGGAATAAATTATTCATTGCTTAAGGACCAATATATCGCGAACCACTCTGGTCAGGCCATAATCCCTTTTCCATGGGAGGCAAGTACATCGACAAAGATTCTACCATTTAATTATGTGATTCCAGTAGCCCCTGCCAATAATATTTCAATTATTGCCTCCCGGAATCAATATGAAGCTGGCTCTTTTGTTATAACTGCTCAAAAGGATATTTCCGGAATCAATATCAATGTACCAAATCTTTACAGCGCTCAAGGAAATAGTATTCCAACAAATGCGATAAACGTCCGGACAGTAAAAGTATGGTATCAGGCAGCCGCAGATGATACCCATATTGATCATAATGAATATATATTAACCCCTGAACTCCTTCTCAAAGACGATAGTCTCGTCAAAGTGGATTATACCACCAAAACCAATTATCTTAAAGTAATGATTAACGATACTGAACAGTATATTGATATAAGTAGCCCCACCGCATTTTTTCCGACGAATGCCCAGATTCATGATGCTGCGTCATTGCAGCCATTTTCTCTAACGGCAAATGAAAATAAACAGATCTGGTTGACAGTTCATGTCCCCAATAGCACCCCTGCAGGGGATTATTTTGGCAATATAACCATAAATGCACTATCAGAATCATCAATAGTGATGAGCTTGAAGGTTACCGTTCTGCCATTTGATCTTGAGTCGCCGCCAATCGAATACGCCATATACTATACAGGTCTGATCTCCCCAACCCCCAAATATGGAATTAATTCTGATTGGAAAACCCCTGATCAATATGCATTAGAACTAGAGAATATGAAAGAACACGGAATATTATATCCAACAATGTCTTCATGGTACGATCAGACGATTGGAACCGACTTTTCGATAAGAAATCAAATTGGTCTTCCGAAGGACCACATTTATTTTTTCAATATCGAAACAAACAATCCTACAAGCCAAGCGGACCTCGCAGTCCTTAAACACAAGGTGGCAGGTTGGACAAATATCTCCCACCAGTATGGGTACCAGGATATCTATTTCTATGGGATGGATGAGGTTAACGACACTGTATTGCAATCAGAAAGGCCGGCCTGGGAGGTGGTCCATGCAATGGGAGGGAAGGTATTTGTGGCGGTGTCAAATAATCAGAATGCAGTCAATATCGTAGGTGATCTTTTAGATGTTGCAGTTCTCGCTGGTCCACTTAACTCAACACAAGCGGACCAATGGCATAGTAAAAGAAAACGTGTTTTCTCCTATGCTAATCCACAGTCCGGTGTGGAAGACCCGAAAATATATCGTACTAACTATGGTTTTGCATTATGGAATGCAAATTATGATGGTGCAATGGACTTTGCATACCAGCAAAATTATGGACATATCTGGAATGATTTCGATTCGGTATCCTCACATTACCGCGATCAGGTATTCACCTATCCCACCAGCAACGGTGTTATTGACACGATCCAATGGGAAGGATTCAGGGAAGGAGTCGATGACACCCGGTATCTGGCAACACTAACGAAACAGGAGGGAAGTGTTACTTCGGCTAAGACTTTAATCTCCAGCTCTTTATCACAGGGGAATGACCCGGCAACAATAAGGAATAAAATAATCAATCAACTGCTAAAATATTACCCTTAAAAGGTGACCTCGCCTCCATTTCCCACAGCAAGTACGAACTAACATCTACTTTTCCACCGAAACCTAGCACCCAACCATGTCGAATAGGTTGTAAGTAGAATGAATGAAAATGTTTAGGAAAAAAATCGATCAAAGTTAGATCTTTCGGTAAATCATTCTGGATAAATTATTCCATCCATTAATAAGACTATATTTCTTACGTGATCCATCGATAACTGAAATATCATCATAACTACAATAAGTATGGAATCCATCTTCGAATGGCGGATACCCAAAGCATTTTTTAACTATTTCCTCTTTGAAATCATTTGGTGTAAGAGTTGTTATCTTTTTAATAAGTAGTTCTCCACCATACATTTGCGAACAATCTTGCACGGGTCGATACAACTCCCCATTAACAATAAAAGGTGAACCAGCTCCTCGAGCGATGGGACTATCATATCTAATAGGATTTAATTCATGAACTTTCCAGTTTCCAAGAGGTGTTTCAGAATACCAAATATATAACTCTGAATATTCAGAATCAGTCCCTGCCTCCCTACGCGTCGAAAACATCCACCATTTTCCATTATGTTCAAATATTGTTGTATCTATACCATCAAAGTCATAAATGAAAACATCTGTCTTCTCCCAAATGTCTGGATTAGATCCCGCCTTATATAGAGGAATTGTATGCGACTGATAATTTTCTGGAACCATATATAATTGTCCTTTATATTCAAACAAATATGGATAGGAAAGGTGCGTCGTGAGTTCAAGCGCCGTATGGATATATTTTTCTATATTATCCAGATGTTGCTCAACATCAGAAACAGCAATGTATGATATTCTGCCAAGCCTTGACTTATCATCGTAATTCTCAAAAAATATTAACGGTTCTCCAAAATATTTGGTTACAAATGGGTCTGCAAAAAAATCTCCTGAAAATTTACCTTCTATCCAAATGATGTCCGTCATTTGTTTATTCAGAATGTCGCCGGTTGAAAAATTGTTTACAATCCCTATAGCCCAACGCGTTTTACGAAAAGGAAGTAATGGATTCTTAAGCAATTCAATAAATAATTTTTTGAACATGATGTGTCACAACTAAGATAAGTCAATTAGGACAATAACAAAAATCTTCTATCTGTTATTTATTATGCAATATATTTTATCATTATTGATTGCATTTTTTATCGTTTTTCAGGCTTACTTCAAATTTTCTTTTAAGGACAGAGAATATATTATCGGCCAAAATTTTTGGTGATTGTAAAGATGTTCCCTGATTATCGTCAAGAACCTTTTGATTTGGTACAATTCGTAATAGTTAAATGGGTAAAAATAGGTTGGATATTGGAAAGAAGATTATTGAGGTTAAAATGAATAAAAAACAGTATTGAATGTAAGGTCTTTGACTATAATATAAAATGTTTTGAGAATGAAACAATTATTTCCCCAATGTAATTGATAAGCATAATGTCCATAGATATTGACCGTCAGATCTCGGACTGGAGTAAGGTTCGAATCCTTTGACTAGCCCCCAGGGGATAAAGATCACGCTGCGGTTTTGTTGGATTCGGCGCCATGATTTCTGACAAGATTTTTCCGTCATCTGATCCGGTAAGCACATTCCAGCCATCGCAGAGTGTCTCTACCCATTCGGTATTCTTCCTAAGGGTAATACAGGGAATACCTAGCATATATGCCTCCTTCTGTACTCCTCCCGAATCTGTCAGGATCTTTTTTGCATTGTCCATCAATTGGATCATATCAAGATATCCAAGAGGTTCAGTGATTTTGACATGCTGTGGCATCCGGCCCAGCAGCCCATACTCATCAAGATATTTCAGGGTGCGAGGATGAACCGGAAAAACTACCGGTAAGTTCGCTTGTCCTAATGCACGAATAATTGATGACAGCGCATCTGGGCTGTCCGTATTTGATGGCCGGTGAATAGTGACAACGAAATAGTTTCGAGGTTTGAGACCGAGGGTATCTATAATACAGGAATTCCTCTCTGCAAGTGCTTTGTTGAATTCCAACACATCTGCCATCACATCCCCGACAAGATGGACTCCATGGGTAATCCCCTCTTTGTCGAGGAGCCTGACTGCATTTTCTGTAGGGCAGAACAATAGGTCTGCTATATGATCTGTCACGATACGGTTGATCTCTTCAGGCATGGTGCGATCGAACGACCTGAGGCCCGCTTCCACATGAGCAACGGGGATATGAAGTTTCACCGCAGCAAGTGCCCCGGCAAGTGTGGAATTTGTGTCGCCGTAAACAATCACAAGTTCCGGTTCTTCCCGGAGTAGGACGCTTTCTACTTTTGCAAGGATCTCTCCGGTCTGTTTTCCATGTGGTCCGGAACCGATCCCAAGGTTATAATTCGGTTTTGGGATTTTAAGTTCCTCAAAAAAAACATCTGACATGCCGGGATCATAATGTTGGCCGGTATGGACGAGAATTTCCGTATTGTCTTTTCGTATTTCCCTGGATACTGCTGCACACTTGATAAATTGTGGCCGTGCACCAACAATGGAAACGATTGTCATGATAACCCCAATCTTCAACAATTACTATTATGCGCTATTCTTATATGGGATCTCCAACCATGAAGAATTGTTCCAGTCGCTAAACCGGTTACATAATCAATGCGAAACCAATAATTTATTGTTATTAAATCCCAAATAGGGTAGCAAGAATAATTTTTTTTTTAAAAATGGGGTGTCCGCAGATTGATGCAATACGGAAAAAACGA